>MWWH01000419.1_pt1 | contig 12369 bp, 10 predicted proteins | sample 1047231 | NCBI WGS metagenome assembly MWWH01 (sample SAMN06349967, study PRJNA376086) | soil metagenome | isolation source: MG3-2 sample Antarctic (ecotone) soil | place: Antarctica | collected 2015-01-13 | reverse complement strand
GTGTCCGGGCAGTGCCAAGCCTTTGACTTCGAGCCACGTTCCGGTCGGAAATCCGTTTTTGTAAATCGAATTGCGATAGCCGGAAACGTTGATAAAGCCAGCCATATCGGTCGTAAAGACGTTTTCCACCGTTACATCGTCGAAAGTGTAGCCGTAATGTTTCAGGATTTTTTCGAGATCGGCGTAACAGTTTTTCATCTGCTGTTCGAGGTTGCCGGCAGCGGTTAAATTTCCTTTGTCGTCCATACTGACCGCGCCGGAAATTTTCAGATCGTCGCCGATTCGCATCGCGTGAATATAGCCGTATTCTTTTTCGACTGCGGGACGCAGAGAGAAAGTTTCGGGTTTCTCTTTTTGCATCGCGCCGTTCGATGCAGGCATCGGCGTTTCCATATACGAAAGGCTCAGCCATTTTCCGCCGCGCCTGACATAAACGGAGTTGACGCGAATGTTGGCTGCCTGCTTTTTCCCATAACAAAATGCTTCCTGAGCGGCGGTGTAATTCAGAAGAGCCGAGTTTTTATCGAGCATTCGAAAGGTGAAATTGTCGAGCGAAAAACTTTTCAGATCGCAGGTCGGAATTGATTTGACGATCTGCGCCTTATCAACCACGCCGTCCCCGTAAACATAAATTGCGTCGTCCGCCAGATAGTTTTGGACAAAGGCGGTATTTTTATTTGACCACTCGCGCCAGGCTTGTTTTTCGAGCGCGATAATCTCGGCTTCGACTTTCGCGTCTTTCGACATTTTCGCTTGACCGAAGGCGACCGATGACACGCCGATTGCGATCATCAGAATCATCATTATTTTGTTCATTGTTTTTTTCATTTTTTGTTCTCCTTGTTTATTGGTTTTTAGCTTTTCAGTCGTTCCTTAACGATCACTGATTTCTCAAATCGCTAAGTTTGCGCGGCGAGAAGTCGGCGTAATTCTGCCAAATTCTCTTTCAAGATGAAGCCGCAAACTCCTGCTTCGGCAGCAGCTTCGCGCAGATCACGGTCATCGTGCTGCGTCACGAACACAATCTTCGCTTCGGGAAATTTGCCGATGATTTGTTTGGTCGCTTCGAGACCGTTCATTTGTTTCATTTCCCAATCCATCAAAACCCAGTCGGGCAGAAACTTCTGGTAATATTCGAGCGCGTCAATGCCGTCCTCGCATTCGCTGATTTCTCCGGCATCGGCGGGCAAAAACTGGCGTATCATCCCGCGCATCTGCGAACTGTCATCAACGATTAAAATTTTCATCGGCACTCTCATAAATCGAATTTTTTAAAAATTACAGGTGGAATTGAAAGGTAACTATAGAGGGGAAAAAGCCGTTTGAAAATCCGTATCTCTACGTATTTCGGCATCGGTAGAGTTGTGTATTTTGCTAGGTAGAGTTACTTAGACGGCGTGCGGGCAAGTTGTAACCCGCGCCGTCCGGGTCGGGGCAAAATCGAAAAAAAATTATTTTGAAGAAATTTCGATTACAGCTCGGATTTGTTGAGGACGGCGAATTTGAGCAGCGCGAAGCTGCCGCGAATACCGAGTTTTTTGGCGATGTTGGCGCGGTGCGTGTCAACCGTGCGCGGGCTGATGAACAGTTCCTCGCCGATTTCTTTGCTGGTTTTATCGTCGGCGATGAGTTTTAAGACGCGGCGTTCGGTCAGCGTCAGGTGGTCGAGACGCGGATTTTCATTGTGCAGCTCTTCGGTTTGACGGCGGCGGTTGAGCAGATGACCGGTCAAAGCCGGACTGACGAAAGCGTTGCCTTTGGCGACCGATTTGATTGCCGCGATAATATCGGTCGCCGCGCTGTCTTTGAGAACGTAGCCTTTGGCTCCCAAATCCAACGCGTTACGGAAAATCACTTCTTCCGAGTGCATCGTCAGAAAGATGATTTCGATTTCGATTCTCTTTCGGCGGATTTCGCGGACGATGTCGAAACCGCCCATCTGCGGCATATCAATGTCAATGACGGCGATTTGCGGTCGGTGCAGCTCGATCAATCGCAAAGCGTTTTCGCCGTCGCCCGCTTCGCCGGCAATCATAAACATCGGATCGCTTTCGATCATCTGTCTTAACCCTTGCCGGACGATCGGATGATCGTCGGCAATGACGATTTTGCACTGTTGATTCATTCTGTTTTTGTTTTCGGTTCGCTCAAAGGTATTCTAATAAAAACTGTCGTTCCCGCGCCAATTCCGGTTTCGATTTCCTGCACGCCGCCGAGATAACGCACTCGTTCCGAGATTCCGAGCAGTCCGAATCCGCCTTTGTCGAATTCGTCCGCATGCGATTTGCCCGCGTCGAAACCCTTGCCGTTATCGGCGATGACGAGCGATAAACTGCGCGTGCCTTTTTTGAGCATGACAGTCGCTTCGGTCGCTTCGGCGTGTTTGCCGACGTTGCTCAGACTTTCCTGAATGATGCGATAAATGCTCATCTCCTCGTCCGCGTCGAAAAGCCCGTCAACCTCGTCAATATCCGTTTTGATCTTAAACTGACTCGTTTCCGAAATCTTGTTGAGCAGGGATTTGAGGGCGCGCGTCAGACCGAGATTTTCGAGCAGGTACGGGCGCAGATTGTAGGAAATCTCACGCACTTCGGCGATGGTTTGCGTCGTCTGCAGATTTATCATTTCGAGTTCTTTGCGGGCGTTTTCATCTTTTGCCGATTCGAACCCCAGAACGGCTCGATTTTTAATCATCGCCAGACTTTGCCCGATCGAATCGTGCAGCTCGGCGGCGATGCGGCGGCGTTCCGATTCGTGCGCGTTGATCAGGCGGCGCGAAAAATCTTCCTGCATTTGCCGGGCGCGTTCGAGATTGTAAATGCGGCGGCGATAAAGCGCGTAGATGATAAACGACGCAACCGCGACGCACGCCAGCAGAAAAATCCAGGTGCGGTAAAACGGCGGTTTGACGACGACTTTAAGTTCAGCGCCTTCTTCGTTCCAGACGTTATCGCTGTTGGCGGCGATGACGCGAAACGTATATTCGCCCGGTGCGAGATGCGGGAAAAACGCCGTTCGGCGATTTCCGGCTTCCGTCCATACGTCGTCGTAGCCTTCGAGCCGGTAGCGAAACCGGATTTGTTCGGGCTTGATAAAACTCAAGCCCGTGTAATCAATTTCGAGATTATCCTGTCCGGGCAAAACCTCGATTTGCTTCGGCAGCGTGCTGATTTTTTCATTATCAATCCGCGCTTCTTCGATGACGACGGGCGGCGGCAGCGAATTCGTCTTGATTGCGGCGGGATTGATAATCGCCACGCCGTTCTGCGTCGGAAACCAGAGCCGCCCGTCGCGCATCTTCATTCCGGCGGGCTGTCCTCCGCCGTTGGCTTCGGTCGAGAGCATTCCGTCGGATTTGCCGTAGGCGGTCGAGATGATTGTCTCCCTTTTCCCGGCGCCGACTTCTTCGAGTTCGGCGCGGCTGACGCGATAGATTCCCTGATTTGACGACATCCAGAAATTTCCCGAAGCGTCCGGTAGAATCTGAAAAACGCCGTCGCTGAACAAACCGTTTTCCTTTTTATAATTGGTAAATTTGCCGTCTTTGTAGCGCGACAGACCGCTGTCGTAAGTGCCGATCCAGAGCGTTCCGCTCTCGTCCTCAAACAGCGAACGGATGAGATTTCCGGTCAAACCGTCTCGCTCCGTCAAAGCGCTGATCTCGCCGTCTCTTATTGCGGCAAGTCCGCCGTAGGTGCCGATCCAGAGCGTTTCGCCGTCACGGGATTCGAGAATCACCTTAACATCATCGCCGGGCAAACCGTCGGCGGTCGTCAGGCGATTTAATTTCGCGCCGTCATAGCTGTATAAACCGGAGTTTGACGCAAACCACAAAACGCCGTTTTTGTCCTGATGAATATCAAAAACGCTGGTGTAGCCGTTGGTTTTCTCGAGACTGAAATTAAACTTGTCCTGCGTGTCGTGAAATTTTCCGTTTTCGAATAAAAATAAGCCGAAGTTGACCGTCCCGACCCACAAACGCCCGTCGCGGTCTTCAAGCAGCGATTGAACGGTAACGCGTTTATTTTCGCGGAAATTTTCGCGGTAATCGGTAAATTTTCCGTTCTTAAATACCGATAAGCCCTGACTCGTGCCGATCCAGACCGCGCCGCTTTTATCTTCCAAAATCGGATAGACGTTTTTTCCGACCGAGGTTTCATCGGTATAGAGCGGCGATATAAATTGTGCGGTCAGGCGAAAAAGACCGTTCGCGTTGCTCGCAATCCACAGCGTTCCTTCGCGGTCGGAAAAAATTCCCCTGACCGAATCTCCCGCCAGAGCCTTGTTCGCGTCGAGACATTCCGAGTATTTATTGTTCGTGAAACGACATAATTCCTTATGCCAAACTCCAAACCGGATGTCGTCGTTTTTATCGCCAACGATTTTCGCGGCAAACGACGAATGTTTTTCCTCCGAGATTCTGACGATTTCACCGTTTACCGATTTGTAGATATTAAACCCGTCGGCGAACCAAACCTCTCCCTCACCGGTTTCTGATATTTCAAAGGCGTATGAACTGAAAAAAGAACCGAAATCCGTAGTTGCCAGAAAGTTTTTCAAATCCGGCGGCAGCGCGTATTCGCTCGTTACCCCGGACTTGTTTTTGATCAATTTATCCGGCGTTAAATGCCAGACGCCGGCGGGCGGCGCGAGCCGTGGATAGTCAAAAAAATATTCGTCGCCCGTGAATTTCTGCACCACTGAGAAACCATCATTCTCGAACCGGAAAACGCCTTTGCCCTGATAGACCAGAATCGCTCCGTCAAGCCCTTTAGTGACCAGAAACACAGTATCGGAATCCAGCCCGTCGGCAGTCGTAAAGCGGCGAAATTTGCCGTCGCGGAAACGAACCAGATAGCTTTCATCCGTCAAAATCCACAGATCATTGCCGTCCGCCATCACTTTTCTCAAACGATTATTCGGCAAATTCGGCGAATTACTCTTATTGAAAACCGTAAACCGCACGCCGTCGAAACGCACCAAACCGTCGTTCGTCGTCAGCCACAAATAGCCGTCCGCCGTCTGCGCGATTGAAGTCACCGAATTCTGCGGCAAACCGTTATCCGCCGTCCATTGGTCCAAGCGATACTGCGCCGCCGCGCCGCCGTTGGCGAACAAGAGAAATATAAATATATAAAACAATCGTCGTATCACGGTCTGTGAAATTGAAAATAATCTATTTTCTTTCGGGCAGATTCATTCGTTTCAGCAAATCCTTGTAGCGCGCATCGTCGCGTAGATTATCCATTTGCGGATCAACTTTGAGCCAAATCAGACAGGTCCATTCAACATACACTAATAGCTGAAAGAATTTGTAACGCTCGATGTGTTGTTCGTTTGATAGCACCAAGAAGGTGGGCAAATTCTAACATTATTTAGCTTTTTGTTTAGTTTTTTTGAAAAGGATTATTTGATGGATAATAGAACTAACGATCCGACACTCCATCATAAAGCCTAAAATAATCTCAAACGACCATTTCTTAGTCAAACAAAGCCGTCCGAAAACTAAGGATTTTGGACAGTTTCCTACAACTTCTCATTGTTTAACAGTTTCTTTTATGCCTGAAAGAGTTCTATTTATTCAGGTAGCGATAGAGCGTTGTTTTTGAAACCTGAAGTGTTTCACAAACTTCCTTGATGGTGGTCTTCGGGTCTTTAAGCATTGTTTGGGCAATGCGAAACTGTTTGGTGGAGATGGCTTTCGGTCGTCCGCCCAATCTGCCGCGGCTTCTGGCTGAGGCAAGTCCGGCATTTGTCCGCTCCGTGATCAACTCCCTTTCAAATTCAGCCAGCGCCCCGAAAACATGAAATACAAGCTTGCCGCCCGAAGTAGTCGTATCGATACTTTCCTGCAATGAAACAAACCCCACTTTTTTCTCGTGCAGCAGATTGATAGTTTCAATCAGGTGTTTGAGACTTCTGCCTAATCGATCAAGTTTCCAGACAACAAGCGAGTCACCCTTTCGGCAAAAATCAATCGCATCAATTAAACCTTTGCGATCGTCACGGGCTCCGCTCGCCTGGTCGGTGAATATTTTCTCGCATCCGAACTTTGATAGCGCGTCGGTTTGCAGTTCCAGATTCTGATCGACGGTCGAAATTCTGGCATATCCTATTTTCATTAAAAGATTATGTCCCAAAAGCTAAAAAGGGAGCAAGTTATGAAACTTTGATTTTGGGAAGAGTTTTGGAACGGTTTTAGAGGCAAAATTGACGGGTTTTCGACCGGACAATGAACAGTACCAAAAACGGGCGTTTTTGGTGCTTCTGACAGGTATTTAAAAAGTATTATCGCTATATGTGAAAAACCTTTGTGTCAGTTTAGAAAATTATACTTTCTGAGTCTTTCGTGTAATTACAAATAACGACTGATTTTTCAACATCCTTTCATTCAGTCACTGAACTGGTTGAAACCTTTTCGAGCTTCCTGATTTTTCTGATGGGAAAGTCTTTTGTATTTTCCTCGTCTGTTTTGAATTTTCAAACAGCATTTTAGAGAATCAAGTGAGTGCTTGAAATTCGCTAACAGTTGCAGGCGATTATCATCTGTAATCGCGCGGAATCAGTCAGAGCCAACTGCTCCGGGTTGCCGAAATTCGGGTAAAAAAGCGTTCACCCACTGAATCGGACACGGGACCGGACATTAACCGAGCGCGATGAATTTTTGGCACACGAAACATTTTATAAACCTCATCCGGCGCGACCGAAGGGGCAGTATTTTTATCATCAGCCGCCGCCCCGAATTGAGGCTATTTTCGCGGAGTTATCCAAACAAAACGCCGGTTATCTCCGGTCAATAATTTGTCCAAAATCATATCGCACGTGTTTCGGATAGTCATCTTTTTACTCGCTGATTTCCCTTAAAGTCCTGATGTCTTATTCATCAAATACCGTCCGAAATTTAACGATTTACTTCTTGAGAGAAGCTGAAAATTTACCTCGCGCAATGAACGAAAAATGCCAACCGAATTGATTAAAATTGGTTCGCAAAACAGGCGAATTTCGATCCGAAAATGAATGAACAATTCCAGTAAAATTCAGCGAAAAATAACAATTAAAAGGACGAGTAATCCGCAGTAAAAAAGAAGATTTGCAGCCGAATAGTTTCAACTTTCAAGCCGATGATTTCTAACTTTCTTCTGCCGTTTTTTGCTTCTGCGAGTGTGGCAACGACACTTTCAAAAAATCCGAGCTCCACTGAAATTAAAAGCCTCGCCGCAAATATTGAGTGATTAAGATGAAGCGATATTGATTATTAAAGGTACTCACTACACTTTGCACTTGCGTCTGCGTTATGAAAAAGGTGGCATTTGCCTATGGCACGCCAAATGCTCTAGGTTCCGGTTGAAGAACAACCTTCAAAGATTACCAAAACAAACAGAAACCAGAGAGGCAAGAAATAATGGCGTTTGCAATTATGAGATGCGCCAAGCTCAAGGGCGGCGCGATTGCGGCTTCGGACCGGCACACCGAACGCGCGATGAACACACCAAATGCTGACCCGGAACGAACCGAAAATAATCTTCGTCTGCGCGGCGAAAAAGGCGACGATTTGAAACAGAAAATCGAAGCGGTTATCACCAATGCACAGGCGCAGACCGCGCAAAGGATTCGCAAAGATGCGGTTCGATGCGTCGAATTTTTCTTCGGCGCGTCACCCGAATATTTTGAAAAACCGCTGACCGAAGAACAGGAAAAAATACAATCAGAACGAGGCATCCGGCAGCGAGTTATTGACCGAGAAAAAGAACTGGGATTTTACCGCAAAGTTGACGAGTTTATGGAGCGTTTGGAGGAGCGCGGATTTATGTTCGTCAAAGCGGTTGCGCACCGCGACGAACAAACGCCGCACGTCGTTGCTTACGCCGTGCCGCTCGATAAAAATAAACGCCTTAACTGCAAATCTCATTTGGGCGGGCGCGACAAGCTTTCGGCATTGCAGGACGGATATGCCGAAGCGATGAAACCGCTCGGTTTAGAGCGCGGCATTCGCGGAAGTCAGGCAGAGCATCAGCGGGTCAAAACCTGGTATGGAAAAGTCGAGCTGCTTGATCAAGCCGTCAAAGACCGCGACCGGATGGTTGAGATGTTCGAGCAGACAACTCGATTATTGCAGCAGGAACGCGGACGGCTCGATGTAGCGCTTGTAAAAATGACGAAAACATTGTTGCCGCCGGAGCACTTAGCGGAAACAAAACAAGGCATCGCCATCATCAGCCGCTCGAATCCGGCGGAGGTTCGCGCTTTGGTTACGCCGGACAATAAGGCGTTCGATTCGGCGGGCAAGCAAATCAGCGACGGTTCGAGTATCAAACTGCTCGAACATCTCGCACCGCCGAACGCGAAAATCGAACAACTAACAAATCTCTTGGCGCAAAAATTCGGCGACGAAACGGCGAAGAGCGCAGCGAGGAATTTCGCAAATGAAATTATTAATGATTTGAGTGAGCCGATTGAAGCGCAAAGGCGAAAGAAAACGAATGAGCAAACTATTAACATCGAAGCGGTTAAAAGAGAAGTTCTGACGCGAACCGAATCACAGCGCGAAATCGAAACTACGCGCCCGATTGAAAATACGCGACCCGCAGAGCGAGGATTAAGCCGATGAGCCGGGAAAAAATGATGGAGGCGGAAATTGCGCTTAAAGACGAGCAACTCGCCGATCTAACAGAGGAAGTCGAACGATTGCGCCGACATGCTGAAGCATCGGAAAATCTGGCGCAATCTGCCGTCGAAAACGAATCAGCCGTCACGGAGTTAAAAAAGACGATTAGAAAACTTGTGCCGGCGGCGAAAAAAGCTGTTCAATATGCCGCCGAGTTGGACGAAACGTGCAAGCGATTGGCTATAGTCGAAAGAGAACGAGATGAGCTTTCAAAAAATTACGCGGTAACGTGCGGGCAGGCAGCGACGCTAAAAAACGCGCTTGCTGAAGCGCAAAAGAACGTTCGCGCTTTCGGCGACGAACGAAGAGAAATGGCGAAGCGAGCGAGGGCTGCGGAGACGACGGCAAAGACAGCAGCGCGGGAAGAATTGGTAATAGTTATCGCCGTTGTGCTGCTTTGCGTCGGAACAATCGGCGGCAGCTATGCATATGTTAAAACAGCGCTCGCGCCGCCTGCCGAATTGTCAGATGCAGCCGCGTCTGTGTTCAAACAATACGCGCCCGAATTTCGCCGCGTTGTCGAACTGGCAGTGCAGAACGAACGCGAAAACATCGAAGCCGAACGGACGCGTCTCGCCGCCGAAAGAGATCGCTATCAAGAATTCAATGAAAATACAGTCTGGGACAAAATCGCTTTATACGGATGGTTGATATTGCTGTTCGGCGGCGGTTTTGTGTGCGGAGCAATGATAATCGTCGTGGTCTTTGTCTTTCGCGTCCGATAAAAAGATTGAACTATTTCAAATAAGTTTGTATTAAAATAATATCAAAAATATATCAATCTGAAATATCTTTAATTTTTCAGCGGAAGGAAGACCACTTGATTTTTCCATTCGTCTTCTAAACTGTATTCGATGAGAACGATTAATTCATTGATAGCTTCACCGATGGGAAAATCCTGCGAAAGCGCGATAACGCCTGGCATCTGGAGACCGCGCTCAACACGGCTATATGCGAAATCGAGCATCGTGGCAAAATCGTGAGTCAAAACGAGCCGCGCTTCCCTCGCCGCCCATTCTAAAACTTCTGTGTCGTGTTTCCCTGCCAAACCGACATCCTGCGCTCTGACCAAATCGAGCAGCGGAAAGCGACGCAGCAATCCGCGCACGATGCGATTGTTAAAATCTTCATCAGACAGTAAATGCATCAGAAAAATTTAAGCGGCATTGCGGCGGCGGGACAAAAGTTTTTCGCGCAATCCTTTTTGGTTAAACCGGGCTTCATTAGACTCTCGCAACTCTTTATTTTGTTTTTCGCGCCCGGCAAGATAAGAATTCACTTCCTCGCTGTGCTGTAAATAGTAGCTGATGGTCGCGTAAACTTCCGACAGGCTGAGAGAATCGTAATCGTAAACAATCTGCTCCGGGGCAGAGCCTTGGTTAAACGCAATTATTACTGAATCGAGAGAAACGCGAGAATCACCGATGCGAATCACGCCCGCTTCTGTTTTGGTCAGTTTAATTTCTGAAGTTGATACAACGCTCATAACACGAAGAATTTTACCATAAACTTCCCTGCTCCGGTTATTTAATTTATCGCTCAATCTCGACTTTCCCTTTTCGCATTGCTTTCCGGTAAAATTTACTATATTTTATTTTGATATATCTTTGATATTCTTCCTGAATCAAATTTAAATTAAATTGATATAAATATGATAATAGTTATAGGCGGAATAAAAGGCGGCAGCGGAAAAACTACTGTGGCGACAAATCTTGCGGTTATGAGAAGCGGCAAAGGAAACGACGTTTTGCTGATTGACGCGGACGATCAGGAAACCTCGACCGACTTTACCATTTTGAGAAACGAAATCCTGGAGAGCGGCGCTGGATACACAAATATCAAACTGACCGGCGCGGCAGTCAGAACCGAAACCTTGCGGTTAAAGGACAAATATCAGGATATTATTATTGACACCGGCGGGCGCGACACATCGAGCCAGAGAGCCGCACTGACGGTCGCAGATATACTGCTCGTTCCGTTCGTTCCCCGCTCGTTTGACGTTTGGACGATTGAAAAGGTTTCTAATCTCGTTGCAGAAATGAAAACCGTCAACCCGGAACTTCGAGCTTGTATGTTTTTGAACCGCGCAGACCCGAGAGGACAGGACAACTACGATACTGCGGAAGTTCTAAGAGAAAACGACACACTGACTTTTCTCGACACGCCTTTGGGCGCGAGAAAAGCGTTCAGCAATGCCGCCGCCGCTGGCTTGGGAGTTTCAGAGTTAAAACCTCTGGACCCAAAAGCCTTCGAGGAAATATCAAAGTTGCACGACTACATTTTTGATATAAAATAAGTATCACGGAGATATTAGATTGATATAAGGAGGTTTGATTAAATTATGGCTATTGCAAGAAAACCGAAACTATCCGAAACACAAGCCAAAGAGCAGAACATAAACACACTTATAAATAAAGGCGGAAGTGTCGCTGAAGATAGGGAAGACGGCAGCAACACAAAGCAAACGGGAGACAAACCGATTTTAATTAGAATACCCGCTGAAATTGTGAAAAAAATAGATGAAATTGTCAGCGCGAAAAAGATAAAAACTCCGCGCCATACCTGGCTGCTGGAAGCCGTTTTTGAAAAACTGGAAAAAGACGGTTAGATATTATGGTGATATATGATTGATATAAAATTGATAACATTCTTTTTTATAATTTAAGCTGTATAAACGAGTAGATGACGAATCAAAAGAAAAAAACGACGAAACCGAAAGCTGAAAAGGTGCAGCGCAGGAAACGCGAAAAATCGAAAACCTTTGACCAGCTTGAAGCGTCCAAACCGCTTCAATTAACTTTGTTTGATTTGGAGCAGGACGAAGACAGCTACTCGCAATCCATCGAGCTTTATGATTTTATACCAAAATTTGTGTGGGGCAAGGTAGAGCGAGTTAATGGCAAGTTTTTGGATAGCTTAAAGCGCGAGTTTGAGTGCCGCGGCAAAAAATATCTTTTGACATTGATGCCGGCTAGGATTGAAGTCGGCGAAGAATTCAAGGAATTTTACCCGTCGAAAAGGGAAGAACTGGTCGAGGACGCTTTGCGGAAGCTGATGACCGAGCGGCAAAGTCTGATGCTCGACGGGGAAGTCGGAATTGCTTTCACCCTTTATCAACTTCAGAAAGAACTTAAAGAGAAGGGACACAGTTACAGTTACGACGAATTAAAAGATGCGATTAGAGTTTTAAATAACACAGACCTTATTTTGAAGGACGAAACCGGACAAGTCGAAACTGCATTCAGCCCGGTCGAAAGCTATGGCTTTGCAGGCGAGGGAACTGAAACAAAAACATTTGTCAGATTCTCGCCGCTCGTCACTCATACCATAAAATCCGGCTCGTATCGGTTAATCAATTATGACAAGGTGATGAGCTATCGCAGCGTTATCGCCCGACAGCTTCACAAAAGGATGTCACATCATTTTATACAGGCGAGCTTAACCGATTCTTATGAAATACTTCTGACCACCATAATCAGAGATTTCGGTCTCACGCCGCAAAAACGTCTGCAACAGAACCTTGTTGAAGTTGAAAATGCAATAGAAGAGATGAAGCAAATAAACGTCATCCTAAGCTGCAAAACGGAAAAAATTTTTGACACAAAGCCGAGAACGAAATTAATTGACGCAAAATTTAAGTTTCAGCCGCATTTTGATTTTATCGCCGACGTGAAGCGCGCAAATGCCAAAGCGAAAAAAGTGCG
>MWWH01000418.1_pt1 | contig 12386 bp, 12 predicted proteins | sample 1047231 | NCBI WGS metagenome assembly MWWH01 (sample SAMN06349967, study PRJNA376086) | soil metagenome | isolation source: MG3-2 sample Antarctic (ecotone) soil | place: Antarctica | collected 2015-01-13 | reverse complement strand
CAACTATTTCGCTGATCGGATATTTTTCCTTCTCTATCCTGTACGTTACCTGCGTCGGTGTACCATCAATACTGACTAGCTCGGTTTCACCACTTCTTTCAAATGTTTCAGAGGTCAAAGCAATAGTATCTTTATTAGGACTTACGCAAGCGTTGAAAAACCGAGTAATCTTTTGCTATGTTTGTGCCCAATAAAGCGCCTGTGACGCGCCTTGATTACTGTCAATACCTGCTCAGTAGTCAAATCAATTATACGTTGACTAACTTTGCCGACCACCATCAGCAGTTTAGTCACGACCAATTGAATCGCTTTTTGCGCGATGACAAACTGAAACCGCGCCTGGTTTGGGAGCAAGTCAAAGATTCGATTGTCACTTCGCCAACCGGCTATCTGCTCTTTGACGACACGGTGGCCGACAAAAACTACTCGTTTGCCATTGAACTTGTCCGGCGACAGTATTCGGGCAATGCCCATGCGGTGATCAAGGGCATCGGGATTGTCACCTGTGTTTATGTCAACCCCGAGACCAATCAATTCTGGCTCATCAACTATCGTTTGTTTGCTCCCGGCGTGGATGGCAAAACCAAACTCGACCACGTGCGAGAGATGTTCGACAACGCCATCGAACACAAAAAACTGCCCTTCCGCACCGTCTTGATGGACTCCTGGTACGCCACCAGAGAATTAATGCTGCACATCGAAAGAAGCAGCAAAATCTACTACTGCCCGCTCAAAGACAATCGCCAGGTGGATGAAAGCGATGGCGTTCCCAAACCCAACTATCGGCGCGTGGACAGCTTAGAGTGGAACGAGAGGGAAATCGCAACGGGCAAAAACGTCCACGTCAAAGACTTCCCCAAAGGTCATCGCTTGCAACTATTCCGACTGGTGGTCTCAACCGACCGCACGGATTACATCGTGACTAACGATGAAACTCAAAACTCAACGGACGAGACACAACAGGTGTGTGCCGTGCGGTGGAAGATTGAGCAGTTGCACCGCGAAGTCAAACAGGTCACTGGCCTAGAAAGCTGTCAATGCCGCAAAGCGAGAATCCAACGCAACCACATTGCGTGTGCGTTGCTGGTCTGGTGTCGGTTCAAAGAACTGATGTATGAAACAACGCGGACGGTCTATCAAATCAAGTTCGGGCAGTTGTCGGATTATCTCATTGAGCAACTGAAAAAACCGTCCGTCAAAATGCGTCTTGCGTAAGTCCTACTTCTATTGAATTGCCTCATCTGCATATGCGAGCGAGACAAACAGATCTTGTTAAATTTCAGAATCGTGAGAAGTCGAGCAATTCAGTTACGTCATCAAAGATGCGATGAACAAGGTGGTTTTTATCGGGTATCATCATGAATGGCGAGCGCATCAAGAGTGACTCCTCCCCACGCTGTCAAGCCCTGTCGTTCGGAAAAGTGTTCACGGAAGACCCACTTTACTCCGGCGTCTGTCTAGCCGAGGTCGTGATTCTGCTCTAGCCATTCGTCAAATGTCGGCTCTTGGAAATACTCCCGGAGCCGGTCGAGGTGGGTTTCCTCATGGTCAAAAATCGTGAGCTGATGCGCTTTGAATTTCGGCTTAAAAATCCGGTTCTTCTCTATTTCCGCCCGCTCCCCTGCCTCTGTCGCTAAAAAGGCTCTGTAAGCCTCTGGCTGCTCCGTTTGGTGCTTTCCTTCCCTACCCCTCAGATATTCGTAAAAGGCGGGTTGTAGGGCATCCCTGCGCCTCTGGCGTGCCTGTTCCGTCTCACGCTTGGCTAAGTGCCTTTTTACTTCCTGCTCCTTCTCTAGCGAGTGTTTCATCTCTTCGGGTAATTCGTAATTCTCGCGGATGGCTTTTATTAGCCAGGATGCAAGGGCTTTGATTTTTCCTGTGCTCCGATATGGCAAAGTTCGTAGCTGAAGCTCGACCGATTTTCGATAGTCCCTGACTAATTCTCTGGCCGTTGCTTCTGCTACATGAAAGCTCATTAATCTGTTCACAAGCTGCTCGCTGGCGTCATCGGACTCGTGGGTCGCGGTGGGTGATGGTCGCACCGCGTCTGTCGCCCTGTCGGACTGTCGCGCTTGTCGTGCTGGTTGTTGCGGCTTGATTGTGGCCGACGGTAAGGGCGCAGGTGTGGTACTCGGTCGCAGAAGCGTGCGGGGCTTTCTGTTGGCTTCCCTAAACTCGGCCTTTGCCCTGTGGCCGGGAGTGTAGAGCATCACCCAGTCCAGTTCTCCGCTCTCGGCTTGCTGCTGCTGAAGTTCCGCTTTTGCTAAATATCCAGATTTAAGGTGTGGAGCATGAATCTTATACATCTGCTTTTTAACGTGCTCATAATCGAAGTAACGAGTTTGCGGCGCGCGGGTGCAAAAGTCGGAATAAAGCATTCTCGCGCGTGGGCGCTCGTGCTTGAGAACGGCATAAATCTGAAAGCCTATCAACTCGTAAAATCGTTGGGCTGTGGGCGGGAGATCGCGCAGATAATCGTAATCGAGTGGGCGGGTCTGTGCCTCCTTCAGTATTTTCATGTAAACATCATTTAGAATCAGATAGACTGCGTTTGCTCTCTTCCCATTTGGTAGCCTCTCTCCTGTGAATATGACGCTATAACGCGAGAATCCGGCCTCAAGGGTGCGCTCTGCTCCGTCCGTTGTTTTGTAGCTAATCTTTGCGGTGATGCTGGCAAATGCATTTTGCAGAAGGGCTTTTTTTAATTCGTTTGAGTTCCCGCCGCTTACTCTCATCCCTAGTTCTCGGCAAAGCTCGCTGAGACTTCCAAGCTGGATTATCTTGGGGATTGCTGGTCGTTCGTCGTCAATTCTTCGATTGACGATGAGGGTATCGATCTTGTAGGCGAGTTGGCCGGGCTGTCCTGCTTTCTTTGGATAATCAACTTCCCACTTCGTCTTAATCTCTCCGCTCGGCGTTGTTTCCTTAATTTCAATGTTGATGTTTCCTCGCCTTGTTAGTTTGTGAACTGGAAAGCGAGAGAGAGCGGTTTCAATCCTGATCGTATTCTGCGGGATTAGCTCTAATTGTTCGTTCATTACTCACCTTCTGAAAGAAGAAATCAGCAACAACAATTCCCTGTTGTTGTTGTCTAATACAGTCTAATACAGTCTAGGGTCTGATAAAGCAAGTATTCTCATCGTTTAAGGGATAATTCGTCTCCCCAAACTGCATGGTTCGTCTCCCCAAACTGCATGGTTCGTCTCCCCAAACTGCATGGTTCGTCTCCCCAAACTGCATGGCATTTGCGAAATTTAAGCCGAGTATAGAATATTCGGGGGTTGTAGATTTTGTGGTTAGGAATGCTGTCCGCACTTGGCTTTGGGTGCGCGGCGTGGGTTTTCGGATGCGGCTTTTCTCGCTTCACAGAGTTTCGATATATGCCTCTAATTCGGTTCTCTTAATTCGATAGGCTCGGCCTAATAACCTCTCTTTGAGTTTCCCTGCTGCCACAGCCTCTTTCAAAAGTCCTCTACTTAGTCCTGTCAGCCTTTGCGCCTCATCTCTCGTCAGAAGCGGTTTAGCTGCAAGGTCGGCGATGGATTGACCGCGCGCCTTATCAATCACGGCGATGAAGGCAGCAAGATCGGCACGGCTGCCAGAGCGAAGCACCAACGCACTGTCTTTGTCGGTCTTGTCGCCCTTGTCTCTCTTGTCGGTCTTGTCGGTCTTGATGGCTGAATGGACTACATCGGCGGCCTCGTCCATCTGCTTCTTTAGTTCGTCGAGTTGCGCCTGATCGTACACCGGCGCGGGGCCGGTTCGCCCTTTCTCGTAGCTCGGCGTGAGTTTGCCCTGCGCGGTGTAGCGTTCGATTGCCCGCGTGCTGACATTCAAGTATGCGCCAGCTTCTTTCTTATTCATGGCATGATTAGACCATAAGCGCGACAGTCCGACAAGTAAAATCGCCTGTCATGGTGTCGGACTGTCGCACTAATTAGGTGAGTCTCAAAAACTGCCTGCGCTGAATTTACTGCAAGCTTCGCTAAAGCTAATAAATCGCCAACCTGACAAGAAAAGAGTTATTGCTTTAGCTGTCACAGGGTTGTAACCTCACCTCTCGTACCTCCGCGTCGGCTTCCTTGCGCTCTCGGCTTTCCGACGTAGAAATTTCAAGTTCGTTTAGACACACGAATCCTTATACCGCCGATTGTTTTAACTTTCGGCAGCTTTAGGCTAATTGAAATTGAGCGGGCTGCTTAGAACAGCGACAGCACGCTTTGCAATATGTTCAGCGCGACCTGTGTCGCTGAATCAGTCGCGGCGGCAGTCTCTTCTTCTTGACCCGTGATGCCGGTTTGAATCTCTCCTTGAGTGATGTGCGCGGGCGCAGTCGGCGGCGGCGGGACAAGCGTGGTTTCAATCTCGCCCGCAAAAGCGGGAATGGCGAGCGCGAAAGTGAACGCGACCGCGATGCTCAGACGGCGTAAGTTTTTCATGTTGTTCTCCTAACAAGGTGGATTTCCAGTGGTGGACGCGAGTAAAGTTCTGACCCGGCCATCTGAAACGGGTAACGCGGGTGAATCTTTACAACCTGCCGCGTCGAGATGCGGCCTCTACATTATTACCGACTTTCCAAGAAAGGTAGCCCTCACATGATTATTTCGAGACAGTTGCTCCACGAAATAGCCGATCCGTCACTGACCCGCGACGAGCGGGCGCGACTCAGATGCCGTCTCGCCAGAGAGTTAGAGGACATCGGGAACTACGACGCCGCGCGCGAGGCGATGGGCGACCTGTGGCCGGACTTCGGCGAGCGTCCGGCGTTGGATGGACTCGACGAGACGACGGCGACGGATGTGGTGTTGCGCGCCGGCGTGTTGACCGGCTGGCTCGGCAGCGTTAAGCAGATCGAGGGGACGCAGGAGACGGCGAAGAATCTGATCAGCGAAAGCATCACGAGATTTGAGGTATTACAAAATACAGAGAAGGTCGCAGAGGCACAAATGGAACTCGGCCATTGTTACTGGCGCGAGGGAGCTTTAGACGAGGCTCGCGTCTGGCTGAATGTAGCATTAGATAAATTACCCGAAACGACGGGCGATGTCAGGGCGATTACTCTGTTGCGCCTCTCAACAGTGGAGAGAGGGTCAAAGAGATTCCATGATGCCTTACAGATTCATCTTGAAGCTGCGCCGTTGTTCGAGAAAAGCGCCAATCATCCGCTCAAAGGAAAGTTTTATAACGGTTTTGGCTTCGTTCTAAGAAGTCTCGGCACAATAGAAAGACGGCCAGACTACATAGACCGCGCTCTGATAGAATACGCTGCGGCCAGTTTCCATTTCGAGCAAGCCGGGCACAGGCGTTATCAAGCCTGCGTCGAAAACAATCTCGGATATTTATTCTGCACGATTAAGAAATTCGCCGACGCGCACGAGCATCTCGACCGCGCGCAAGCTCTCTTTACCAGCATGAAAGACAACGTACACACCGCGCAGGTGGACGACACGCGCGCCAAAGTGTTGCTCGCCGAAGGCCGCATCACTGAAGCCGAAAAACTCGTCCGCTCGGCTGTCCAGACGCTTGAGCGCGGCGGGCAGCAATCGCTCTTAGCCGAAGCTCTGACGACGCACGGCCTCACGCTCGCGCGCATGGGTAGTTATCAACTCGCGCGCCTGACCTTGCAACGCGCCGTCGAGGTCGCGGAGAACGCGGGCGACCCGGAAGCTGCGGGAGTGGCCGCGCTCACCATCATCGAAGAATTAAGCGAGCGCCTTCCGGCAGACGATCTGGCCGCAACCTTCGACCGCGCCGCCGAATTGCTCTCAATGTCCGGCAACCGGGAACATCGAGATCGGCTGCTGGCGGCCTCTCGTCGCGTGCTGTTCCTCGTCGGTGCTATGCCTGCGCCGTCGTCATGGGATGGCTTCAACTTCTTCGACGCGATTGTCCGTTATGAGGCCCGGATCATTGAGCGTGCAATCAAGGAGGCGGGCGGCGTCGTGTCGCGTGCGGCTGAACTGCTCGGCATCGGTCGCCAGAGTTTAGATTCTATGCTGAAGGACAAGGGGCGTCATACAGCACTGGCACACCTGCGGACGCCGGTCGAGCATCGCCGCAGCAGTTTGATGTTTCGCGGCGATGAAGATTGCCCCGACACTGGGGCTGTCTCTATCCTGCACGTCGAAGATCATCCGCTGGTGGCCGACGCGATTAAAGAGACATTAGAGGGTGAAGGATGGGCGGTCGAGACGGGCGGCGACGGAGCCGCCGCGCTGGAGAAGCTGGAAAGCGGTGCGCGGTTCGATGTGCTGATTTTCGATCACAAATTACCGGACACAACCGGAGTGGAGTTGATAAAGCGGGTGCGTGCGATGGCGCACCGGCAGCACACGCCGATCATTATGCTCTCTGCTGATGAAATAGAAATGAACGCGGGGCGAGTTGGCGCTGATGCGTTCCTGCGAAAGCAGGGTGATGTAGGTTTGCTTGCCGAGACGGTCGCGCGCCTGCTGGCTCGCAAGTCACGGCAACATTAAGAAGGGAAGCGTACAGGCTTGTGGGATGGGCGTTCCTCTTCGTCGCTCATTGGGTTGGCACGTCCGCGACGTGGTGAGGCGGGCTGTGCTGCTGGCCGTCGCATTTAGGGTGCGCGACGGCCAATGATTTGTTGATAACAAGCTGCGGGGTGGGTGCTCGGTTCGTGGCGCGAATCTGTGCGCTTGCCTCGTCCGGCTCAGTCTGTCGGGGTGAGGACGGCAGGCCGGGCGGCATGGCCGCCGCGTCCTGTCGGGGATGCGGCGGCCTAACTTATAGCGGGGTGTCGAACATGGCTCATCCTTTCATTTGGAAGGGCGCGAAGATAACTAGCTTCGAGCAACTATTCTCCGCGCTCCGTACCTGTGAAGATCAAAACGAACTGGCGGACTTTATGAATCTCGCGGTGTTGTGGAGTGTAGATGATGGCCGGTCGCGTGATGATATTTTCAGACTCGGCGGCGAAAGCGCCGTCCACCTGAGCGAACTTTATCAGCGAGCAATTACCGAACAGTAAGATATGAAAGCCGCGAAGTGGGTTAGTGTCCAAATCTTCTTTAATAACGCTCTGCGGTGAGAATGAGCGCGCGGCGAACAGATGCTAATGCGTTTCTGAGAAAGCCGGGTGATGTAGTTTTGATTGCTGAAATAATCGCGCGCTTGCTGGCTCGCAAGTCACGGTATCATTGAGAAGGGCTAAGGAAAGATCAAGATAGACTTCAGATAGAGAACGCCCGTTGATGTCCTGCGTGGTTCATGGCATTTGCGCCAAATTATGCTCTTAGCTTTCGCCACAACTCTCTGACGATGCGCTCCTGCATCGGTTCTTCTGACGTGTAGGCGGCGGCGCGGCGTTGAAATTCGGCGTTCGTTTCATCGGTATAGGCTTGATACTGATTGAGCGCATTGGAACAGTGCTCCGGTTGAAGAGGTACGCGCACGCTGCCGCTCACGCCAACCTGTGAGAGTCGCTTGACGAATGCACAGCGTAGCGGGTCGCCGAGTTCGAGGAGCGTGTTGCCGATCCGCACGCTGTCAGGTTGAAACATATTGCGGGGGATGATGTGAGCACGTCCTTCGGTGGGCAAGTCGAATGTTTCGGTGCGCGCACGCGGCGGGATGAAGTCGAGCGGCGTGCGGTAGTCGGGGTGCGTGTCGAGGCTGTCCCATATTTCGGCAGCGATTGATTGCGCGGTCGCGCGCCCTTGCCGTGCGTTCGCCGAACGGTGACGCTGCATCTCACGTTCGGCGACGCGAAGTTGACGGTAGAGTTTTGTAACTTCTTCGTAGAGTTCGGCGCGCAATCTCTCTCGCTCTTTCTTGTCGGAGACGCCGAGCAGTTCGAGCACGGCATCATCAAGCTGCTGCCGGTCGGCGAGGGCTAGTTCGCCCGTCCAAGATGTTTCGGTTGAATCAACATCAACCATCGGCATCGCGTGGCGCTCACGCATAGAATTGAGCGCAGATTCTAGTCTGCGACGCACGCTCGCCGTTGCGTAACGCGGATCGGGAACGAGCATCATTTTAGCATCAAATATTTCAGTAACTTGGTTTGCTTCCCTGCCCATCTGACTACCAAATAAGAATTTCATTATTACAATCACCGTGCTATTTAGCACAGCGCATAAGTGCTTTTCATCAACGCTATCGCTAACAAAAACGTCGTACAAGTTGCAATTACAAATTAAGCTCTCTGGATTATAAGCAACGACGTGACGATATTGCTGTAGCTTTGACCAAATTATTTCTCCTCTAAGTCGTCCTGTTAAGTCAAACCAGTCTCGATCATCGTTAATTCGACTTTGGCAAGTTCTACCTTCATCGTATCTTTCTTTTTCTCCCCACTTGATGTATTTGCGTGCGTACCCGTCTTTTTTGGGGAAGCCAGTGGGTATCATTACCACCGAACGATCTAGTTGCTCACGAGACAATCCAACAGAACTAACATCCATCAATCCGTGAATCTCAGGTTCAAGATATTTTGCCTCAATGAGATGTACAGAACCATCACCGGCGCGAATGATACGCAATCTGTTTGTCTCTCTACGCTTAATGCCGTAACGCTCTGTAAATTCACGCTCGGTAATCTCTTGTGATACAGCTTCAGAGGTAACATCAAACGGAAAGAAAAACTTGTCACATCCGCTTTTAAGTCCGAACTTGACGTTAGCAAGTTGTCCAAGCGGCACGAACCGTTTGCCGCCGCGTTCAAGCAGCGTGAAGAAGATTTGCGGCGCACGCAGAAAGATGCCCCACTTGTAGCCCGTGTATTCATCCGGCGCGGGTGTGGCTTGCCCTCGTTCAACGCCGGGAAGTTCTTGCGCCGTCCCTTCATCGTCCGGCGCGTCATCCTCCGCGTCGTCTCCTTCTTCCGCTTCGCTAATTGCAATCGGCAAACATCCGGCTTTGTACAGTTCGCCTTGATTGACGACGCGCACGCGCCACGCATCCGTTTCTTCTTCGGCGGTCATGTTAGTAATTCGGTCGCGCAGATGCTCGAACAGCAAGCGGCGTTCGTGTTCATCTTGCGCGTAAGGCAGAAGCGTCGCCAACGGTTGCTTGAGCCACACGAACTTGACGTTGTTCTCATTGCGCTGCGCCGCGTCCGGCTGCTTCCTGAGAATCGTCGCGGCGGTCGTGACACGCGCGCCGGTGAACCACGGCTCGCAATTCGATTCGAGAATCGCAAGGATTTCGTAGTTGTCCAAGAGATACTTTTGCAGGCCGAAGCCGTAAGACGTATCAAGCCAGTTCGAGCTTGTCAGCAAGCCCATGTAGCCGCCCGCTTTGAGAAACGCGCCGCCGTGCGTGAAGAAGTAGCAGAGGACATCGGAGCGCCCGGAAAGTTGCGTGCCGGGCGCATCATGCGCGACGCCCTGCTGCAAAAACGTCTTGTAGTTCTTGCCGTAATACTCGTTGATCTTTTCTTGGCGCACATACGGCGGATTACCGACGACGGCATCAACCAGCGGCATCTCGACGAGGTTGGCCTTCCCATTTGTTTCATCTTCGCCGTCGAGCGTCGGCACGTTGAAAACCTTTTCGCCGTGATTGACTCGGAGAAAATCTTTGCGGGCAACGAGCGGATAATTGGCTTGCTCGATCAAGTCGCGGGTCGCAAGGTTGATCGTCGTCAAGTGAACCGGATACGCGGAGATGTCGAAGCCGTAGATGCCGCTGATGAGCGATTGATGCGGCAGCTTGTTCTTGGCTAAATCCTTTTTGCGTTGATACGCGCGCACCAGAAACGTGCCGCCGCCGCACGCCGGATCAAGCACGCTGGCGTTTGCGTCGCGCAGACAAAAAGCGTTGATGAGGTCAACGACTTCGCTGCGCGTGTAGTGCTGCCCGAACTTGTGGCGTTCTTCGGGACTGAACAGCCGCTCGAAGATTTGCCCGATGACTTCGTAGTTGATCTGCGTAAAATCGAAAGCGTCGGTCTGCTCGCTCAACTCGCGCCATCCATCAACCGCCGCGTCGTTCAGGAATGGCAGTGTATCGCCGAAGTCGCCCTTGAAAACGGTTTCGTAGTCGTTGCTCTCTTCCATCGCGTGTGTGAAGTAAGCGTCAAGCACACGCTTGAGCGCCGCGCCGGTCTTGACTGACTTTTTGATCGTCAGTTCATCCATCTCCGGGAAGCGCAGCCGCAACGCTTTCGAGAACACGATCTTGTTCGCCAGCACATAGCAACTGAATTTCGCCGCGCGCTCAAGGTTATCGCGCAAGATGTCTTCTTCATCCGATAGCGTCCAACCCTGCTCATCGCGCATCCACTTGTTGAGTTGGGTCTTAAAATGCTTGTCCGCCTCGTAGCGTCCATTGATGGTGTGCAGCGTATCCGTCGCTACCGGCAGCAATCCCGCTTCCCACACGCGAATGAATTTGTCGTCGAGCGGAAACAACTTGAGCGGTTCCGCGCCGGTGACGAGCGCAGCGCATCGTTCGAGCAGTCTGGTAATGAACTTGTTGAGTTGCTCTTTGACGCGCGGGTGTTCCAACTCTGCGGAGGTACGGATCGGGCTGGTGAAGGCGTCCAACTCTTCTTCGTAACGTTCCGTGATCGGTTTGCCCTTTTCAAACGTCCGCCACAGCACGCACTTGTTGATGTTCCAAGTGAAGAAGTGTTCGACGCCCGCTCGATTCGCCTTGTCGTGCGCGTCCATCACCAACCCTTCTTGGTACGGCGAGCGCCCGTCCGGGTTCTCCGGCCTCTTAACTTCGCCGGTAAGAATTACCTTATCGCTGCGGTCATAGATTTTAAGGTCATGGCGCTTACGGCTTCCCTTCACCGGCTCTTCAACTCTGGCGAGCGAAAACGGCAGGTCAAGACGGTTTTGCAGGACAAGGTTTATCTGTGAAGCGATGTCAGACGTAAACGTCCATTCGTTTGTTGTAGGCATGAGTGAAGAGCCAATTTATTAAGACATGCAAAATGTTACCGGCTACGCGAAGAACTCGTCGCCGCTGATAACATTCAATTTCTTGTGAAGACGTTTGATCGCCTGAAAGTCGCCGTCATTCGTCACCACCGCGACACCGACACGAGTAGCAGAGACGGCGATCAGCACGTCGGCGAATAACTCTTGCTTTGCCGACGATGTGCGGCTCGGAGACTTGCCGCCCGCGTTCTTCTTTCGCTCTTGCGCGAGCAGGTGCAGGATGCGTGTCGCGCCCATCCAATCATTTTCATCCGGCACAATCAACTTGCCATCTGCCGCCGCCCGCTGCCACGTTTCGACGTAAGCGCGATACTCCTTCGGGTCTGCTGCCGTCATCAATTCCGCATAAACAACACCCGAAAGATGCTGACCACCCGGCAGCGTGCGCGCGTCACCAAAGATTTTGCCGCCGATGATATTCGTGTCGAGTAAGTATATTCTGCGGCGCGTCACTTCTGCTTTTTCTTACTCCCGTGTAAGCGTTTGTAAGTCATCTTGTACGCGCGCAAAGATAGCTCTTCGAGCGTCATCTCGCTTGTCGGCTTTGTGCGCGACGCACGCTGATGACCGTTCGTTATCACCCCGCTTTTCTTCTGCGCTGTGCGCGCGATCTTAGTTGTCGGCTTCGTCGCCTGCTTCGGCGCGGCGAGTGTTTGGCTTGCCATAGGTTTTACTTCCTCAAGATTTCGTTGGCGCTTTTCTTCGCACCTTGAGCGGCGCGGTCGGCGACGGCTTCGGCGGTCTGCCGGGCTTGCGGTCGGCGACAAGCCTCAAATCATCTTCGTTAATTACATACGTGCCGCCGAGCATCTGCGCCGGAAGCCGCCCGCCCCTAATCAACACTTGCACGCGGGTCTGGTGAATGCCGAGACGTTCCGCCGCGTCTGCCGTGGTAATCAGTTTCATAAGCCTATTTGTATATGCAGAGAAACTATCTGTCAATGCCTTCATTTGCTTTGACAAATCATTTATATTCGCATGTAATTTTCCTGTCAATAAAACACAATGATCATTATCTGACTGGTTTCAGAGGCGCGGTAGCTTCAGAAAATACTGCCGTGCTTTTTGCTCACGACTCGTTGAAACCAGCGCAGTATAGATAACCGTGTTCTGAATATTCGAGTGCCCTAGCCAATCCTGCAAAAAGCGAAGCTCTGCGCCCGCGTCCAGTAGATGAGTAGCAATTGAGTGCTTGAGAACGTGAAAGTGTCTCTTGTCTTTTGGGATCGCTGCCTCCTCTCCATAGCTTTTCATCAAGACATCGAGCATCTGGCGGCTGATGGGAAGACCGCGCCGGGAAGGGAAGAGAATCGGAGAATCCGTGTCTCTGCTCTTAAGCCACCCCTTCAACGCCCGTGCCTCGTCTGCCTGTAACGGATGCTCCCCGGAGAGTGAGCCTTTCAGCCGATGGAGCATGACCCGGAGCCGCTTTAAGTCTAAGTCATCAACCCGTAATAGACCGATCTCGCT
>MWWH01000417.1_pt1 | contig 12420 bp, 9 predicted proteins | sample 1047231 | NCBI WGS metagenome assembly MWWH01 (sample SAMN06349967, study PRJNA376086) | soil metagenome | isolation source: MG3-2 sample Antarctic (ecotone) soil | place: Antarctica | collected 2015-01-13 | reverse complement strand
CGATGGCTCATTCCCTGCTGTGGGTCTGTTCTGGTTTAGTAATCACGCTGGCATCACGCCGGAACAGCTCGACTCTGCAGGTCTACTCGCGCCTGAAAAGATCGCCCCCGCCAACCCCCCCCGTGAATCTACTTCTTTGTTACCGGCTACTGACGCGCCTACTAGGTTCCCTGATTACGGGCGCGAACTTGCTGCGGCCAGTGGTGATCGGTCGCGGGCCGATCTGCGCTGGTGTCTGCTCTCGCTTGCCTGGGGGTGGTCTCGTGTTCAGGTGGGGACGGAACTGCCGCGCGTGTCGGAAAAGGCGCGTGCTCGGCGTGCTGGCGGGTACATCGCACGAACGGTCGAAGCTGCTGCAAGGTGGCTCTCTAATGGTGGCAATACTGATGGTAGCAATACTGATAGTGCACTAGCGCACTAGGAAAGGCTGATTAAGGGATTAGCTACACTGAATTTTTTATAGCGGAGGTGATACTTATGCGTGGATTGGTAGTTGATATGGATGTTGATCAGGTGGTTCAGTTGTTAGGTGCCCCCGAACGTATTACAGGGCATTGCTGCACGACTAAACGCGATGACTTTGTTTTTGCTGATGAATATGGTGGCCCCTTATATTGCCGTTGCGAGTGTCATTACACGTTAGAAGATAGGGATATAAAGGTAAGGTTTGAGGAAGGTCGTTTGGTTGAAATCTTTACTTACTTATTAAGGGATTATGATGAAGATGGATATTTTTCTGATGCGAAAATTACTGCCCAGCGCAATGCTTTGGTGATGTATTTTAAAACTGCCCCGATAGATGAACTGATAGAGAAGTATCGGGATGGGGACGATTCTAGTTTCGGTATTCTGCACATTGGTCATCGAACCGCTGGTGCTGGCGCTAGTACCTATCATGAAGAGATTAACCGGGGGCATGAAAAATGGGAAGGTATGGTTCGCAATGAATTAATTGACCGCGTGCACGATGAGTGGCGGGCGAAATTAGGTCTTGAAGATTGTTTTGTGTAGTAGCGGGCATCGTAGCTGTAAAGGTCTAGTGTCGAAGATACTTTATAGGGGATGTTTATGAAAGAATACAAAGGTAAAACTCTAATGGAGTGGCTCAAAGAAATAGCCGCTATGGATGAGGTCGCATTAAAACAGCTTGATAAGATTACCTATCTCTACCCTCGTGACACTGATGGGGTTATTCCTGCCGGTGAATATAGCTCTGGGGAAATCTGGTGCAGGCTCACGCGCAAAGCTCTAATGGTCGATATTTTGCATAAGTTCGGAAAAAATATTGAAGGCGCGAAAGACCAGAGGCTCTATGATCAAGGAAGCGATTTAATGGAAGATGTTTTCTATAAAGGTACTAAATATGAATAGGGGTGACAACTCGCGCCACGCCCACTGTCTAGGGCTGTCTATCCCTTCGCTTTAGCCCCTTCAGCAGGGGCTTTCTGCTTTTTGGTCTCGTGATAAATCCGCTTAGATGCGCATGCCTGCGTGCTGCTTCGGTAAATACGTAGCCGGTAGTACGGGGGCTGTGCTGTGGCGTTGTTCTGGCTCGGCTTTTGCAGTTAGTGGTTGTTAGCCCGATTGATTTTCATTTTTGATCGTTCGGTCACTCTTATATTTTGGTGATGGGGGTTAGATGATGTTGCTTAAATCTCTTTTTAAGGTTGTTGCTGGATGGTGGCAGTGGTGGCTCTCGCGTCCGTGCTTTGGTTCTATCGTGCCACGTTATGCTGCTCGGAGTATGAAGTTACCCCGCTGGTGGTGGTGATGTATCTACCGACGTGGCTTGGGGCGGCGTATCAAAGTTCATCGTTCTTGTCGGGCGTAGACGCCTCGTGGGTGCGGCACATGGGATATCGTCATAGTGATATCGTTTCCACAAGATTGGTTTCCTATTGCTGGACAAGATGAACTGCTGATCTGCCTGAATCTGTTGTACCTCGTTCGCAAAGACTAGCCGTCGTTGAAAGGCTACAATCGAACTTGTTGTGCTGTGCTGGCCCTTCCCTGAACTGCTGATAGATTTTCTTTCCTCGAAGATCGTTGTTTCTCCGATGGATCTGGATATTTTTTCTGCCGTGTCTGTATCTACTCCTGCGAGAACTATCTTTGTATTGCAGTTGTCCATAATCACCTGCCCGCCGCGCTCACCATACAGGTAGTAAATTTGTGATGTGGTTTGCGCTGCGATCAAACAGCTAATCATCCTGCCGCGGAGTACGGGGATTTCGAATTCAAACCGAGAAATTCTTCCTGCGGCGGGGAATTCGTCTAACATTAAACATACAGGTTGGTCGCCCTCTCCGTTCTTAATTTGGTGTAGCACAAGCGTAAAAAAAAGGCAGGATAGGCTTTGTAGTGCGCTGACGTCGCTTTCCGATACGTTCCAGAAAACTGATATTTGTTTGCCCCTTAAAGCTCCAAAGTCAGGGCTCTTCCTCGATGCGCTCGTGAACCGCCTGATCTGCTCATCCGCAAGCCAATCTATTTTTGGGACTATCCCTGCGATTATTCCGCCTCGCAATTTCTTATCAGTTTGCTTAAAGATGGTGGCTGCGTCCCGTGCAATTTTGGATGGGGAATTGATTAGTGCGCTCATTAAATCGTCGCCGGTGTGCGATGGGTGGGTTATGAAGTCATATAGTGCGGCAGGTGTGCATTGCTCAAACGTAGCGGCGTGGGCAAGCAATCCGATCATTAAATTGATTTCGGCATTCTCAAAAAACACATCACTTTTGCCAGTGCTGCTACTTCTAATAATCGCTTCTGCTATTACCCTAGTAGTGCGATGGTCAGTACACAGGGTGACGAAGTTGAAAGGGTGGCTCGCGTCCGGGTCTCTTGGGCTGTACCTGCGTGCGTCAGCTCGGTATGCGCTGACCGTTTCCCAAATCTCGTTTTTATTGTCCGAAACTACGTAGCTGCCATTGTAGTGGCGTGCGTTGGGGAGTAGGAATCCGCGCGACTTCCCTGCCCCCGGCGGCGCGCAAATTAGTAGATGGCGAAACGCCATTGAGGCTGGTAATACTAAGCGATGCCGACTGCCGTACGGACCCAAAATCAATGCGCCGGGTGCAAGCGGTTCGTTGGTGGGCTTTCTCCACTCGCGCGTTTCCTTGTCATTGGCAAAGGCGGCGCTCCCATGCGTGGTTGTTCGAGTCGGGTAACGAACCTTGTTTATAAAGTATGCTAGCGCCAAAGTTCCCGCTGTTGCTGCGATTGCCGCTTCTTGGTAGTTGTGAATCTTTGTATAAAACAGGTATGCGACAACATAGCTGCTCGCTGTGATAATTAAGGCTTTCATCTGCTCCTCCCCTCTGTCCGCTCTAAATCTCGTTCTCTAAAGTGTGTTTCAGCTGCTCGTATTGTCTCCTCAGCGATTCGAACTGCTCTGCTTGCTGCTTGAATTGATCTGTTAGACTTTCCGTCTGCAGCACTAATTGAAAGTTGCTCGCGCGTAGGCTGCGCAGTTCTGTCTGTAGGGCTTGGTTGATCTGTTCTAGTTCTGATTTCGTCAATCCCGTGATTCCTCCTTTCCCTGTCAAGCATGATGACGCGGGTTTTTGTGGCTCGCTCTGCTTTCGATCTGGCTTTCAAATCTGCGCGCTGTGGGCGCTCGGGCAGGGCCGTGTGCGCTTTCTTAGCCTCAAAAGCTGCTCGTTTCATCTCGCGCGTGGCTTCCTTTTTATCTAAATGCTCACGCTCGTCTCTGCCTAGTTCTCGGCAATAGATCGCGTTCCAAGACTCGTCCAGGCGGTAGTACTTCGCCGGTTTAAGGTCGATCTTTCTTCCGGTCTCTAACCTTGAATCAAGGTAAACGTGCCAGTGCTGGTGCTGCGAATCCCGATGTAAGAAGGCGGCGGCGCGGGCATCCGGAAAGTTTTTGGCTAGCCATTGGTTCAGCATTTCCTTTGCTTTTGTCGTTTCCGTTTCGCGCTCAAATGATATTGTGGCGCGGAAGTGGGTTCGGCATTCGCCGCGTGCTCGGTGTCTCGCCTGCTCTGATTCTTCGCGCGCCCAAGCGTAGGTGGCCACGTTCGTGCGCAGCTCCTCATAATTTTTAGTAGCTACTTGGTCTGGTAAGTTACGCATTAACACTCCATCTGTGCCTTCCCGAACGGCGGAAGGGCGGCTTATGTAATGGATATGGGCGGCAGCTGCGCCGCTTGTACCCTTGTAGAATCTTATGAATGTGCCGCCGGTCGTCATTACATTCGCTCCTTAATTGCCTTTGTTAGTTCGTGAAGCGCCGCGATGGCCACGGCTATCTCTGTGTCTGCGGGTCGCGGCGCGCTTGTAAATCTGCTGCTGTGTATGGCGTGTGTAATCTGGTTTAGGTTGGTCGCCGCCCTCTGAAAATCGTAGAGTAGATGCTCAAGGTTTTCCGACTCTTCGCCACTGGGGGGTAAGCTTGCGCGCATTTTTGGTGGGCTGCCTTTCAATCCTGACGCGATTAAGTAGCGGCTGGCGCTCGTTCTTGCCAGTGCTGCGCGCCTCAAAATCTCCGTATGTTCTTCATTTGTGGCTCGGATTGTTAGGGGCTTTGGTAGTTTCTCCGACCGCCACTTTCGTTTCTGTTGTCTTTGCTGCTCAATCATATTTGGTTCTCTTTATGTGGTTGGTCTCTGCGCGCTGGTGGGCGCGGGGCTAGGCAGGAAATCGCGCTGCCTTTGGCGCGCGATTCGATACGCGGTAGCGTATCGGTATCCTGCCGTAGCACTTTTACCCTGGCAAATATCGCTCCGCGCCAATAATGCAAAAAGTATGACTATTGTCTTACTTATAATTTTGAGTAACTTTCGAGACTTTCGTTGTTAATTTTAGCTAGTGGTGTGGGTATATTTAGATCAGCAAGAAAATATTTGAATTAACAAGAAAAAAGTGCTCCGTATTTGACCTGTGACGCGTTTTTGGAAGTGGCTTCAAGGGTTACTATGTCTAAAATTAAGTCCCTAATTTAACTTTGTAAGCGAAATTGTGTCCCAGTAAATATGATTCTTCATGTTTTGATAGAATCTGCTAAAAAAGTGGCTCACAATTGACCTGTAGGCGACTTTTGAAGGTGGGTGCATGGGTTAGTATGTACATTTTCTGAACTTGCTGATCGTAGACGTAACATTTGGTCAGTTTTCAAGCAAGGTTTTAAAATCTAATGTATAAATGTATTTGTTGGTTTTTAAATTTAGGAGATTAAAAGTGATGAAAAATGTTAATGATAACGAGCAAGAAATAATTGCCAGCATATCTGCTATGCTCCGTTTTATGGCTGGGATTGAAGATGGGAATCAAGAAGCATTAAACGAGGCGCTTTGTAATGCTTGGCGTAAGTTAAGAAAAGCTGCGGCGGAGGGTGTGTCGATTCCAGATGATCCGGAATTAACGGAACTTGCCAGGGTCTGCTATTACTTTGATGTTTTGGATAAATATATTGAAATTATTTAAAGGGTTAAGGTGAAAGCGCCGCTAGTCAAAAAACTAGCGGCGCTTTTCAATGTTCGTCGGTCTGCTTCCCTACCCATTTTGATATCATGCCCGAATCCGCAATCATTAACTGGATTGTGCCGGAATAGATCATTTTCTTATGGCTTAGCTAATCTTGAATCTACCCAGTCGCCGATTAGCTTTTTACCTGCATCGGGATTGAAGTGTGATCGTTCAACCTTCTTAAAAATTTGAGATCTTCCCTGCGGGGGCGCTATTAGTTGTGGGCGTGGTGCTCGTTAGCACAATTGCTTTGCGCCATATTTGCCCTGTACGGGGTTTTAAGGTCTGGGGGCGGGGGTTGGGTAGGGTGAAATTGAAGCGCGCAGCGTGGGGTGAAGACCTGCGGCTCTTTTAGATAAGGTCGTTAAGTTTTTTCCATCCTTCTAGGGATGGCTTATAGGAATACTCTGGGTTGTTATTTAGCCTCCATCCGTTGGGACCATCCTGAACGGCGATGCCTCCGGCTAACCCTTCCTTAGTCTTTAGCCACTGCTGTAAAGCGTTCGCCTTATACGTGGTCTCTGTGGCTGAGGCGGTCATGTCCTTCTTGGTGTCAATGATCCACATCGTCGTCTTAGTCCCAACGATCCAGTCGGGGTAAAAAAGGCTTTCCTTATTTTCGTCTGGGTTGAAATAAGGGATGGAAAAATGCTCGCTGCCAAGATCGCCGTTTTTGTACCACCAAGTTACGCTGCCATGACTTTCGAGAAACTTGATAAATTCCTTTTCGTTATCTTCGCCGGTGTAATCCTTCTCAAAATAGAATGGCTCCATGGCGCATTTTTTAACTTTCATTTCCGCATATCGATCTGTAAAGAAAAGCGTCTCTCTTGGTAGTTCGATTATTTCGGTGCGCTTCGCCCTCGCTGACTTTTTATTAACCTCCTGCTCTCGGATTGCTCGGTACTGTGCTAGGGCGTCTCCAATGATGGGGGTTAGCTTGCTGGTCGGACTGAGAAGGTCGTTAACGATGATCCTGTAGCTACGCTGGCGCGGCTCGTCTAGTCGGTTTGTAATCCAGACGTTCATGGCGGTCTTTAACTTGCCCCACGACCGCTCTGGGGCGAATTTCTTGTGCTCGTCGGTCTGCTTTGAAATTAGGTTAAAGCAACATAAGTTATAAAGGCGCTCAACGTCGTACTGAGACATTTCCTGCTCGAAAGTATCTCCCTCAGCCTTTAGCTCTTTAACAAAATTATCGTAGTCGTCAATTTCAACTCCGACGACTAGTCCGTTGGTAACGTGCGGCTCAAGGTTAAAGTCCTTTGCCTTGATCTTATCAACCATGGCTAGTCTTAGGTCTTTAGTCGTGATGCCGAAGTAGCCATCTGCCGCCTTAATAAATGTCTCCTGAAAAGTATCTCCCAAGTCGTTGTAATCGGTGCGGCTCATAAATACCGACTCGATCTTCAGCGGCTCGATTCCCTTCTTTCGCGTGCTGGTAAAGATGGCGGGTCGATATTCATTCTTGGTCTTATCAAACTCGGTCAAAACTTCGTTGCGCTTATAGTTGGTGTATAGGTAGCCGATGTTTAGCTCTGGCTTTGGGAAGTGATTGCCAAGCGGCATACGAAGGATGCGCCCGACGGTTTGGATGGCGAAGGTCGGATTTTGGATTTCTCGGAACATGATCAGCACGCCGGCGCGCGGGCAATCCCAACCTGTGGCAGCGGCTTGCTTAAAGAGAAGGAACGAAACCGGCGACCTGTTATTTTCAACGTCGTAAAGATTTACTTTCTCTTGGGATAGCCACACGGCTATCTGTTCGGGGTCGACGCCCTTCCCTGCTAAGTAGTTGGTTACGATCTGCTGTTTGTTAACGGGGTTGGTCGCTGAAACTGCCTGATCGTCATTGGGCAACTGGATCAGCACTAGCGGGTTGATATCTTCGCCTAGCTCTTTGTAATGGCTCACCAGCTCAAGCCGCTTGTTAAAGGCAAGCTCAAGCAAAATGTCGTCTTGGTCTTTACCCTTTAATTCTATTTTGGTGAGATCTTCCTCGGTCTGAAAAACTATCTTCTCTTTGATCAGTCCTGCCTCTACCACTTCATCCCGCTTCACTTTAACGAAGCCTGCCTTTAAGTCGTCCGTATCTTCGCGCGTCGGTTCGTACCGAGGGGTGGCTGACACCCGCAAAGTGATCTTGGGCTTAATTACTCCATCAATCACTTCTAGGGCTAGTTTAGTATCTGCGCCGATGTGCTCTTCATCAATGATAACTACGATTCTCCGGCCACCTTCGTTAGTAGCATTGATGAAGCTATCAAAGGTCAGCCCCAGCTCGTTTTCCCGTCGAAGCTTACGGCTGTCCTTCGATGTTCCTTTAAGCTTTTGCCAATTGATAAAAAATACGCTGTTGTTTTCTAACCTGCCGCGCGTCAGATCGTTAAGGTCTAGGAGGTCTAGCTCGGATGCGCCGCCGTAGTATTCATAAAGCTTTGTCTTGCTCTGCTCATACGAATCCTCGCTAAATGAGAACCAGACGAAAGCTACGTTATTACCTGCAAAGCGGGGGTCACTGACTATGTCGCGCAAAAACTGCGCCAGCATGATCGTCTTGCCTGATCCGGTGGGGGCTTTAAAGACAAGCGGGATGTTCTGGCGCGGGGCTTTCCATAGCGCCAGAAATTCGTTCTTTAAGCGGGCGACCGCCTTCTCTTGAAATGGCTTAAGTGTAAGCATAGGTTACAGCCTATTGATCTCTTTATAGACTTCTAGTATTGGCTCTGGAATGTCCTCAACGCGAATGGTTTTAGTAGAGTAGTCGCTTTTATATTCGTTCTTACCCCAACTGAAAATGTACAAGGCGGTAGGCAAACTGTCCTCCTGCTCAAGCTTTGTCACTAATGCGGGCAGTTGTGATTTATCCTCTTTAAAGTAGATAGCTGTGCGCCGCCCCCTACCTTCAAAAATTTGCCACCACTCGCCTTTTTCCTTTTCCTCCAAGGTATCCTCACGAATGGCGATCATCTCACCAACTTGGAACGTAACTTTAATCTTCGCCTCATCGGAGACCCGGCTAAGCTTACCGACATTAACAAAGTCGGTCTTAAAGTAAGCTAGGTTTCCCCCTAACCCCGTAACCTTCTCACCCTTCGTATTCTTATATCCCTTAATAACCCGCTTCACTCTTTCATAGGTAACATCTTCACAAATATTATTTTCGTTATTTGTGCATAGGATGAAGCGGCGATTCCCGCCCATCTCTTTAGTAAGCTCAAGGACAGCGTGCCCGGTCGTGCCCGATCCGGCGAAGAAGTCAAGAATCAGGGCGTCTTTCCTATCTCTGCAAACAGCAGCGATGCAATCACGAACTGCGTAAAGCGATTTAGGAAATGGAAAGCTGCCCGTTCTTCCCATAATGTTTTTTAATAAGTCTGATCCATAAGCGCCCGCATCATGTGAAGTGCGATGCCACACGGTTTTTACCTGCCTCTCTGCGACGTCGTTGTATCTGACCTCAACAAGGTTGCGCCGCTCGTCATAGTTAACGATCTCTAGTATGCCGGCAACAATCTGCGCCTGCGGCTTCTTGCTTAGGTACGATATGCCGTAAGTATTCCGCCTCTCATCATAAGCGCCTACTCCAACGTATCCCTTATCAATCAAGGTCTTTAACGTGGGTGCGCCTACACTCCAATTGCCTAATGAATTGTCCGAGCGGATAGGGAAAACAGGCGTGAGACCTTTAATGCGTGCATCAAAATCCGGCTCCTGGTCGAACGGAACAGGCTCACCAACATCAAGTACCGCTTGTCGCTCTGGGTCAATTAAAACCGGGTAAAACATGCGCTTACGATCTGCGCGGGTAGCGTTCGTGCCGGATCGTAACAAGCCCTTCCACCTAGGGGTTCCATTACCTTCGTCCTCTTCGTCGATCTCTGGCGTTAAAAGATCATCGCCTATTCCTTTAACGGTCGCATTACCTAAGAAGCAAAAGTGTGCATACTCTTCGACCCGGGAAAACCTGCCTTGTGTTACCCCTTTTGGATTAACGACTATTGTTACCATTTGCCGGTAGGCAGTTGGGAAAATTGATTCCAACAACATACCCAACTGATGAACTTCGTGCTCATCAATCATAACGATAAGAACGCCATCTGTTTTCAACAACCTCTTTGCTAATTGTAGGCGCTTCTCCATGAACGAAAGCCATTTGCTGTGTCTCCACTGGTCGTTAGCATCCACGTATTGATTGTTGTATTTCCAATCGTTCGCGCCTGTGTTATATGGCGGGTCGATATAAATAAGGTCTATCTTTTTTTGGTGCGTGTAATTTAGTGCCGATAAGACATGGTAGTTGTCTCCTTCAATCAGGAGATTCATCGGGCGCGATTTATCGGTCACAATCCCTTTCGATTTAACATCTTTAAGGATCGGAATATTCTCTTGGCATTGTAGGACTACCTCTTCGGGGCTAGCTTCCCAAACAAGTCCGTACTTTTTACGTTTCTTGAGGCTTTCGATCTCTGCCTCAAGCGCACGGATGCGTGCCTGAAAAACTGCTTCTTTTGATTCTTGGCTCATGGAAAGTTGGAAACCGACTTAAAGTAAAGGTAGTAGTTGATCAAAATCCGCGCTAAGGGCTTTAGCCTCGTCTCTATTGTACCTCTGCCCTGGGCTTAAATAGATGTAAGGCGTGAATGCACCAGCGCGCTGGTCTTAAAGAAGTTTCTTTAAAAACAGATCAATATCTTCTCTTCGGATGCGCCATGCTTTACCAATAATTTTAGCCTTTAACTTTTTGCCTTTGATTGCCTCGCGCAAAATCTGCCGTGACAATCCTGTTAGCTGACACGCCTCCTCAAGCTTTAGTAACGGTTTGCTTTCGACCGGCACACTCGGACGCGCTGGCTGTAGGCGATCAAAGATCGCTGCGGCGGCTGCTGCGCCGGCTATGGCGGCATTTTCCCTATGAACGGGCGCGAGGGCTTGTGATTGCCCTTCCCCGCCTGTGGGTGCTACCTGCGCGGGTTGGTAAACGATGCTCTCTTGCTGCTTTTTAAATCGTTCCAACTCTTCCCTGTCGTAGTCTGCCTCTGCGCCGGTTTTGCCGTGGCGGTATGTGACGGCGATCTGCCCCCGCGTTGTATAGCGTTGAAGGGTGCGGGTGCTCACATTCAAGAATTCGGCTGCCATTTCTTTGTCCATGGCGTGCTTATAACACTATAGACAAGGCACGACAAGGGGTGTCGGGGCTTGTCTATGGCTGGCGCAGGTGGGAACCTTTAAGGTGTGACAGCTCGCGCCACGCGGGTTGTCTAGGGCTGTCTATCCTTACTTTAAAAGGGAAGGGAAGCTTATGGCGGATCGTGCACTAGTAGACTAAGAAAAAGTCATTTGTATGTTTCTCGGTTTGGCATTACACTTATAGGTAAGTTCGATTGTTCTTTAAAAGTTCGTCTCAAAAAGCGAAAACGCCGCAAGCTGGTAACTTGGCGACGCTTTCTAAGCTCTCGAACCGAGATTGGCGGTTCGGCTCTACGTAGGATTTTACTAAATTCGTCTCTTCCTAACAAGTGCTGAACGCCCACAGTGGAGCGTAATAGCACTTGGCAAAAGCAAGCCTAAAACCTAAATCTAAAAGCCGCGATGCACTCGCTGTGTCGGTGGATAGGTGCATCCAAAGCGTCATAACGCCTCTTATCAGTCCCGATCTTGAAAATGGATGGCTGATTTTGGGGCAAACCACAATAGGTTGTGGTCGGCTCTGCCTGCCAAGTCTGCAAAGTAGGTATGTTTCACGGTCTTTTTCAAAATTGCGCACGACCACAATACCTTGTGGTGCCGCGCGTGGTTCTTCGTTGGTCTCTAAGTAGTAAAAATGCGAAACCGCCAGACGCTACCAACGTCTGACGGCTTCTAGCTTTTTTCGCGATTCCGGCGCGTTTAAGCTTGATTCCAATTTTAGCGTACCTAAAATTTCAATTCAAGCCCTAACGACGCCCACAACTCAAAGGAAGGTGTCGTTATGTCCTCTCTATTTCCCAATCCGCCTGCTCAAGCTCAACCTCTGCCAAGCTTTCTAGCCGAAGCTGGCGATATTTCCAAAATTACCGACTTGGTCTCGTACCTGCTCGATCTGGCGCGCGTGCCGTCGTGTCATCGGGGCTTTCTCGATGCATTGATCGGGGCGGCGAATGGTGCGCTCGATTTTTTCGATTGCTCTGATTTGAACTTATCAAGCCGGATGCGCCCCGACCATGATCAACTAATAAGCGATGATGGTCGCAAAAAATACATTCAACGATCCCGCGCTGAATTTGTCGAATGGCAAGATCAAGCAAAAATCCTCCTACTCGAATGGCAGCCCGGTGGGCAGGACAAGTACGGTGAAAAATACTGTACACGTTACCGACTGCCACTTTTGAAGGTTGCCGCCGAGGTGCTCGCCTCTGCTAAGGGAAGTGCCTCTTGGTCTATGAATGATGGCGGGAAATATCTAGAACGATTTATTAGGGAGAAAGGAATGTACGCTATACACGATCTCAGAAAAGGGATTGCCAAGCAGGAACGGTTCCGCCGACCTAGAGAAAGTGCTGAAAAATATATTAAAAGCTCGATAACTTACGCGCGTAAAGCCGCTGCTCTTTCGATTGACCCAAAACTTACACTTTTAGAACTAGCCGAAGGTATTCGCGCGCTCGCATTGGCTGAAGATGCCATTAACGACAACAAGGAGGGTGTACAAATCTGTCCACCTCATAAAAAAGTAGACTCTTGTCCATACTCTGAAGAAGAAGAAGAATATGGACAGGATACACGGGGGGGGTTGGCGGCACTCGCGCGGGCTGCCGAAAGTGTGCCTAACACAACTTCTGATGTGCCCCCCCGTGTATCTGGTCTGGATGCTCAGGGGGAGGGTGTACAAGTTTGTACCCCGCTCAATGGCGACATTGCGGCGGAGAAGGCAGATTGTCCTCTACACCTACC
>MWWH01000416.1_pt1 | contig 12425 bp, 7 predicted proteins | sample 1047231 | NCBI WGS metagenome assembly MWWH01 (sample SAMN06349967, study PRJNA376086) | soil metagenome | isolation source: MG3-2 sample Antarctic (ecotone) soil | place: Antarctica | collected 2015-01-13 | reverse complement strand
ATCCAATACCGTGCGGGACACTGCTGATGTGGTCAGGCAGCAGAGATCAGATACCCGACGGGTGGGGGCTATGCGATGGCAACAACAATACGCCGGACTTGCGCAATCGCTTCATCGTGGGAGCCGGAGGAGACTACGCTGTCGGCAATACCGGCGGCGCAGACGCTGTGGCATTGGTTGAGAGCCAGATGCCTTCACATACTCATTCAGGCGCTACCACCAGTGATGGTAAACACCGGCACATTATTCCAATAAAGCATAATGATCATGGAACTGAATTGGATTGGATTGGCCCGAACAATGCCTGGTGTGATGTTCAATTTTTCGATCGGTCAGGGGATCCCGGCACCTGGTCGGGCGTAGATAGATGGGCATGGACTTACGACCGCGATCAAACTTGCAACTGGGCTGTCAATGTCCACCCCGCGCCAAGCGCCCCGCAGGACGGTGAGGGAAGACATTACCATGCAATACAAACTTACAGTGCAGGGGGAAGCGGCGCACACGAAAACAGGCCGCCCTATTACGCGCTCTGCTTCATCATGAAGCTATTCTAGGTGATTAAACGGAGTCCGGCGACGGCCTCTCCCAAGAGGTAAGGCCATAAGATAAGATGTTGCCAAGCTAGGGAGAGAAGCCTTGTCCTCCGGCAAATGGAGGACTGCGTGACAGGAGAACTCGATGAGTAAGAACAATCCTACAAAGGGCGGGAAAGGAAAGGGCGGAGGCCGAAAGAGGAAAGCCGGTGATCGGACAACCTTGCAGAATATTCCTACGCGTCAGACCAGAAGTGACACCAAGGAGGGAAGAGAAAAAGCGATAAAAGAGATTTTCCAGCGATTAAAGGCCGAGGCGCTCGCGTTAGCCAAGGACAGATCGGCTGCGCTGGCCGTTCAACCCATCGCCCCGCCGGGCAGCCGTGGCGACGGGAGCCTCCATCTCGCCTTTGTCCAGATGGGACAGGGGGATTGCACGATGATCTCAACTCCGCGCGGCCAAGTCGTGATGATTGACTGCGGCTCGGACGCCACAGAAGAAAGTGGAGTCGACGTTACAGACCAGTATCACAAAAGGATTAAAGACACTATCTACGGAAAGAAATTCATGCACGGTTCCGACAATCTGGACATTATTATTCTGACCCACGCGGACACGGATCATTACAATAAACTGCGTCTGGTCTTAAAGGCCACGACCGTCATCGGAAACATCTATCATAGCGATAAATTGGAATCTTACGCCGCAGCCAATCAAAGCGCCTGGTTGCGGGAGCATATGGTGCACCCACTGAACATCAAGGCGGTGACGGTGACGGCGACCAAATCCACGACGGGCGCTGCTGTGGATACGCGAATGATTAATGACTCCCCGGTGAAGCCGATTGATGAGACGAACACGTTGGATCGTGTGGACACCAGAGGGGCTATCAGGATAGTTGACGAAGATGATTGTAAAATCTCAATCCTCGCCAGCAACGTCGCCATCGCGACAGAAGGAGACAATAGCAACCAGAAAAACCGGGGCAGCGTGGTGACTTTGATTGAGGCCTTCGGTAAGAAGCTCATGATCTGCGGCGATGCGACCAGAATCACTGAAACATTCCTCGTCGGTAGATACGCCGACCTATTAGCCGATTTAGACCTCTTGCAAGTTCCGCATCACGGCAGCAGCGTCACTTCATCCGGGGATTTGCTGGTCAATAAATTGAAGCCCAAACAGGCGATCATCAGCGCGGGAAAACTGGTACGGAAAGACCACCTGCCGAGCTTCGTTACTATCAAAAAATACATGACCCATCAGGTCGACAAACAGGTTCCTAAACACGAGATTTTCTACTGGGTAGAGGGAGCTATGGGAAGCTTTGTTTCCGCCAGCGGATTCACCGAACAAAACTTATATACTACGGGGTCAAACCTGACGATTGAGCGTGCTTTCGGGCCGCCTCCTGAAGATGCAGAAATGAAACAGGTTGAAATATAAACTGCTCGACGTATTGGATACCCGGTTGACAGGCACGACCTGTTTTCTCCGCATGAGAGGTAACGGATGAACCTTCAGCAGCTAAAAAGCTTAGTGGCCGTGAGTGGCGGCGTGCTGAGTCTGAATCTGGATGATTTGGAGTCGGCCAGCCTCACGCAACTATTCGAGCCATACCTCGCGGGCACAACGCTCGTCATCAACAACGTGACGCAGAGAGCCGAAACTGATGAGGGCGTCACCGTCGTCGGCACGGGCGGCAACCGGATTTTCGCGGGGATGCAGGTGACGGCCCTCTTCCGTCTGGGAAGCGATCAGGGGGCGACCGTTTTCCTCACGGCCAGAGGAGAACGCGAGTGGACATTTGATAAAAGCTTTCCCGCGCTCGCGCATTCCATCTTCGCCGATCTTCAATTCGAGCCTTCGCCCACGCTTTACTTAAGCTCGTATCAAATCTCCGAGGAGATCGGCACCGTCATGTCGTTTGAGGGCACCCTCGTCCCGAATTCTGTGCTGGGAGTTTTCGGCTTTTTAATCGGTGGAGCAGAGCAGCGGCTGACCGGCGACATATACATCGCGGGGGATGTGCCCGGCATAGTGCTTTTCGGCCCCATCAATGCTTCAGCCGACATGGGTTTTCTGAAACTCTCGAATGTCAGATACGAAGTTTACAGCGATCCAAGGTACGACTCGGCGAGATTCCAGTGGATAGTGGACGCTTACGTCGGATTCAGCGCCGACCTTAAGTTCAGCGCGCAGAATCAGGAGCACATCATTACCATTCTGGCTGATGTGTTTGATCCCTCGACCAGCGTGCTTTTCGTCACCAACCTGACCGAAGGCATTGATGCGGCTCTCGACGAACTTTCCGCGCTGGCGAATGGCGTCGGATTGAGCGTGCCGTTTGATGATTTCCAGATTAAGAATAACATCAAGTTCACAGACTTAAAGGTGATGGTCAACCCGAACAGCCCGCAGAAAATTGGCTATCTCACGTTCGGCGTCGAGACCGCCGAAGAGTGGACGTTGATGGATGGGCTGCTCACGCTCGAAGCCATTGATGTGAGTTTTCGAATAGATGACCCGCTCGGCACACCGGCCTTGAGCGGCGTCCTCTCCGGCCTGTTTGGAATCGGGCAGACCGGAACATTAGAACTGAGCGCCATCTTCGGCGAGCTTGCTTTCGGCGGCAGCCTGCGCGAGGGCGACCCCATAAGTATTAAGGAGGTGTTCGAGTATTTTTTTGACGCCGACAATTCTGATTTGCCTGAGCTGAATGTCACCCACTTCGATTTTAACGTTGAGCCCGCTACCGCAAGCTATTCCGGCTTGATTGAATTGGAAGCGGGGGCGTGGGCCATTCCCGTCGGCGAGACTAACCTATACATCGAAGATTTAAAATTCCAACTCGATCACTCTGGCGAAGAATCCAGCAAACTGAACGTGTTGGGGGTCTTCGGCGTCGGCGCTTTTCAGATAGTCATCGAAGCCGATTACGAGGGGGTTGATAAAGGCTGGACATTCAGCGGCAGCACGGGCGAAGGACAGGCGGTGCCGCTTGGAGAGTTTATTCTGGACCTCGCGCAAGTTTTCGGCACTAATCAAGAAGTGCCCGCCTCTATCGCAGACTTAACCATCCGGAATCTGCATATGGCCTTCAATACTCTCCGGAAAGATTTCACTTTTATTTGCGAGGCCTCGCTCCCCATAGACGGCAGGGAGGTGCAGATCGCCGTCTCCATTGAATTGAAACGCAGCGCCAATAACTATAGCAAAAACTTTAGCGGCACGCTGACGATTGGGGCACTGAATTTCAATCTCCATTTCAGCGGAGACAATACTTCCAGCTTTTTCCTGGCTACTTACAGTCACGCTGGCGACCGGCAAAGCTTGAACGTCAAAGAACTGATCGAATACGCTTCCCCCTCACTCACGAAATATATTCCGACGAGTCTCGAAATCGAATTGAAAGATGTCTTGTTCGCCTTCTTCAAAGGTGCCGGAGGAACGAAGTTTCTTTTCGGTCTGGATGTCGGGACTGAGATCAGTCTTTCCAATCTGCCTTTAGTAGGCCAGCAGTTTCCGCCGGATCGGAAGGTGAGCGTAGATGATCTCCAACTCTTGGTGGCTTCCAAACCATTAAGTCGGAATGAAGTCGACGACCTCAATAATCTTACCCGCAGCTTGCCCGGCGTGACCGCTTTGCCTGCGCCGCCAGCGGATAGCAGTTCGCCGCCTGCGGACGGCGGGAATAGCAATGTCCATGATGCGGCTGGTTCCGTGCTTATTCCAGATGGCTTGACCGTCACGGCGCAAATTAGATTCGGCGTTTCCGTAGAGCCGCTATCCTTGCCCGTTGGTGGCGAGACGGCGGCGGCGGGGAAGGTAGACAGCAAGCCCTCTGCAACCATGCCAGCGCCCGTTGACAGCACTAAATGGTTCACCGTGCAAAAAAGCTTCGGCCCCGTATATTTCGCAAGGGTCGGAGTCAGATATCAAGATGCCGCCCTCACGTTTCTACTGGATGCCGCTTTATCTGCCGCCGGACTCACCTTGTCGCTTGAGGGACTTTCAGTCGGCTCACCGCTCAACAGGTTCGCGCCTCAATTTGATCTGCGCGGGCTAGGTATAGACTACAGCGGAGGCGGGGTGGAGATCGGCGCGGCGTTCCTCAGAGTTCACGTCAATAAAGACGGGGAAGAGTATGATGAGTATGACGGCGCCGCTATCATCAAGACCGAAGCCTTCAACCTCGCAGCCATCGGCTCTTACGCGTCACTGAATGGTCACCCGTCGCTTTTTATCTACGCCGTTTTGAATTATCCACTCGGCGGCCCTTCTTTCTTCTTCGTCACGGGCCTGGCCGCCGGGTTCGGCTATAACCGTTCGCTTATTGTCCCGCGCGTCGAAGATGTTGCGCAGTTCCCGCTGGTCGCAGAGGCTGTCGCTGGTGTCGGCACACCGAAAGACTTAACGCTTGAACTGCAATCACTACAGTCCTACATCCCGCCGGCGATTGGAGAAATATTTCTGGCGATAGGCGTCAAGTTTACATCCTTCAAGATGATTGATTCCTTCGCCCTTTTAACGATCGCTTTCGGGTCGCGTGTCGAGGTCAATGTGCTGGGCATCTCCAGTCTGGTTGTCCCTACTCCGGAAGCGGGCCAAAAAGTGACGCCTTTGGCCGAAGTGCAAATGACCTTGAAAGCCACTTTCATTCCCGATGAGGGCTTTCTGGGAGTCAGCGCTCAACTGACCAAGTCTTCTTATGTCTTATCCAGGGATTGCCACTTGACCGGCGGTTATGCCTTTTACAGTTGGTTCTCCGGCGAGCATGAAGGGGATTTTGTGCAAACGCTGGGTGGCTACCATCCGGATTTCAACGTGCCATCTCACTATCCGACAGTGCCGCGCTTAGGCTTGAATTGGCAGGTCACCGACAACATCAGTATCAAGGGAGGTCTCTATTATGCTCTGACGGCTTCCACACTGATGGCGGGCGGTGACTTGCAAGCCGTCTGGGAGGACGGCGATCTCAAGGCATGGTTCAATGCCGGCGCGCATTTTCTGATCTCCTGGAAGCCTTACCATTACGACGCGAAAATATATATAGACATGGGTGTCTCTTATAGCTTTAGCTTCTTTGGAAGGCATCATATCAGCGTGGACATCGGTGCCGATTTGCATATCTGGGGACCTGAATTTTCGGGGCAGGCGCACATCAAGCTCTGGATCATCTCCTTTGACGTGACCTTTGGAAGCGGCGCGTCGGAGAGACCCCAGCCGATTGATTGGAACACGTTCAAACGCTCCTTCTTACCCGGGGACGATAAAGTCTGCAGCATCGCAGTCAAAGACGGTCTGGTCAGGAAACTCACTCAAGACGAAGGGGATTTAGGCGTCATTAATCCGAAGCAATTCTCACTTGTCACGAACTCGGCCATCCCGTTCACGAATGCTCATATCCACAATGACCTGAGCGTAAGTCAGCTTTATTTTGAGATGAGAGATTCTCAGAAGATACTCATCCCCTTCAAATCCGAAACCGACGAAGGGGAGTTAGTCCAACAGACATCAGCTACCGCCGATTCAATTGGGCGCGCCGGGATCGGATCAATGGATGTCGTCCCGGATAATCTCACTTCCAAACAAACCATCACCATCAAGCGTGAAGGTAAAAATGTTGAGACTGATTTCGAGTTTATACCTATTCTGAAAAATGTCCCGGCAGCCTTATGGGGGCAATCCCTCACGCCTGATCTAAACGGGCAAGCTTTCATCCGGCAAGCCCTGTCAGGATTTGAAATCAGGCCCAAAGTCCGGTCGAACCCCGGCGAAACCCTCGCCATTGATCGCCGCAAACTACAATATGCCGACCCGGAGATGATTGCCGATGCCTACGACTGGGAAATTCTAAATGCCTTTACCTCTGTGTCAACAGACGAAACGCAAAGAAGACAGAGCATCGGTAATAGTATCGTTAGCGATTCGACCTCCGGCGTGAGAGGGCAACTCTTGCAGGCGCTTGGGGTCAGCGCAGAGATTGATTTGAGCGACGAAGTTGCCGACGCTTTTCTCATTACACCTCAGATAGAGTCCCCGGCGAATTAATTGAACCCGACCATAAAGGATGTGCAATGGCAAGCGATACGATAAGTGATGACGGTCTTCAGCCGGACAAGATCGAATTTGTTCAGTACCACCAGCCGGGACTAAAAGATGGCGACTATGAAATCAGAGTGGATCAGGAGCTTCACACTAATGAATCCGATCAACAGAAAATCTTCCCGACGATATTCACATCGCAGAAAAATTTCACCGTTTCCGGAGAGCGCTTTGAATTAAAGCCGGCGGACATTCAAACGGTGTTCCCACCGGAGGGCAGCTTAGGCGAGCATTCCAACGTCCTCCCGCACATTATCCTCAATCGCAGCACACTACCATGGGAGCGAATGGCAGATAAGGATCGCGAGGATATCCCCTGGCTGGTCCTTCTTCTTTTCGACGGTGAAGAAAAGTTGAGCGGGGCAATTGAAAAACAAGATTTCCTGACAAAATACGCGGCTTTGAATCAGCCGACGATTGAGGGCGAGGCGGCCTGGAATCATCTCCTGGATGGAAATGTCGGCTGGTTGAAAGCCCGCAACGATCAAACCGGCGGAGCAGTTATCAGAGCCAAAGAGCGTCGAGCGTCACAAAACCTGAATGATGCATTCGCCGGACTGCAAAGCCAAATCGAAACGATTCTGGACCAATCGAGGACTCCCCAAATCCTGCGCCTTAACGACCTTACAAAACAATCCGGCGATGCTCTCAAATGGCCTGGTGTGCAATTGGAGGCGGGGCAGCACATCGATGATAAGGTGACTGTCATCGATGTCGAAAAAAGCTTGCTGGAACAGATGCTGCCGCTGGAAAACGATCTGTCGTGGCTGTCCCATGTGCGTCAGGGAAAAGATGCTGCCGACGCCGTGACAGGGGATGAACTGGCAGTGATTATCGGAAACAGGCTTCCTCTTAAAGGTGGCAGCAGTAGCGTCCATCTTGTTTCAGTCGAAGGCCGTTATCGCAATGGGATTTTTGATTATCAAGACGCTGCGGCTGATCATTTGATTCGCCTCGTGAGCCTTAAAAGTTGGAGCTTCGCTTGTCTCGATAAAAAACGTAGCTTTAAGGGATTGCTCGAGAATTTAGACCACAATCCTTCCGCATTGCGGCTTCCGCAGGATGCTCCGCCCGGCGCGAAAGAGCATCTCTCGATAGGCTGTGTGCCCCTCCCGCATTATTTGCGGGAGGGAAGTAAAACTGTTTCTTGGTATCACGGCCCTTTGATTTCAGGAGAAAACAAAACCGGCATCACGCTGCCCGTCCGGGCTGCCGACGAATTGGTTCGCTACAATCTCGCCAGCGGCATATTTGATGTCTCCTATGCGGCAGCTTGGGAGTTGGGACGACTGTTGGCCCTGCAAAACAAGCAACTATCCGTCAGCCTTTATAACTGGAAGCGCACTCATGCCCAACAACTTAAACAAACAGCACAGCGAAGGCTATATGCTCATCTACCGATGCCAGAGCAAATTGCAGCGGCCATAGATATACCCAAAGATATTGCCTCCTGGTTCAGCGACTTGAGTCTTTTACAGGGCGTGCCCTTTAACTATCTGGTTCCTGACGAGCGTATGTTGCCCAACGAATCAATCAGGTTTATCTGGGTGGATTGTCTGTGGGTCAATTGCTTGCTCGACGGGGCCTTTAGCATCGGACGAGTTACCACATCGGATCATCAACAGGATAAAGGCTATAAAGATAGTCCAGCGGTTAACCCTTTCGCACAGGTAAGCGGCTTCTTATTACGCTCGGATGTCGTCTCAGGTTGGCCCAGCTTAGTGGTGGAAGCTTATGATCAGAGAGATCCTGACAAGGGTGGAGAGCAAAAGAAACTTCTGCGGGCGGAGCGCTTATCCGCGAACATTTTATTATGTCTGTTTGAAGGAGAAGTGGAGAGGATAGAGATTCATCAAAAACCGGAAACGCTACATTTCGGATTGGATGTGCATGAACCCGACGAGAAAATTTCTGTTGGTTATTACAAAACTTTGCGTGATGATCAGGGCCGGCCGATCATTGAAGCTCAGTCCCCACCACTCAATGTCGCTGCGGGCCAGCCAATTAAGATTGAGATTGGCCCTGGCTCTACGGTATGGCAGCAAGAGTCACAAAGAAGTATTAGTGTCAGCAACCTGGCCCGAGCCATACAAGACCATTTACCATCCGCTGGGGCATTCACTTCGGCACAATTTGCGCTACAAATGATCGAAGGCGTGGAGAAGGTCGTTTTTCAAAGAAAGTGAACTTGCCCCGCTTTGGTGGACACGAAGTTTATGCTGCTTGACTCAATAATTTTTGCTCATATTCCATCGGGCTCAAGTAACCCAACGAAGAATGCCGACGCTTTTGATTGTACCAACATTCGATGTACTCGAAGATAGCGAGACGCGCCTCGTCTCGCGTGTGCCAGTCACTACGCTCGATCAATTCCCATTCCAGCGTCGCGAAGAAACTCTCGGCTACGGCGTTATCGTAACAGTTGGCTCGCCGCGACATACTCGGTCTGATTTTATGCCGCGCGAGCACCGCTTGATAGTCAAGTGCCGCATATTGCACTCCGCGATCACTGTGATGCAGCAACCCATCGTGTGGGCATCTCGCTTCCAAAGCCATCACAAGCGCGTTGATTGCCAGACTTGCGTCGAGCGTTTGTTTCATCGACCAGCCGACTACGCGGCGGCTCGCCAAGTCCAGAATGACGGCTAAGTACAGCCAGCCCTCACGCGTCGGGACGTAAGTAATATCACCAGCCCAGACGCGGTTCGTTGCTTCAATCTCTTTGACCGCAAAGCGGCGCGCCAGAACATTCTCGGCGACCCGGTGCGGATGCCGCGAGTCGGTCGTTTGTGGCCGGAAACGGCGGCGCACTTTCACCCGCAAGCCGGCCTCGCGCATCAACCGGGCGACCCTTTTGCGGCCACACCGCTCGCCTTGCCCGTGCAACTCAGCGTGCACGCGCGGGCTGCCATACGTGCCACGACTCGCGTGATGAACGATGCGGATCTGCGCACGCAACTCTTCATCACGCTTGGCTCTAGCACTGCCGGTTCGCTTCCCCGCAGCGTAGAAGCCGGCGCGGCTGACGCCCACGACCCGGCACATCAACGCCACGGAAAACTGCGCCCGGCAAGATTGGATGGCGCGATACTTCATCGTGACTCGCTGGCAAAGTACGCCGCTGTTTTTTTTAAGAAGTCCCGCTCTTGGCGTAGCGTCTCGACCTCGCGGCGCAAGCGCCGCAGTTCATCATCTGTGCTTGGCAAGTGGCCGTGTCCGGGGAAGACATCGGCGGCTGGCTGCCCTGTTCGATCTTCGACTTGCCGCCGCCAGTTACGAAGCAGATTGGGCAGGATGCCCAACTCTCTGGCGACCTGCGCTAACGGCTTGTCGCTTGCAGTGGCGAGCCGCACGGCCTCCAACTTGAACTCTTTGCTGAATTTTCTTTTTGGTTCTGCCATGAACACCTCCTGACCCGAGGATAACATCGGGTCTTATCTGGGTGTCCATCAAATCGGGTCAAGTTCAGTAATTGGTCGTAAAGATAGTGAGCCTACGCTCATTGTAGCGCGTATTGATGATCTGCATCATCGTGTCGCGCACCCAGTCGGTTGGCTTTGATGCGCCGAGTTCGTCGAGAACAAGCACTTCTGCTTCATAGATAGGCGCAAGCACGTTCATCTCTGTAATGTTTGAAGCAGGGTTGTAGGAACTCTGTATTTCTTTCAAGAGTGCGCCGAACTCATAGAACAAACAACTGATTCCCTTTTCAATGAGTCCGCGCAAGATGGCCGCACTGAGGTGAGTCTTTCCGACGCCACAACTTCCCATCAACAGTAGTCCGCGATCAATCGCCGGGTATTCATCAACTAACTTAAAAGCGAGGTTGAAGGCTTGTAGCTGTGTGCTGTTGCCGGGCGCAGGAAGGTAATTCGAAAGTGAACATCGTACGTACCGGGGCGGGATGTGCGCTTGTTCAAGTAGCTTCGCTTGCCTGTCTTGTGAGCGACATTGGCATCTTCTCGCTCCTTTGCCCGCTATTACTTCCATTCCTGAGCCGTAGCAGTAGGAACAAGCTATGGTTTGGCTTGCCGCCGCGTCGTCGAAGCGCTTCTCCTGCGAAAGATTCTCCGGTTCTGTTTCAGCGATATGCAGCGGATAAATTCTGGCGGGTTGTGCTGACATTCCAGTTACCTCCTGTTATCTCTTGCTGACAGTAGCGATTGCGCGCCATGACGAACACGAGGCGCATCTTCAGCAAGCAGCCAACCGCCGCCTTCCGCGCTAATCTCTGAGAGCGTCTCATCAATTGATTTGCCCTGCGTTTCGAGAAGCGCGATGCACATCTCGGCAGTATCACTAATCTCGGCTGACGTGAGCGGATGCGCCGCCTGCTGCTCATAGCTCCTCGCAGCACGCCCGACCTGCAGATCAGCGCGGGCGCGCTCATGCCGCTTGTCCAGCGTGCCGAATTTCTTGAACAGATTGTAAGTTTCGTGTTGTGCCACTCTGATGGCTTTGGGTAGTGCGCGTTCTTCGAACCACTTGCGTGTCTGCGCCACCTCGTTGGCGGTGGCTTGCGTTGCGGCTTGCGCGGCCGCCGCCTTCACACACGGCTCCAACACTCGCTTGAGCCTCTCGACGATTTCATCGACCGGAACTGTGACGGAATGCGAGACGGCGGCAGGAGCGACTTCCCTTCTCTCGTGGGTAGCAGGCGGTGGTTGGGGGTGATCAAGTGCCGGAGCGGATTTGGAAATTATTCTACCAATCGTTTTCTCGTTCGCGCCGTTTTGTGGCGCGTTCGGAATTAAATCTGAATCTAAATCATCTTGTTTCCCGAAGGGATCATTAAAGGCTGCTTCATTCGGCGAAGTGGCCTTTAGCTCCATTGAAGCAGGAGCAAACTGCAAAATTTTTTCACGCCTCGTTGCTTCACGAGTACCGATGGATGCCGCCGCGCGGTTAAGAAAAATTCTAATCCCGACGCCATTCTTGCCGGCAAAGTAGCCGATCACCCCAATCTCATGAAGCCATGCTAGAGCTTTGCGCGCTGTCGCTGACGCGACGCCTAGCTGCTCGCACAACAGCTCCCATGCGTTGACCTGCTTTCCTTCGCGCATTTCAGCCTCGAAGCGTAAAACGCCCTGCCGCTCCCAAAACTTTTGCGGCGCGCTTACCAGACGCAGATAAATTTTACCCATCGCAAGCGTGATGCGATCTGCTTCAGGCGAAGTGGTGACGGCGATGATATCCGCGTCCACTTGAAAGAAATTCTTCCGGTATTCGCTCACTCCCAATTGAGTTTTGCGAACGAAGCGTGGTGTCGAGAGTGCCTGCATTGACATGCTTTTCTCCAAACTTTTTCTCGACAGATAGCAGCCGGTTGGTTATAATTCTTGTGGTCTAAACACACTACTACCGGCTCGCCATTCGTGCGAGTTGTTCTTGACCCGTTGCACTCGGTCGCCAAACTTAGGTGCTGCGGGTCAAAGTGTTTTCGAGAGCGAAATTGATCGCCCTCATTTCTTCAGCGGATAGATTCCTACCTTACTTTTTTATTCTTGAGAAGCCTGAAATTTTTTCTTCAGGGCGAAGAAATTCATTCACCATGAAATAAACTTTTCATGGATGAAGTTTTAATTTCAGGGTGAAGTATCTCCTTCAGGGTGAAATTCTAATTTCAGGGTGAAGAGAAAATTTCAGGGTGAAATTTTCATCTTGAGGTGGAATAACTTCTTCAAATCCACGTTGTAAGAAAATAAGGGGGAAGTTAGAGAGAGAATACTTGCTCAGTGTGCTGTAAATATATTGTTAGCATCCTTGTGAAGGACGTAGTTTAT
>MWWH01000415.1_pt1 | contig 12451 bp, 10 predicted proteins | sample 1047231 | NCBI WGS metagenome assembly MWWH01 (sample SAMN06349967, study PRJNA376086) | soil metagenome | isolation source: MG3-2 sample Antarctic (ecotone) soil | place: Antarctica | collected 2015-01-13 | reverse complement strand
GGGTGAAGGGTGGCAGTGGCCTGCTGACACTCAACCTGCCGAAAGATGAACGGAGCAGCCGGCAGCAGTGGCTGGTGGTTAATCCACGGGCTGACCTGCTCTGGGATATTTACCTGGTGCGTGGCGTTTACCAGGGCTACCGCTCCGAGCAAGTTATGAATGTGTTCGGCCTGCCGAGTTCATCCGACGCTGTACGTCTGGCGGAGGCTCATGTGTTACGTACCTGGCCGGGCAGGGCTAACCTGTCCGGGCGGGATGCCGCCTGGCGCAACCGGTCGGAGCCTGCCAGCCCTAAACAGTTGACCTACATGTCCAGCCTGTACCGCGATAAGTTTCCAGCCGGCGTAAGCCCCTACCTGACCAAAAGTGAAGCTGCGATCTTAATAGATCAGAAACTGGCCGAGTCCGTGAAAATCTATAATCCGCGTACTAGCGACCATGATGTTCAGGGAGGAGCCAACTAATGACTGCCTCTCTGAAAATAAACACTATTGTAGTACGTCCTGATACTGTTCAGCCTGGGCAGGCGTGGGTACGGGTTAGCCGTTCCCACGCCTGCCCGATCTGTCACCGCCCCGACTGGTGCGAAGTATCCGAAGACGGAGCAAATGGGCATTGTATGCGCGTCAGCAGCGATAGGCCCATAGAGTCCCGCGGCGGCGGATGGCTGCACAACCTGGGGTCGCGTTCGGTCGCCTGGGCTGCCGGCAAAGCTAACGCCAGGCCGAAGGTCACACCCCTGCCGCCTGAAGTGCTGTCCACTATGAACAATCGCATCCTGGAATTACTGCCCGCCCTTACTCCAGCCGACGCGCAGCTGATCGGTTTAATCAATCCCGATAGATGCGCATCGTATATGCGCAATGTGAAAACCAGCGTGGCTACCCAGGTGGCTTACGAGTTCGGCCAGGATTACGCCGACCGGCACCCGGCTCTGATTAATGCCCGTTACGATGAAGGTGAAAGCCAGTGGTCTTATGACCTGGCCGCCTACTATAACGGAGTGGTCATCCCGTTCGATAATGAACGTACCGGCCACACGCTGGGTCTACAACTCCGCAACTCGGAGGATAAAAAGAAGCGTGTTATAACCTGGCTGTCCCACGATGGCCGTGGTGGCTCACCATTCGGGGTGAAGTACGCCCCGGGACACCGGCTGGCAATTATCAGCGAAGGTCGTAAAAAGGCGGAAGCACTGGATCTGATGTTCTCCTGCAACGTGATATACCTGGCCGGAGTCGCATCTTACGATAAGGCTACGCTGCTGGCTGAACTGGATGCGCTGGGTGGTACGGACGTAGCGATTGCCTTCGATCGCGATAAGGTCACCAATCAGGCAGTCCGCAACGCTCACTCCAACCTGCTTAAACTAATTCAGACTGAACGGCCCGGATTAAAGGTCAGCACGCTGGAATGGCCGGACGACCAGGGCAAAGGTTTTGACGATGCCTACCTGGCCGGCTTCCGAGATTTCGAGTTCAAACCAGCACCCACGCCAAAACAAAAAAGGATTGTAACCGGCCTGCCGCTGGAACTGCTAACCACCAGGTTCGGCAGCCAGCTTCGGGAACTGCTTAACCTGGATCAGGCGCACCGCGTATTGTCAGGCTTTTTCAGCGAAATTCTAACTACCGCCGGCAAAGAACGGCGCCAGGTAATCCTGGACGTTCCGACCGGGGCCGGTAAGTCACGCGCCGCTGATGACACGCTGACCGACAAGACCCTGTCCGGCGAGTTAAAAATCGAGCGAGAGCGCACCCTTAAAGGTGGCCGATCCGAAAAATATATGGATGATGCTCGCGTGCTGGTGGTCTGCGCTGATAAAGCGAACGTGCTGGAGCGGACCGCTCCCGACACTAAAATACACGCCCTGTTTGAAAACGGCATAGCCCGACGGCAGCTGGGCCGGCAGTGGGCTCCCGGTATTGGTGACGAGGATAAAGAAGCCGCCCATACTCCGACCGAGTACGATTGCCGCAACCACGGCCAGGCCAGCGCCGCCGGGCAGGCTCGCCACATACCGGCTAAAGCGATCTGCGGATCTTGCCCCTTCGGAAGCCTGGAAAACTGGCAACGGGCTTTCGGCGATGATACTCCGATGCCCTGGGAATGCCAGATAGACGGCTACCTGCACTCCCGCGAGTTATCCAAAGCCGCCCAGGTGGTTTACGCTACCAAAGAAGCCTACCTGAACGATTCGGCCGAGTTAGACAGTTTTGACATCATTATTATTGATGAAGCCTTGCTGCCGCTTTTAATCGACCGAATTGTAATAAATAAGGAAGTTATAGCCGGCTGGCGCGAAAGGTTTTCAATATACGAAAGATCGGTGATTAAAAACTACCGGCAAAATACCGGCAGCCGCAATAATAAAAAGAATTGGAAAGTCGGGCCTAATGCGTCCGGAGCGGCACAGGCTCCGGCCACTGTAGCACGCGAAAAGAAGGACTGGACCTTACTTTTTAACATTCTGAGCCAATTCCTGGACGGGCTGAACGATACCCACGCCGGTGAAACCAACCCCGTAGCCCTGCACCCGGTTATGGCCGGCATCACCGAAACTGCCGCCCGCCTGAACATCAACCTGTTTGATACTTGGCTGAGTGGCCTGCCGCAGCCGGCTGGGGCCGATGCCGACGCCCAGATTTACCCGTTCGAAAAGCCCTACGATGATAACAACACCGGCCCCGGCCCCGGCCGTAGGTTGTTACGATTCCCAATCCGCGCTGCATACGACCTGGTAGAAGCCTTGAAAATTGGGGATATGGCCATTAAAGCCCAGCGAACTCAGGAAGGTTCTTTCAGCCTGGTAATACACCGGACTAAAGATAAACTGATCGACCGGCTGCGCAGCAAGACAATCGCCATTCTGGATGCCACGCCGCCGCCGCATTTATTCAAACTGCTGCCCGAACTGGAAATCAAAACCTTCAACGTCGCCCAGCATCTTAACGTAATTCAGACCACCAACGCGATGTATACCAAACACGATCTGGCTGATGCTCGCACCCGCGAAACGGTACAGCAGGCTATCACAGCTTACCTGAAGGGTGCGAACCCGGAAAAATGCCTGGTGATCATGCCAAAACGGTACCGGGAAGGCGAAATAACAATCGCTGTACCGGCCGAGGTACAGGTCGGGCACTGGGGCAAGGATGACCGGGCCACCAACCAGTACCAGAATTACGAGCGAGTGGTACTGATAGGCCACCCGGAGCGGCCTCTGGATTACATTCAGGCCGAAGTTGAAGCCATTCGCGTATACACCGGTGAAGTTGCTCCGGCTCCTGCTCCGGTGCCGGCTTCGGTAAAAGGCGACTCGCTCCGGCTTTACAACTATTCCAGTCCGGACGGCCAGGTTACCGGCCGGCACTGCAACGCCCATTTCGATCCAGATATACAGGCAGCTATCCAGCACGATTACATTGCTTTTATCACCCAGGCCGCCGGCCGGTTACGGGGAGTATTACGCAGCCCGGATCAACCAGCCCAAGTCCTGATAATGTGCGCCGAGCCGGTTGGCAGTTTTAAGATTGATCAGCTTACTACCACCGCTAAAATTATAGCCGGAGAGGTAAAACTGCCGGCTACCGAGCACGGCCCGCAGATAGCCCAGGTTGATCGCGTTTCAGCCGTTACAGCCAGATATTTAAGCCGGGAAAAAGCACAACCGGTACCTGAACGGTTTCCCCTATATATATATGGGGAAACAGCTCGGATATCAGTTGTGCTTTCAGACCCGGTTGCTACCACTGTAAAAGACGCTTTGCCTCCGCCCAGGCCGGCACCTGAACCGCCAGCAGACATCAGCCCACCGAAATATACCGTACTGATGCTGGCTATGGATGCCGCCGCATCTCGCGCTGACCTGGAAGAAGTACACCGGCAGGCTTCCGCCTGCCTGATACCGCTGCAAATGAACAATTTTAATTTGGAATACCGCTACCTGGCAGCCCGTAAGTTCGGCTACATATCCACTCCCACAAAATACGGTGCGGCTACGGCAATAATGGATGGGTCCTGAAGTAAGTTAGAAAGGTTGGGCGCGAAGCAATGGCAATCGAACTAATCAAAAATAATGATGACAGCCAGGTCGGGCATGTTAAAGCTTACGGCCCGTCGGATGTGCTGGCAATTGAGCAGACTATATCCGCCCACGTCTTGTGAGGTAATGGTTCGGGCCATATGGTACCGATAAATCTATGGCCTGGTGCCTAGATAGTAGCTGGTAATCGGCGCGGATCTACCGCCTGGCCTGCAGTCAACCGGTCTGGTTTAGGGGTAGAAATTATCAGTTACGACAATTCTTGGGACATAACCGGGTATGTTCCATCAAGCAGCACCGAACTATAGCTTATTAGGATGGGGTATAGGGGCTGGCAGGAATACTAGTCCGAAGTGAGGTTCCAGGTAGTTACTGAGCCTAAGACAAGATGAGCTATTAAATACTTGCTTGTGCGCTGCTGCTTTTCTTCTCCGCTCATCTCGTCTCGATCCATCCTTAGACTACTGCCCTCGGTCTCGGCGCTGCTCCCTGCCCGGCTCGACCCATATCCAGGCAGCCGCACCCAGGGTCAGCACACACCAGATGGTTACCGTAACTGCTTAGAGCGTATAGGGTAGCAGGTACAGCAGTGCTAGGTTGACAGCAGCCTATCGCCGCCGTTGTGCCAGCACATCAGATAACCATACTACCCTGCACCAACCATTTTACAGCCGGATATTTTTACTGCAACCGGTTGGAACCGTAGGGACTTACTCAGGGAGATTTCTTACATCTATCACCGGGTCAGGGTCATTTCGAGGCTACGGGAGCAGGTTAATATTTTACCGAAAGCAAACCCCATGAACATTAATCTGGAACAGGCTATCACCCTGGTTGGCTGGCTTAACAAGTTTACACCGAATGCTGTCGGAATACGGTCGGGCTAGCCTGGTTATGCCGGATCGAGGTCTGCTAGGTGTTTTATCGTACGCTGCTCCGGTAGTGGCCCGCTTATGGTTTGCGCCATCTATCGAACTTGCGAGCAAACCAATCAAACAGATTTTGAGCCTGTACAGCAGGTTGTACAGGCAGGGTACCCAACTGGGTACCCGGCTCAGGTTCCGAGGTCTGCAGGGCTTCGTGCAAAGTCTGAGAGGCTTCCAGTTGCTTGACGCGTTCCTCCAGGCTGGTAGATCGTTCCTCAAACTTTGCCGCTCTGCTGGCCAGATCCTCATTCCGCACCGTCAGGCTGTTGATCGTTTCATTAAGTGGAACAACCGCTTTTTCAACCGCTCTTTCGACTGCCTGTAAGAACAGCTCGTCTGGCCGAAGGGTAACGGCTGTTTCGGGTTGGGTAGATTCCTCTCTAGGCGTTGGGTACCTGACTGGGTACCCTGGCTGTGCAGACGGTTGGGTACTCAGTCTAGCCCTTTTACTGGCCGCAACCTGTGTAACCTCCTCCAAGTCAACGTACCAGATCTCAATGCCCTTTTCGACCAGCTTTTCAGCCGTTTGGAGTTCATTAGCCTTACGCCAGGCTTTGATTGTATTCAGGTGAAAGCCGACATGTGCGGCGGCATGGGCCAGAGTTACACGTTCATTATTCATCTAGGGTACCAAATTGGGTATACAGGCTGGTTACCCTGCTGTCTATCCATTTTAATGAGGTAGGGTACCCAACCAGGGGCAATAAAGCAAGAGCGATTGTAGCACATCGGCTTGATCACTTGCGACTCCAGCCGGTGCAGGCAAATCCGGCTAAAAGCCAGATCTGCCGGCTGATTCTATTCCTAATTTAGCGATAACAGACCTTGCCAGATTATTAGTTGTGCTTTAAAACCTTGCCAGATTATTAATTGTGGGTGTAAAGAGGAATTCTCAGACATGATTTCAGCCTCAATACGGTGGCTTTCCGTGCGGATCTTCAATTAACAACCAAGGCTCAAGGCTCAACCCCACGCAACAAAAAGCCCCTGCCGGTAATGCTGAGCGATTATGCAGCGACGCACGGAGCCACTTGGATTGGGGTGGCATAGCCGAAGACCTTTTAAGGAAACTTCCACCCCGTACTCATAACAACCACAGAAAAAAGCCTGACAGTATAAAGTAAATGCCTGAAGACTACGGCAATTTCAAAGCGATTTGAAATTGCCGTGATATGTGCAGCTACTGCTCCCGGGTCGGCGAAAAACCTGGTAATCTTATGCCGAAAGGAGTGCAAATACTACTCTATGGCAGGCAAACAAAAAAACCTTTACGGCCGGAGCATACGAAACATTCGTAAAAGTGTGGACATTCGGTCGGGAAGGAAAGGTCACTTTCATCTGGTCGAGATGTCGGCGGAGCTGGATTTTACCGGCGTAAGCCTGAGTCGCTTCCAGTTGGGCAGAATAGAAAATCTACAGAGGCATCTGACCGACATAGAACTGGTGGCAATAGCGAGCGTATTGGGTGTAAAACCCCTGGATATTATTAACGGCGAAGGCGCGCTTACCCTGGAGGAGTGGGGCGCCTCCTATTAAAGGAGAAACCATACATGGAGATACTCACCAATGAACAACCCAAGCAGCGGAGCGCACGCGAGCGTATTTTGGAACATTTTAAGGAAAACGTAGGCCGGGTGGTGGATCGAAAGGACATACAGGAAGTTGCGCAAATATCCGACTGGGCACGCCGGATCAGAGAACTGCGAGACGAGTTCGGCTGGGACATCAGTTCGTTCAATGACGATGCCAGCCTAAAACCTGGTCAATACCGCCTGGAAAGTACGGAGCCTGGACCGGTATCCCTGCGCCACATAGCACCGGAGCAGCGCACCCGAATCCTTAAGAGAGACGATTACGCCTGTCAGTTTCCAACCGATAACGGCAAATGCGGTCTCAGGCACGGCGATCCGGACCCCAACCGTCTGGGCAAAAGAGTGCGCCTCGAGCTGGACCATCTCCAACCGATCAGCACCGGTGGCGACAACAGCGACGACAACCTTCAGATCCTTTGCTCCTACCATAATAAGTTACGGGGCAACCTGTACGGCCGCGATGGCAGAATCAACTTGCTGGAATTGGTCCAAAATCGGCCTCATCAAGAGCAACTGGAGATCTACCAATTTCTGAAAAAGAAGTTCGAGAGCCGCTAACCAAGGCGAGCGTGCGCTGAGCCCGACTTTATACCAGAGACGAGCTCAGCACCCGATCATCTATCACCAGATTATCTTTTTGTCTTAATAACAAGGCGTAGACACGTTCGGCAACCCGTGCCGCCAGCAACGGAGGCACGGCGTTGCCGATCTGCTTTGCCACCTCAATCTTACTGCCGCAGAATTTGAACGTGTCGGGAAACGATTGCAGCCTGGCGGCCTCTCTGTGGGTGATCGGCCGGTGTTGTTCAGGGTGGAGGTAACAGCCTTTTTCCGGTTTGAAAAATTCGGTTCGAATGGTCAAGGCCGGCTTGTCCCACCATAGCCGTCCGAAAAGATCAGTGGAACCGGTCTTTTTATTTATCCAGCATTCCGGCGTCAACTCCGGTGCCCGAGCCTGTAAATCGAAGCGGTTCATGCCTTCATGCGGAATCGCCCTGTAACGCTTCATGCTGAGCGGCGTGGGATTTCGTCCGAAGTGAAGATCAAGCGGAGCCGCCTCAGTCTTTCTAATTTCGGTGCCTATTGGGGGTGGCAATTCGCCGATGGCGTCTCTTACGGTGCTCCACGGTTCAGGCTGATCCACATACTCGTTATTATCGTCAAAAAGACGGCGTGCTATCGGAGTCCCTGGTTTATAATGGGTCTTCTTCGGTGGAAATACTACGGCCGGATCAGTTAATTGGGAGCCGATTATAAAGGCACGCTGGCGCATCTGGGATACTCCGTAATCCGGAGCACGCAACACGGCAGACGTAACTTTAAAACCGAGGTGGTTGACGGCGTAATCATATATTTCGGAAAATTCATCGGAGGTAAGTAATTGGGGTACGTTCTCCATTACGAAAACACTGGCTCCGGACCGTTCCACCACCTCGAAATAAGGCCGCCAAAGTTGACGCCGGGCATCTCCGGCTCTATTCTTATTCAACAAACTGAATCCCTGACAGGGTGGTCCGCCGATAACGACATCGGCTTGAGGTATGACTACTTTCGGATCACTTAAAATTTTGGTTATATCCCCTAGCATGCAATGCTGACCAAAATTCAGATTGTAAGTGGCGACGGCATCTTTCTCATAATCATTGGCAAAAATCGAGTGGAAGGAATGAATCGGAAACGACTGGCCCAAAAACCCGGTGAATCCAAGAGTCAAACCGCCGGCACCGGAAAACAAGTCGATTATACGATATGAAGGCTGATCAGCTGTTGATGTCATTTTATATTTACTCTTTCTTGTAGTCAGGCCGTATAAATCGCTGAGACCCTGCACCGCCAGTTTTTATGGTGGCATCTAATGTAGTCCCCAGAGCTTCCCAGTTTTTCGCTTTTACTTCACATTCCCAGACCGTAACCGTTAACCAGCCCAAGGTGCTTAACTCGCTTTTTACCCGACTGTCACGCTCTTGATTACGCTTAAGTTTCTTATCCCAAAAATCGAAGTTTTGCACCGGTACGGTGGCTTTTCGGCATCCTGGATGTTGATGCCAGAAGCAGCCGTGAACAAATACCGCAATCTTATATTTTGGTAGAACTATATCCGGATTTCCCGGCAGATCCTTCCTGTGCAATCGAAATCGGTATCCCATTTTGTGCAGCATGGATCTCACCGACTTTTCGGGCTTCGTGTTCTTGGATTTGACACGGCCCATAATTTCGCTGCGTTTCTCTTTTGTAAAGACGTCGGTACTCACAACTGCCTTCCCTCAGTTAATAATAAAACATTTATGGTAGTTAAGGCAATAGGTTGTGATGCCGGTTTCTAAAACTACAATATCTAGTGTTGCTGGTTGAAAACGTTTAATCGACACTGGTCATTTATAAGCCCTTCTTCCGGCATCGCAACCTGAAACGATTCCGCAACTGCGGTATCAGGTCCGGTAGTCAGCGTTGTAGCTACTACACCTAAACGTCAGTTCAGTCGGTGCATTCTTTGGAACCGGCATAGTAAAAGAACAAGGAAGCTTCGGATCCATCAACCTGGATGATGCTACTTATATCCAGGTTGATACTCCCAACACTCGCCTTAATGAAGTGCATCTAAATACCTCAGGTCCGATAAATAATCTGGCAAGCCATGCACAAAATAATATTCGGGTTGTATGGCATGGTGGTCAGTTCACGCTCGCACGTAGGGCAAATGAGCCGCCCCTGAAGCTTGATAGCGATTGCAAGATTTAGCATTTTTTTAAAACTCCCTTTGGTGGCGAGTAGGCTGGCTATTTCAGTGGTGGTGTTCCTGGTCATGCTGTCCTGCTTCCTTTATCTATGACTTACTATTACCTTTTGTTACCTATACATATTTTATCATAACTTGTTTACTTGTCAATACCTATCATTGACAGATTGTTACCTATAGTTTACCTTTAAGCCAGGCGATTAATTTCATTATCTAAAGAAAGTGAGGCAATCTTGAGGGACAAATTAACTGTCAAGGAGGCCGCCACATATTTAGGCACAACCCGGCAGAAGATCAGCCGACTGCTTAAAAATGGCGCGTTGAAGTCGGAAGATAACCCGCTGGATAATCGGTATAAGTTAATAGACCTGGTCGATCTTGACCGGTTAAAGGTATATGGCAAATACTTGATAGAGGATGAGGTTAGTGAAGAAAGCCCAAAAAATAGCGGCCAGGAGCAGGATAACCCTCTGGCCGCATAACGACTACCAGCGCGGACGAGGCGCTGGTGGTCACAGGTTTATTTTAGCTTAAGGATCGATTACGAACAATGAACATTATTCGAGTTGGTGAGACTTATATTAACCTGGACTTTCGCCAACCTGAACAGCAGCCCGTTATTGACTGAGGTAACAGAATGCCAAATATGATGGGCTGGTCGGTTGAGCAAATGGCGCGGAACGCCGCCATCATGGCGAAAATGTATCATCATGAGCAAGCCTACCGCGAAACCTGGTGGGCGCAATGGCAGGCTGAAGGCAGCAAACAGCCCGACCCGGCAGGTATTGAATACAAGTGGGACGATGGTACCCCGCCGATTCGTTACCGAGTTGTTCAGCGCATAAAGCACGATAAGGTTGGCGGGGGCCGTAGGCATACAATGCTTTACTTGGTTACCCGGGACGATGGCCTTAACTACATTATGCACAACCCCAAACAGTTTGACCCAGATAACTTTCGTATTAAAGGAACGGGCCTCGATCAGCATAGCATAATACACTGCAATCGGGGAGGCTGTCCTGGTATCCTGCTACTTTACACAAATGATAAAGATTTGAATGCTCACGGGTGGCGCAAGGAAGGCTCTGGACCTGACAATGGTATTGCATAGTATGGACTGCTATGTTAAAATTTACCCGATAGAAATATTTAAAGCGAAATCCATAGTGCGATTATGCCGGATGTCGCAGCCAAAGACTCAACTGGATAACCAGGTCTGGTCGGCTGTGATCACCGGCATTTTTGTATTTTCAGGCTGGTGATCCGCGCAAAAGAAGTGTAATAAGCTGACGCTTTTGGCGATTACCTATTTACACCGTCCTGATAAAGTGATACCTATAGGTAATCAAAACTTGGAATCAGCAGTACAACACATTAAAACTTAGATTCAAGCACGAAATGGCATTAAAAAGTCCTCCCGACCGCGGCAAACGGCCAAAAGGACTTAGGCGACGGATCGCAACACGGAAAACCGTGGTAATCACATCATACCTGACAAGATGATTTTACCACACTCCGCAAGCAGCCTGCTTTATGCAATCCTTCCGTCGCCTCCGAAATGCCTGTAGTACCAAGCGTTTTACAGGATTTGAAAAAACCTGGACTCCCATCATAGCTCGTAACAGCTAGGGGCCAGGCTTTCTCAATACGGACGGCAAAGTAATAGTAACATACTTGACCCAACCAGTCAAGATAATACTAAAAGCTTTGTTTCCGGCGACGGAGACAACCAATGTTCCCTCAAACTAATAGCGCACCAACTGCGCAACCCGGTTTCATAACCGGTCGCCCATCGGCCGCACCAGTGTATTACGCCCAACAGCTTCCAGAATTCGACACTACCCGGACCCAACCAACCGTAAATTTGCGCCCATATCAGGAAGACAGCCTTGCTGCTATCGACCGCAGTATTCGCGAAGGCGATAAACGGTCGCTGGCGCAGCTGGCAACCGGCGCTGGCAAAACCGTTATATTCAGCGAGTACCTACATCGCTCCGGCCAGCCGGGGCTTATCCTGGCGCACCTCGACGAATTACTTTCGCAGGACATAGCCAAGTTGCGCATGATATTCCCGGAGGCCGATATTGGCAGGATTCAGGCTGGCTTCAATGAAACCGGCCACGATATTACGGTCGCCTCGGTTCAAACCATCAGCCGGCCGCGCCGCTTCAACCAGGCTTTTCCTAACGATGCAGCCATTGCCAGGATTGCCACGCTGATTACCGATGAGGCTCATCACTCAGCCGCCCCAACCTATCGCCGCATTTATGAGCAGTTCGGCCTGCTGACCAGGGGCAACCCTGGCAGCCCGGCCCACCTCGGTTTCACTGCCACCCCCCGGCGTGGTGACGGCCTGGGCCTGAACGGCCTTTACGACCGAGTCGCCTTTACCTGGAGCATTCGCGAAGGCGTGCAGCAGGGTTATCTGAGCGACCTGGCCGGCTACACGCTCGACTTTGAAAATGAAGATATGGCCGATGTGAAGACAAGGGCCGGTGAGTTTGATCAGGGGCAGCTTGATAAGGGGTGCCGCAAGGTTGCCCGAGATCTGGCGATTGTTGAGGCCTGGTTGGAACAGGCGCAGCTGCCCGACGGTACACCTCGCGTAACTATCGCCTTCTGTACTTCCATCGGTGCCGCTGTTGAACTGGCAGAATGTTTCAGTGCCGCCGGAGTACGATCCGGTGTGATCCACAGCGACCAGTCGCCGCAAGAACGCCAGGCAACGCTGTTGCAGTTCAACCGCGGCGAAATTGATGTGCTTTGCAATTGTATGATCCTGAGCGAGGGCTTTGACTGCCCGGCTGTTTCCTGTGTGATTATGGCCCGGCCCACTAAAAATACATCGCTTTACATTCAATGCATCGGCCGAGGAACCAGGATCTACCCAGGCAAAGCTAACTGCTTGATTTTGGACGTTAGCGACACGGCTCGCCGGCACAAGCTGGACGGAGCCGTAAGTCTTCGGGGTGCTCTGGATGTCTCAGGCCGCGGACCGCTTAAAAGCCTGTCGGGCGAGTACGAAAAGACTGCCCGTACCCAGGCACTGTCTGTGGCCCGTCTGCAAGCCTTCGGTGGACACGCTTTCGACCCGCTGGGCACTATGGCTGATGTTACGTTCCGCTGGGTGAAGGGTGGCAGTGGCCTGCTG
>MWWH01000414.1_pt1 | contig 12456 bp, 9 predicted proteins | sample 1047231 | NCBI WGS metagenome assembly MWWH01 (sample SAMN06349967, study PRJNA376086) | soil metagenome | isolation source: MG3-2 sample Antarctic (ecotone) soil | place: Antarctica | collected 2015-01-13 | reverse complement strand
GCTGCGCTCCGTTGGTAGTTATTTGCGCCGCATCATTAGTCATCAATGCAAAAGTGCTACTAGCCGCATTGCTATCAGCCGCCAACTCGAAATGCACTGGATCAGGCTTGCTAAATCTTCCGCCCCATCGAAGCCCTTGACGCTCGCCCTCTTCGCCAATCATCTTTTGCACAGCCGCCGAACGCGCGCCCGTTGGCACTACATCAACTGCCAGCCCTTGCTCATGCTTCGACGTTCCTGGCTTCGCCACTGGATTAGGATTGCTTGCGCGGTTCGCATATAGAACGGCTTGCTGTGCTGTGCTGCGTCGCCCTGATGTCACCTTCAGGCCGATACCTCTCGGAGCAAGTGCAGCTTCCATAGCGCGCACGCGACGCGCTAATTCTCCATCCACTCCCGCCAATAAATTTTCAGAAGCTCTATCCATAAAATTACCCAACTGATTAAATCTTCGTTCGACATCTCATCTCTTGACGCCATCAACTATCAGCATGTGTAATGATGATCTTCATTTACTCTGCCGCCGTTCCGCACTACTTACCCGACCCTGCTTTGACTACCGGATGTGCCCCGTTCCCGTTGTTCGCTGCCGCTGCTACCGGATGCGGCTCTGGCAATCGAATTCGCTTCTTAAGGCCAGCGCGTAAAGCTTCAAGATAAGCGTCAGTGTTGACCAACTGTGATAGGTCAATCCCTCTAGCTTCACTAAGCATCTGCACTAAACTTGCATTTGGTTGCGCCATCATTTTGGCGATCATAGGCAAGTAAGCGGGCTGTGTTGTTGTCAGTCTCACGATGTCGTTAATGACACCCTCCGGCTCATCCCCGTCTTGTAAATCAGCGATGAGAAAGTTAATCACGCTATCCAAAGTGACTGGCTCATCATCGTCATCATCGTTCTGCTGCTGCTGTGTTGGTTCGGCTGGCACTTGCTGCTGCATGTATGGCGATGGCGGCACTGGCACTTGCTGCGGCTGTGGCTGTTGCTGCGGCTGTACGGCCTGCGAAGCCAAGCCCATCAATGAAGCGTCATCAACTTGATTCAAGATAGAGACCAGCCTTTGACCAACAACCGGAGCGACTAGCGGAGCAACGTAAGGGACGAACTGACTTGCAAAACCAAAGAGTCTATCCGTCAATGTCGCAGGCTCGCCCGCGCTCTCGGAACTTCCGATTGCATCAACCGCATTCTCAACTACTCTTTTAAGCAGACCTTTCGACAGTACGGCCTTCGTTAAGACCGTCTCTTCATCTAGTGGCTGTGCCTGTGTGGGCTGTGAATGTTGTTGCGCTAAGATTAAGCGCAACTCTTCGCGGGCTTCCTTACGCGAACGCTCGGCCAAGTCGTACATGCGTTCGGCTTGGTCTATTGCAGTTTGTTGACCCGTCGCCGCTCGCTCTCTCCGATCACGCGCTTCCATCGTCGCGTTGACCGTCGCCGCGACCAACTTCGCAATGCTCGCAGAGTCCAAGCCGTTTGTTACTGGCGGCTCGCTCGAATTGAACTCGCGCCTGATCTCTTCATCATCACTTTCGTCTGCGCTGTTTGCTGGCTCTCTATAATCTTCCTTCGTGTACCAAAGCACCTCGCCGGAAAATTCGCCGCTCCGTTTCTTCTCGATTCGATATAGACCCGCTTCGCAATCCGTTCTCTCTTCAATGTGCGCCTCTACATCAACTTCAAGCGGCACGCTTCCCTTGTCCTCACGCACCCCGCCCTTGCCCTCTGGCAGAAAACTAATGTGCAGCTTCGGCTGTGCTGGCTTGCGCCGCGTGCGTTGTGGGCGTTCGTTTAGGTTTTGCTCCGCATCTTGTCGGCCTGATTCTGGAATTCGTTTGGTCATAGTTACCGTTCTCACCGTAAAACTGCCGTGAATTTACCGCCCCGTCGCCGTGTCATGCGCCGCGCACACACCACGCCGCGACCAACAAAGCACCGGAGCGCATTGAGAAATCTGCAAAAAATTTTTAGCCGAGACGGGCTTCCGCGTGCTGCAATGTCTCCCATCTTGCTTCGGCACATCTCAAGATTGAGCACACTATTAAAAGAAGCTACGCCCGCGCTGATAGCTGCCGATACATCAGCAACGCTTGCCTCCACGTCCCTTTCAAAGATTCGTGGAGGCTCGTTGCCACAAGAGATTGAGACGCGCAGTTTTTGTGTTTCAACTGTCGTCTTCGTCAGCTTCATCATCAGTCTCAGCATCGTCAGAATCATCCAGTTCGGCGGCCTGATCTGCCACGTCTGAAATTTCCTGTTCGATCAAATCCTGCGCGTCATCAATGGCGGTCTGCATACCGCCCCGTGAACCGTCTGCATCCTGCAATTTCTGCCAGACCTCGACCCCCATTCCTTCTAGGCGGTTTGCCCGCTCCGTTGCTGTTTCTTTCGCCATTTCCAATCTCCTATCGCAAAAAATTAAGGTTGAACCATTCGCCCATCACAGCGCGTTTGCCATGTGGAACGGTTCAACCCTAGATGAAAAAATTTCTTCTGTGTGGCTCTAGTTGGGAAATCTCAAAAAATTTCCCTATTAGGGAAATATGCAAAAATTCTGCAAATCCCTAATAGGGAAATTTATTTTTGAAGTCCCAAGTTATTACTTTAACCGGCTCAACCTTTTAGCCGATTATACTCATGCACTTCGCTCTGCACTTTTCTAATTAAAACCGAGTCGGCATCTGGAAACTCCGCTCTAACAAGACCCTTCCATTCCTCTTGTGTTACCCGTTTACGCTCGCCCAAACTCGATTTAAGTTCACACCATGCGTCATAAATTCTTTCCCGCACCTGTATTGATGTCACGCTCTTTGATGTCTTCTTTGCTTTCTTCGGCTCGGCCTCTGGCTTCTTAAACTCGGAAGCTATCAAGGGTTTGAGAATGGCTTTAATCTCGGATTCGCTCATCTTCGGATTGCTTCGATGAAGCTCCGCGATGAACTCGCGCAACTGTTCGTCAACGCTCTTTGGTGATGTGTGCGCGGGCATCTTCGCTTCCATGTTGCCCCTCTTCACATCGTCTGCCACTTGGCTAAAGCTTTGACCGCTCGCGGCTCTGCTACTCTGGCGACTGGCACGCCCACGACCTCTCAAAATTCCTGCCGTCCCAACCAGCGCATTAGAACCACTGATACCAGCATTCGACAACTTACGACGACGCTCGCGACACTTCGGACAGCTACTAAAAAACAAAGTGTTATACTCGTTTCCACACTTGCCACATATCAACGACGGATAAAACTTAAAGAAGAGTCGCGTTTTTTCTTCATCCGTAAAATTAAAAGAATCATAAAATCTGCCGGCGTTTGTGTTCGACATTCCGCCCAAGCGTTGCACTTCATTGATTACATATTCATCAAATGCAGCTACATTGTTAGCTCTATTCCAAGCTACAAAATCAAATTTATCTAAAGCCACAGAAACCACCTCCCCTAACGCGCCTGTCACTGTGTCAAGATTACTTAAAGCCCATCCCCCACCAAGCACTATGCCCAAGCCTATAAGGGATTGACCAACAGATAATTTATTTTGTTCACTCATCTTTATTTCCTCTCTGCTATTTCAACTCAGCAATATAAAAGACTGTGACCGCCCGCGAGTTTGAAACTCCGGCCAGTCACAGGGAACGCGGGCAAGTTCCCTGTGGCCGCTCGATCAACGCCAACGCCGGAGCGTCACGCCAGCACTATCATCATTTTTGATGATGCTCGATCATTCGACCAAAGCCAAACCATACGCGACGCGCCTGATGATATAGCCTACTGACGATGGTACGCCGTCGCTTCGGTTGCGGGCTGTCGTGTCCTACTGGACAAACCCAACGATGCTCTTTAACTCTCTCGCATCGCACACAGATATATCTGGTACGCCTTCCCCCTCTATGCTCGATGTGAAATAAAACTCTTTCTTGTTTTGTCGCTTTGCTGATTATTGGATAGGCGTCTATCACTCGCCCTTGCTCATCCAGTTCAAGCACGATGCGGAAGCCCGCCGCGCATCGCCCCTCGTAAAGCACCTTGCCATTCTTACCAAACCCCGTTGGCGTCTCTTTACGAGATTGATATGCCTCACTGATAGCGGCCAGCACTTGCGAACTTGACCACGAGCGCGGAAAGAAGTTGCTTCTTCGCGTCGCTTTCCTTCCCTCAATACATGCTCGCCCTTCTAACACTCCAAACTTATCTGGCGGGCGTGTGCTATCAACTACATCTTGCGCCTGTGCATCATTCCAGAAACGAAACGGCTTCACTTCATGTTGATGTATGCTCCCGTCATGCTTCCGATGCGCTATCACTTCCCCTTGAAAAACTCTTTGCCAGCCCTGCTCTGAAATTATTAAATTGTCCATGACATTCCTTTCTGTGAAGGCGTCATGCACTAACATTCAGAGTGATACACTCCTGCCAGCATGACGCACTCGGTTAAGCCCTTGCGTCGTGTAGGGAGCGTGGAGAGTTTCCGTCTCTCCACGTCCCCGCTTTTCAATCGAATTAAATGAGAATCATTTGAATCCTTCTCACTTATGATTTAACTTCAAACGCCGATCAAGATCATCAAGCGTGCGAGCATGGAAATACTTTTCGCCACACTTCTCGCAAACCTCCGCATCAACTCCGTCAACAACATAGTCCACGCCATGCGGGGAATGCCGGCGTTGAACCTTCCGCCAGCGAGTCAGACCGTCGCACAATTCACAGTTCACAAGGCTCTGTGTAATGTAGGCAGGCTGTTTAGAATGATTGCTGTTTTGACGCGCTCGCCCCTTGCCCGCCGATGGCTTTCGCTTATAGCCGTCTCCCCACGCGACAAGGTTTAATTCATCTAAGTCATATACGGGACGGAGTGTGGAATTTTCATCTTCAGAGATACGTTGATCCAGTTCTTCCACACTCATAGATGGACGAAAGAACCGCGCGCCGCATCCTCCACACACTTCCGCTTTTCCTTTGATAATATAGGTTGCACCACGACGCCTGTATTTATTTATTAACTCTTCTTCGCGTGTCCGAACACCGCAAAATTCGCAGACTTCAACCTTCTCCGTTCTAATGCAACCATCAATTTTTGAATCTGGCTCAAACATATAATTGCTCAAAGCTTCGATAGGTATTCGATCAAGTCTCTGCGTCTTATCCGACGCGCCCGCCTGTTGCCATGCGAAAGCAACACGCCTGCCCTGACATCCCGCACAATGCGATTCTTCGGCTCTCCTGATAGCTCTACGGCCTCCGCAACTGTCAAAGCCTGCACATCCTCTAGGCTTGGCTTTTGAGAGCCTTCTAGGGCGTCCGCAATGCGTTCCATAACACTTTGAAACTCGACTACTGGCAAAGGCATTGCCCCGCCCCGCGACAAAGGCATGACAGGCTGTGACTGGAGCGAGAGTGTCATAGCCTTACTCGCGGGCTGTGCCGGACTCTCATCAACTACTTTCGCCTTTTTGCTTTCATCTCTAAATCGTTTTAACTCGCTTTCATCAAACAGTGTGACCAGCACGCCCTTACGTTCGGCGGTCTTATATGCAATCTCTTTCCGCTCCATGTATCGTTGCAATGTGCGGACACTTACATCTAAAAACTTCGCCGCCTGAACTTTCGTCTTTTCTTTTGCCGTCACGGCTTTCTTTGAAGTAGCTTTTGATTTACTCATAAATAACTTCTACTACCATTTCCACTCTACGACAAGGCTGTGACAGTACATGACATGGCGCGAGAATGTCATAGCTCCAACTTTTAACAAACGTTTGCTGGATTTATGCACAGACCATACTTCGGCATCTATTCAAACTCTGCTATCCTTAAGGCACGGCAGCGACAGAAAACCATTTCCAGAAAAAGAGGATAAAGCAAAGTGACCAACGAAGAAGTCGAGAGAGCTATCGAAACGCTTTTGCAAAACCAAGCTAATTTCGAGATTCAGTTAGAAAAGACCAATCAACAAGTCGAGCGCACAAGTCATCAGCTAGGGATTCTCGCTGAGAGTCAAAACGAATTTACACAAATCGTCACGCGCGCTTTCGAGTCACAAGCTGAGATCAACAGCAGTCTCCGCGCATCTGTTAGCAGCCTTGCTGAAACTGTCGAGCGTTTCATCAACAACGGACGCAACGGAAAGCCGTAGCAGACCATACCAAGTTGGTTATGACAACGCATGACATGGCGCGAGAGTGTCATAGCTTCGATGTTTCATAAGTAATCCATTGCTGTATGCGCCCTGCTCTCAACTCACGCTCATCTGCACGTTGCTCTATTGGCTTTTCTATATCTGATTTGAATAGCTCAAACTTAATCCGCTCTCGCGTCTTGAATCTCTCGTCACCTTGCAAAACTTCGCGCCCGTAGTTCACATAATCCAACCATCTCTTTTCTTCCTGTACTCGTACAAGCTCCGCATACGCTTCACGATTACTGTTCGCTGTGTCTGATAAAGTAGCTGAATAAAATTCACTATTGATAGCGGCATCTTCTAAAATCTCATCGCCACCTACTCTTAGTAATCCTTCCATGAAAGTTTCATCTTCTAATTTCCAACTAAGGCCATCCAAACTATGAAACGTCGCACACGGATACATACGCGCCAATTGCTCGCGCCGAAATTCTCTAGCCTTCGCTGCCCTATTCGATAGCAATTTGCGCCACTCATCACGTCGCCCCTGCTCAATCATCTCGCGCCCAATCTCGCGCAAGGGTTTCGAGCGAACCGAACGCCTTTTATCAGGTGGAGCGCGGCCAGCATCGGCGGCAGATAGAATCTTTGTATTAAAATACGCTTCGCGTTCTTCGTCGCCTTTTTCTTCCTTCAATTCTGGCTCTGTGGCCTCCGCAGACTTCCTACAATCTCCTGTCAACTCGAACATGCGCGGCCATCGTTCAATGTTGGCAATATCTAATAATTGTTCTTCGGGAATCTTGAGCCAGCTATCAAACTTCGTGATGTACTTACAGGCTTCAATAATCGCAGATTCAAGGGGGATGGTATTGCGGGTTTTTTTCTTGGTGTTCGTTGTGGCGTAGCGCAAATGACAATTTAATAAACCATCTCTTGTGTTGATCTGTGGCCTCACTTGAAACTCACGACACGCGACCTTGTAACAATCAGTCCAGACCTCCCGCAGCTCGGACGCTTTAATCCAACTCGATAAACAAACGAAGTGAATATGTGGATGCCAGCCATCAACGTCTGCCATCCACTGACGCCATTCACGCTCAAGCCTCTCTTTATCACCTAACGTGAACTCGACACCCTTAATACCAGCGCGCATCTTCTTCGAGTATGCATAGAAATCTTTTTTAGTGAAGAGTCGCCATGTTCGGAGAAGGATCAATAAAGACTTTAGCAGGCTGCATGATGCGCCTGTCATTGTCGGAATAGTGAGAGTCACCATGTAGGCTACTTCACCCTTCCTGCGTCCCGCTCGCTGTATAGCCTCTCGCGCCTTCATGCGGCTCTTGCTACTGCGCTTTGCAATGCACGACGGGCAAAGTCTCTCATTGCAAGCGTCAAGCGTTCCTGTAGCCTCGTATAGCTCGCCATCACGACTTTGCACATCTTCGGCGTGCCATACATTCTTGATGTTGGCGCACTCGCGCAACTTATCCGCGACGGCCTGCGCTCGCGCATACTCAATGCTCGCCGCGTCGTCAATGCGTGATGCTATCTGCACTCCACGACGCACGCGAGAGCCAGCAACCGACACAACGCTACGCTCTGGCGTTAATTCACTTTTTGTTTTTAGAGAAGTTTGCAAGCCTCGCACTCGCCGCATAGACGAGCAGAAGGCTTGAAGGAATCTTAAGAGATGAGTAGAATCCTAGCAGGCATTCCCGCGCCGATACTGCGGAAATTAGCTTAGAGAGCGTCTAACGTTGACTGCGTTAGGCGCTTTCGCATTTTTATGAAAAGAACGAAAGCGTCGGAACATTATCACGCGGTACTCTAAGCGTCAATAAATTTTCAAAGTCACGGCAGCGCGATCAACTCTCTATTCCCAACCTCGTCTGACGCGCTGCCTACACTCGCGCTATCTGGACGGCGCAAAGAACGCGCCGACAAAATCAATGCGCTCGTCTTTGGGTAGTCAAGATGGTTTGCAAGTTTTCCTCTCCAACTCGACAACTCAATTAACATCGCCTACGCACGAACAAAGGCGAACCGTTAAGACAGCACAAACTTCCACACGAAAAGGCAAACGCAGATAGTGACCAAAGCTTGCCCTCCCGAAGCTTCCTTTTTCGCCTGCGTCAAATGCTGCGCTCCGTTGGTAGTTATTTGCGCCGCATCATTAGTCATCAATGCAAAAGTGCTACTAGCCGCATTGCTATCAGCCGCCAACTCGAAATGCACTGGATCAGGCTTGCTAAATCTTCCGCCCCATCGAAGCCCTTGACGCTCGCCCTCTTCGCCAATCATCTTTTGCACAGCCGCCGAACGCGCGCCCGTTGGCACTACATCAACTGCCAGCCCTTGCTCATGCTTCGACGTTCCTGGCTTCGCCACTGGATTAGGATTGCTTGCGCGGTTCGCATATAGAACGGCTTGCTGTGCTGTGCTGCGTCGCCCTGATGTCACCTTCAGGCCGATACCTCTCGGAGCAAGTGCAGCTTCCATAGCGCGCACGCGACGCGCTAATTCTCCATCCACTCCCGCCAATAAATTTTCAGAAGCTCTATCCATAAAATTACCCAACTGATTAAATCTTCGTTCGACATCTCATCTCTTGACGCCATCAACTATCAGCATGTGTAATGATGATCTTCATTTACTCTGCCGCCGTTCCGCACTACTTACCCGACCCTGCTTTGACTACCGGATGTGCCCCGTTCCCGTTGTTCGCTGCCGCTGCTACCGGATGCGGCTCTGGCAATCGAATTCGCTTCTTAAGGCCAGCGCGTAAAGCTTCAAGATAAGCGTCAGTGTTGACCAACTGTGATAGGTCAATCCCTCTAGCTTCACTAAGCATCTGCACTAAACTTGCATTTGGTTGCGCCATCATTTTGGCGATCATAGGCAAGTAAGCGGGCTGTGTTGTTGTCAGTCTCACGATGTCGTTAATGACACCCTCCGGCTCATCCCCGTCTTGTAAATCAGCGATGAGAAAGTTAATCACGCTATCCAAAGTGACTGGCTCATCATCGTCATCATCGTTCTGCTGCTGCTGTGTTGGTTCGGCTGGCACTTGCTGCTGCATGTATGGCGATGGCGGCACTGGCACTTGCTGCGGCTGTGGCTGTTGCTGCGGCTGTACGGCCTGCGAAGCCAAGCCCATCAATGAAGCGTCATCAACTTGATTCAAGATAGAGACCAGCCTTTGACCAACAACCGGAGCGACTAGCGGAGCAACGTAAGGGACGAACTGACTTGCAAAACCAAAGAGTCTATCCGTCAATGTCGCAGGCTCGCCCGCGCTCTCGGAACTTCCGATTGCATCAACCGCATTCTCAACTACTCTTTTAAGCAGACCTTTCGACAGTACGGCCTTCGTTAAGACCGTCTCTTCATCTAGTGGCTGTGCCTGTGTGGGCTGTGAATGTTGTTGCGCTAAGATTAAGCGCAACTCTTCGCGGGCTTCCTTACGCGAACGCTCGGCCAAGTCGTACATGCGTTCGGCTTGGTCTATTGCAGTTTGTTGACCCGTCGCCGCTCGCTCTCTCCGATCACGCGCTTCCATCGTCGCGTTGACCGTCGCCGCGACCAACTTCGCAATGCTCGCAGAGTCCAAGCCGTTTGTTACTGGCGGCTCGCTCGAATTGAACTCGCGCCTGATCTCTTCATCATCACTTTCGTCTGCGCTGTTTGCTGGCTCTCTATAATCTTCCTTCGTGTACCAAAGCACCTCGCCGGAAAATTCGCCGCTCCGTTTCTTCTCGATTCGATATAGACCCGCTTCGCAATCCGTTCTCTCTTCAATGTGCGCCTCTACATCAACTTCAAGCGGCACGCTTCCCTTGTCCTCACGCACCCCGCCCTTGCCCTCTGGCAGAAAACTAATGTGCAGCTTCGGCTGTGCTGGCTTGCGCCGCGTGCGTTGTGGGCGTTCGTTTAGGTTTTGCTCCGCATCTTGTCGGCCTGATTCTGGAATTCGTTTGGTCATAGTTACCGTTCTCACCGTAAAACTGCCGTGAATTTACCGCCCCGTCGCCGTGTCATGCGCCGCGCACACACCACGCCGCGACCAACAAAGCACCGGAGCGCATTGAGAAATCTGCAAAAAATTTTTAGCCGAGACGGGCTTCCGCGTGCTGCAATGTCTCCCATCTTGCTTCGGCACATCTCAAGATTGAGCACACTATTAAAAGAAGCTACGCCCGCGCTGATAGCTGCCGATACATCAGCAACGCTTGCCTCCACGTCCCTTTCAAAGATTCGTGGAGGCTCGTTGCCACAAGAGATTGAGACGCGCAGTTTTTGTGTTTCAACTGTCGTCTTCGTCAGCTTCATCATCAGTCTCAGCATCGTCAGAATCATCCAGTTCGGCGGCCTGATCTGCCACGTCTGAAATTTCCTGTTCGATCAAATCCTGCGCGTCATCAATGGCGGTCTGCATACCGCCCCGTGAACCGTCTGCATCCTGCAATTTCTGCCAGACCTCGACCCCCATTCCTTCTAGGCGGTTTGCCCGCTCCGTTGCTGTTTCTTTCGCCATTTCCAATCTCCTATCGCAAAAAATTAAGGTTGAACCATTCGCCCATCACAGCGCGTTTGCCATGTGGAACGGTTCAACCCTAGATGAAAAAATTTCTTCTGTGTGGCTCTAGTTGGGAAATCTCAAAAAATTTCCCTATTAGGGAAATATGCAAAAATTCTGCAAATCCCTAATAGGGAAATTTATTTTTGAAGTCCCAAGTTATTACTTTAACCGGCTCAACCTTTTAGCCGATTATACTCATGCACTTCGCTCTGCACTTTTCTAATTAAAACCGAGTCGGCATCTGGAAACTCCGCTCTAACAAGACCCTTCCATTCCTCTTGTGTTACCCGTTTACGCTCGCCCAAACTCGATTTAAGTTCACACCATGCGTCATAAATTCTTTCCCGCACCTGTATTGATGTCACGCTCTTTGATGTCTTCTTTGCTTTCTTCGGCTCGGCCTCTGGCTTCTTAAACTCGGAAGCTATCAAGGGTTTGAGAATGGCTTTAATCTCGGATTCGCTCATCTTCGGATTGCTTCGATGAAGCTCCGCGATGAACTCGCGCAACTGTTCGTCAACGCTCTTTGGTGATGTGTGCGCGGGCATCTTCGCTTCCATGTTGCCCCTCTTCACATCGTCTGCCACTTGGCTAAAGCTTTGACCGCTCGCGGCTCTGCTACTCTGGCGACTGGCACGCCCACGACCTCTCAAAATTCCTGCCGTCCCAACCAGCGCATTAGAACCACTGATACCAGCATTCGACAACTTACGACGACGCTCGCGACACTTCGGACAGCTACTAAAAAACAAAGTGTTATACTCGTTTCCACACTTGCCACATATCAACGACGGATAAAACTTAAAGAAGAGTCGCGTTTTTTCTTCATCCGTAAAATTAAAAGAATCATAAAATCTGCCGGCGTTTGTGTTCGACATTCCGCCCAAGCGTTGCACTTCATTGATTACATATTCATCAAATGCAGCTACATTGTTAGCTCTATTCCAAGCTACAAAATCAAATTTATCTAAAGCCACAGAAACCACCTCCCCTAACGCGCCTGTCACTGTGTCAAGATTACTTAAAGCCCATCCCCCACCAAGCACTATGCCCAAGCCTATAAGGGATTGACCAACAGATAATTTATTTTGTTCACTCATCTTTATTTCCTCTCTGCTATTTCAACTCAGCAATATAAAAGACTGTGACCGCCCGCGAGTTTGAAACTCCGGCCAGTCACAGGGAACGCGGGCAAGTTCCCTGTGGCCGCTCGATCAACGCCAACGCCGGAGCGTCACGCCAGCACTATCATCATTTTTGATGATGCTCGATCATTCGACCAAAGCCAAACCATACGCGACGCGCCTGATGATATAGCCTACTGACGATGGTACGCCGTCGCTTCGGTTGCGGGCTGTCGTGTCCTACTGGACAAACCCAACGATGCTCTTTAACTCTCTCGCATCGCACACAGATATATCTGGTACGCCTTCCCCCTCTATGCTCGATGTGAAATAAAACTCTTTCTTGTTTTGTCGCTTTGCTGATTATTGGATAGGCGTCTATCACTCGCCCTTGCTCATCCAGTTCAAGCACGATGCGGAAGCCCGCCGCGCATCGCCCCTCGTAAAGCACCTTGCCATTCTTACCAAACCCCGTTGGCGTCTCTTTACGAGATTGATATGCCTCACTGATAGCGGCCAGCACTTGCGAACTTGACCACGAGCGCGGAAAGAAGTTGCTTCTTCGCGTCGCTTTCCTTCCCTCAATACATGCTCGCCCTTCTAACACTCCAAACTTATCTGGCGGGCGTGTGCTATCAACTACA
>MWWH01000413.1_pt1 | contig 12458 bp, 20 predicted proteins | sample 1047231 | NCBI WGS metagenome assembly MWWH01 (sample SAMN06349967, study PRJNA376086) | soil metagenome | isolation source: MG3-2 sample Antarctic (ecotone) soil | place: Antarctica | collected 2015-01-13 | reverse complement strand
TTTTTTGTATTCATCGGTTTGCGCGTCTAAGTCCGCTTCGATTTCGTCAATAACTTCCTGCGGTGTTCCATCCGGCCATCCGCTATTTTTGTTCATAAAGCACCGTTACACATGACTTCATCAAGATCATAACCTATCGTACACACAAACCTATCCCGCGCGCCTCGACCGCGTACAACTTCCTTGTGCGCGACCTAAAGTACTTTAAGGCAGAATCGGCAAGCCAGCGGCGATACGTTGATCCATGATCTCCAACACCTCACGCCCTCGCCTTATCTCTTCGGCCTGCTTCGCTTCGTGCTTCTGCTTGTTTTCTGCTCGTTTGCGGTTGCTCTCTGCAATAGCCGCGCGGCCCTCTGCCGTCTTTGGCCCGGTGCTGAGTCCGCCGTGATTGCGGCAACGCTTCGCGCCTTTGGCCACACGTCGCAGGCAAGCGTGACCGTCTCGACAGCGCGCACTACAGCGGCCCTGTAAGCGATTGGGCTGCTTCCCTACCCACAGATGCACGAGTTGACCGTTCTCCCAGTGGAAAGACGCCTGTCGCCCTTCATCGCCAGCGCGTTCGAAGGCTTCCATCGCGGACAGCAAAGAGCGCGGCTCAGATTCAAGAAACGTCTTGAGACTCATTTTTCGAGACATCGCCCAGACTCCATGATGCGCGCGCGCGGCGGCGCTGAAAAAGCTAACTTTTGTTAACAAGACAAAAGCTAAAAGGCAGCTTCAAAGTACTTTGGCCGGTTCGCAATATATCGCCATCATGTCATCGATGAGCGGTTGAAAGTCTCCCGGCGGCTCATATTGGCTCACGCGCTTTACGCAGCGTTCCAGTCGCTCCGGCAGTTCTTTTAACGGCAACGCCGGCAGTTCCGGCCCGCGAGCATCCTCTACCAGGAAGCTCACCAGCTCAAGCATCTTTTGGCGATGGTCTTTGAGACAATACGCGGCGGGGACATTGTTATATCCATCCCATAATATTTCAGCGAAAATCGCGCTTTGCTCGGCTTCTGTGGCGTCACTCAGTCCGCCGTTGGCTTTATCAGGTTCCGGCTCATCCGGGAGTGCAGCACGAAAAGCCGCGACAAAGCCGTCCGCCCACTCGCGCAATTCGCCTTCTATCGGTAAAATGACACCCCAATCGCTCAGGCACAACAGACATTCAAGCCATTGCGGATCGTCAATCTTTCGCACTTCGATTTCAAAAAGCACCGGCGCTCTGTCGCGCTCCAACATCGCCAAGCGGTTACTGAGTGTCATGGCTTCTCCTTCAAAGTACTTTCAAGGGCTTCGATTCGCTCGGCCAGATCATCCAACTCGACCGCCTTCACGCTCATTTCGAGAATCGCCTTCGCCGCCGATACGCGCGAAGATGCCGGAGCCGCGCCATCTTCGGCAATGGCTTTCAAAGTCCCCACAGCGGCGCCGCAAGCGCTTTGCAGCGTTGCCGTCGCCTGGTTCACCACCCGCCGCGCGGTGCGATATTCGGCACTAAAAGCCGCTTCTTTCATCCAGGCGTGGACTGTCGAGGGATTGACGTCCGCCGCTTGTGCCGCGCTTTCGATGGTACCGCCACAAACGAGAAGCGAAAGTACTTTGACTTGCTTTCCGGTCAAATTGGATGCGGCGTCTTGTGTTTCGTTGGTTTTCATGGTGTGAGGCGCTCAAAGTACTTTGGGCATCTTAGCCGCCGATGGCGCGGGCGCGCTCGATAGGACTCAAGCCGCACTGCGCTTCCAAGAAGCCGCACAGGGCGCGGACAGCGGGAGAGACGGCGGCGGCTTGAGCGCCGTCGCGGGCGCTTGCCAACGCGCGCTGTGCGGCATTTTCGGGTGAGAAGGTGTCGGGTGTTTTGTCGCTCATGTAAGTCCTTTTTAGACTTCAAAGTACTTTGGGCGCCGGTGCCATCCATCCCACCGGCGCCCGGTTTGGTTCACAGAAAACCGACGCGCGGCAACTGAGCGTTGGCGGCCTCATCCGCCAGCCGCTTCTCTTCGCGCGCCTGGGTTGCGGCGGCGCGGATTTGCTCAATAGGCACCCCTCGGTCCACCCACCCCACAAGTTCTTTCCAGTTGGGCGGCAGGGTGCCAGCCCAGGCGTTCGTGCCCAGCGCATAATGGAGTTTGGCGCGGGCCTCGTTGATTTCGGTCTGTTCTGCGCTGCGCGCGTCGCGTTTTTGCAGCCGTTCGGCTTCGGCTTTCTCGGATGCCGCTATCCGCTCCGCCTGCGGCACGAGCGAACGCGCTTTGTTCAAACGTTCGGCTCCGGTCACAACCACGCCGTACGGGGAAACTGCGTGACGCGCCGGGACAAGTTCGGCAAGGTGCGGCGGGAAATCCTTCACGAGCGCGTCGGCCGCGTTGTCGGCCGCGTCCAGATTCGCTTGTGCGAGCAGCTGATAATCGATGGTTTCTGACATTTTCTTACTCCTTTTGGCCTTTAGGCCGGTTTGTTTCGTCTGCATTCACGCCCAGCGATAATAGTTCGGCGCGGGCGTGATGCGCTATCTGGTTCGCCATCACTGCGGCGCTTGTGGCTGCGCGCCAACGGTCGAGAAGCCACGAAATACGCGCCGCCTTCACGTCGCTTTGAAGCGCGCTCGAACAGCGGCGGGCAGCGCTCAAACGCACCACGCACGCCGGGCGCTCACTTTCGGGCAACGCCGGCAGTTGCTCACTCAAAACCGCGATTTCTGCGCGGCATTCGGTGAGCGCAGCTTTCGCCTCGTCCAAGCTTTTGCCGTCCAGCGCAAAGCGCAACGTCGGAATTTCGCAGGTCATCAAAGTACTTTGCATGGTGTTGTCTCTTTTCAACCGAGTCATAAAAATCAAACAAGAATGAGCGCCAAAGTACTTTGAGCGGCTTTTTCGAGGGCGATCCGCCTTTGCTCTTTTCGATGTTCGGCACCGGCATCAATCGAAACCGGCGTGCCGTTGGTTGTCGTGCCCAGCGTGTGAGCCACCAAACGCACCGCTTCATCATGCGTATAGGTTTCGCCGTCGATGCGCCAACGGCCACGCTTGAGCGGTTTGGCGCCAGGGAATGTATTGGCGACGCGCATCATTTGTTCGGCGTGCGCCACAGCCGAGACCGTCGCGCTGTGCGCCTTCGGCTCCAAAGTACTTTCAGGTGCCGGCGCGTCAGGTTGCGAAATTTCGCAACCTGACAGCAGCGTCAACAACTCCGGCTTGAAGCGTTTCAATTCGGTGCGGTCGCTATCCGTCAGCACAGAACGCGGCGCGACATACAGAACGCCATCTTCTGCCGTCACAGTTGCACCACGAGCCACGAGCGAATCAAAGACAGTTTGGGCGCTCATTAAAACGCCTCCGGTTCGTCGTTGTCGGCTATAGTAGTTGCACAAGTTGCACAACTACCCTTGTTTTCAAATTGTATACGAGGCACTTTAGGGACTTCGCGCGTATCTTTTGAAAAAGTGCCTTTTTGTGCAACTTGTGCAACTTTCGGCAAAAACCAAAAGCGTTTGCCGCCAGTTCTTTGTTCATCTTCTAAATTGTGAGATTTGCAGGCGCGCGCCCATTGCGAACGATTAAACGGCCTTGCGCCTTCGGCTTCGCACCAAGCTTCATACTGCTTGCGAAGGTCGGTTTTTGCGATGCCAGAGAGCAAAGTACTTTCTTCGATGGTTTCCCAAAACGTTGTGAGTTGGTCGGTATCCGCCCAAAATTGCGCGGTGGCAGTTTCGGCGCACTTCGCCCGGTAAATCTCTTGCGACTGCCAGACGCGCGCTAAACCTTCCATCATCCACGCTGCAAAACCGCGCACCAATGGCGAGTTTGGGTCTTGTCGCACGGCTTCGATGCGCTTGCCGCCTGTCAATTCGAGCGGCGCGCCGTTGTCGAGCGGGTGAACGAATGGCAGCGCGATAACACGGTCTTTCAGCGCGGCGTCGTAAGCGTCCATTTTCGGCGGGTCGTTTGTCACCATCAACAGAACATGGCGCGGCGGTGCGGTGAACGCTTCCCGAAAAAGAAAGCGCACGGCCAAGCGGTCGCCGCCCGAAAGTGTTTTGAGCAATTCGGCTTCGAGCCGTTGGCTTCCCGCTTCGCTGCAGGTGGCCAGGCGCCGATTCCACAGATCGGCGCCCAGCCGTTCGCGCGCCGCGCTGTCTTGCAATTTTTTCGGGTCAATGGTCGCGGCCATGTCGCCCAGAACGGTTTGCAGCAATTCGGCGACGGTGCTTTTTCCGGTGCCTTTTGGCCCGTAGAAGAACGGCAATAAGCGCAGATGCGAAGCGGCGGACGCAATGTAGCCGCAAACATCTTGCGCCATCTGTGCGAAGTCGAGATCGGCGCCGGTGATGCGATTCAAAACGGCTGCCCATTCGGAGCGGTCGGCTTCAAAGTCGAGATAAACCGGCGAAAGATAAAGCAAATAATCTTCGCGCCGATGTTCGCGCCATGTGCCTTTATCCCAGGTGCTGTTTTGAAAGCCGATAACCCACGGCTTTTGATCGAAGCGCTCGGTTTCGACGGCCAATAAGCCGGCGGCTAAATGCAAAGCGCCTTCGATAAAGGCTTTGCTTTCGATTTGCTTTGTGTGCCGGAGAAGGGAAACGGCGGCTTTGCTCATCGCTTTTGCATCGCTTTCGCGTCCCGCTTGTGCGAGCGTTGCGGCGAAGTTGTAAAGCGTCGCGCCTTCGTTGCGGACGGCCTGTGTGAGCGTCGCCACGAGCGCACTTGTCTTGGTGGCGTGCTTGTCGTCGCGCTGCCAGAAGCGTTCGTTATAGACAAGCCAGCCAAGATTAGAGCTGTAGCAGAGATCGCCGCCGATGTGATCGCGGATGCGCTGCGCGTGCGCGGCGTGCGTCGTCAAATTTTGAACCGGCCAAGACGGGTGCAGAAGCTCACGCAATTGCGCCGGATCGTATTCGGGGTTGCCCTTGTCGTCAGTCAGCCCCGGCGCGGGAATTTCAGCAGCGGCGACATCGCGGCTTGGTTGCAACTTTGCGAAAAGCCTTTTGAGTTGTGGCGAAACGGGATTGTAAGTCTCGGTGACAGTTTCGAGCGCGTTTGCAATGGTGCGCGCTCGATAATCTTTGCGTTTCGTTTTGTCCCGGCACAAGCTCGACGAAAACCAAATGCGCTCGATTTGAGCGGCATCGCGGGTGTAGAAGGCCAGATAGCAGCACAACGCGCTTTCAGCTTCGCTGAGGCTCTTATAGGCGCCGGCATCGCCATTATAAAGGGCGCGGATCGCGCCGCCGTTTTTGGCGGCGAAGGCTTTTTCGAGCAGCTCATTATCGGTAAGCGACAGCGGCATCGACGGCGCGGCGGTCTTGGTTCTGGGCGCGGGGAATAAATCGGCGTGCAATGCTTCGATGTGGGCTTGCCGCTTTTCGATGGTGACCGGTGTGCCCGCGAAATGGTGGCCGGTGATGGTGAGATAGCGCGCCGTGTCGTAAATCTCGATCTCGGCCTTTTCGTCGCCACGCTTCCATGATGCCGCGCAGCGATTGCGCGTTTTCCCGTTTTCGTCGCGCGGCATTTTTGCCCGAATGATGATTCGCAAGCCGGTACCGCTGGGCGATAGTTCGGTGTAGGAATTGAGCGCTTCAACGATGGCGAGCGCGGCGGCTTCGAACTCGCCGGTGTCCAAGTCGATGCAGCCGTCCAAGTCGATGCCGGTGTATTTGTCGGCGGCGCTTAAAACGAAACCGACACCGTCAGCGCGGCCCATTTCGTAGGCTGAGAGGCACGCCGGAAAAACATCCCAAGTCTTTTTGTCGGTAGACTTGGCGCCGATGTTTGAGCCGGAGACTGTCGGGGCTTTAGTCCAGCGAGAAGTTTTGGCGTCCCATTTCAAGCGCCACGTTACCCATTGGGCAAGTTGCGTGAGTTCATCGGGAATGTTGCCAGGAAGTACTTTAAGAGCAACCGGCTTCGATGGGCGAGCCGATGGAAGTACTTTGACTTCGCCGTGCGGGGCGCGGTGGCCGCTGGAGCCGTTCAAATGGCTACCGTTATTGACTGCGGTGTCGTGTTGCGCGGTCGCGCTGTTTTCGTTTACACTCTGAAGCATTGGGAGGCTCCTTGATAGCCTTCTAAAAATGAGCCGCCGCTCGCCTTGAACCAACGATTTGCCGTCGTTGGTTTTTTGGTTTTTATGAGCTGCGCGCTTGCTGCGATGTAATGCTGCTTTCGTCGTTTACGGCGGCTTTTCAGGTTTTGGCAAAAGGCCCTGAAAAACAAAAAACCCGCACCACGCATCCCTGAAAGCAAAGAACCAACGCAAGCATTTTCGAAAATGCCTGGCGATTCCTTTCTTAAAGAAAGGATGTGTAGTGCGGGTGAAGTAGACCGCGTTATGATCTTCGCCCGAAATTGCTTTCGAGCCTCGCCTTTCGCTCCGAAGAGCCGGCGCGCGTGAAGCGATCTCTCGCTTCAATTCCATTTGATATTTTAACCCGATTGGAAGCATAGTGAAAAGTGGCGCTTTTAAGTTGTCCTGCTTTTCTGCTTCATTCGGTTACGACGAAAGTTGTTTACCTCTGTCTCTGCCGCCTTGAGTTTGCTTTGTAGCGCCGCAACTTCCTCTGAAGTTGGCGATGTCTCATATTGCCTTTCAAGAATCAGAGCGCGCTTTCTAGATAGGTCTTCACGGTTGCCAAAGACATAAACGAATTTTTCATAGACCTCGCCCAACTCAACGCCGGGAACAATCGCAATGCCGTACTTCTCCAGATAATCATCAAATTCGTGGCCCAATCCTGCAAAGATGTAATGCTCCGTGACTTCGCAAAGTTGGGTGTAAATTCCATCGCTGGCCCCTTCGATTTTTTCGGCAACTCTAAGAAATTCGATCAAAGTAACATCTGAAACAGCGGCGCTGCGTTGAAGCATCTCAAACGCACTCTTGCGCCAGCGACAAAACCGCATATGCGTCTCATAAAGCGATGCTTTGCGCTCTTGGCTTATCGTTTGCGCGCGACAGATTGCTCTGACCGCTGGCCACACATATTCCTCAAACTGATTCGCGGCATCGCAAAAGTTGAGGCACATTTCCCTGTTTGTCATTTCTTTTATCGTCATAAATCACCCCGTCGTTTTCCTTCGATTTATGGCCCTTTCGTCGGCTCCTGCGTCTCTTTGCCCTTCAAATTACTTTGCGCCCATTCTGTGCCTTTCTCGCGCGATTGTGGGCCACTCTCAAAGCGCCTCTATCCATTTACCCAAGTCGCTTCTCTTGACTCGCCATGCCCGCCCGATCTGCTGCGCCTTCAACTCTCCGGCGTCGATGGCAGCGCGCAGCACGGCACGACTCAAGCCGGTTAGAATGCGGCAATCGTCCAACGTCAACAACAGCTTGGCGCCCGTCTCTTGCACCGTGGTTTGTGCCGGCTTTTCGATGGCGTCGGCCAGGCGCGAAAGTACTTCTAAGGCCGATGGCGCGACCTCTGTTTCGTCGCTGTCGTGTCGGGCGACAACCTTGAGTCCGTTTGATTCACCCCGTGTCGTCACACGCGACAAAATAGCGCTCATGTCGTCTGTCGCGACGGGTGACATTTCAGCCTCTACAACCATGTTACCAGGCAAGCGCACACACCGCTTCCCAAGCTGCATAACCGCCTGTAGCTCGCCCGCATCCAATTTTCGCTGAATGGTGCGAACCGACATTCCGAGACGCGCAGCGGCCTCTGTGACGGTCACAATTTCGCCGTTGTCGTCTGTCGTGTCATGCGTCATGTCGCGTGTCGTGTCACGATTCATGATGAATTTTCCGGTTCAAAGTACTTTGGCTCATGCTTCGAGCGCCTCGAAGCCAACGCACAACGCAATCGCCGCCGCGATCTGGCTCACGTCCTCGCTTTCCAAGATGCCCAGTCGATCAACGAAGCGGGCCACATCGAGCGCGCGCACCTGGGAAGCGTCGGCGCTGCTTTGCTTGCCCAATCCATTGCGTTTTGAGGGCAATAGAATCGCATACCAGGGCAACGCATCATGCGCCGGCTGCCATGCCGTCACTGGCACGCACACGCGCACCGTGGGACGCCCAACACCTCGCGCGCTCATCACCACGACGGGCCGCGACTTCTGCAATTCGCTTCCAATCGTCGGGTCAAGCTGCACCTGCCATACTTCGCCGCGTTTGGGATTGGCTGCAACGATTGCGCTCAAGCCGCACGCTCCGCGCGAACTTCGGCGTCCTCATCTTCAAAGCCGTGGAAGTCCTCGCCATCGATCGCGCGCCAATCGGCGAGTTCGGCGCGGCCTTCCGCGCTGTCATACCAAGCCGCCGCCGCTTCCGCCGCCGCGCGCATGGTCGCCTCGCGCACTTCGACCGGCGCCTTTAGGAGCGTGCGAATCTGCGCGTTTCGCGTTTTGGGATCGCTGGAGAAATGAACGGCCAAAGTACTTTGCGAGGTCGCTTGAATTGGCTCCATTGCTTCGGCGTCGCGTTCGGCGATCCGGCTCAAGTACTTGTCCAAGCTCAATCCGGCGCGTTGCGCTTTGTCGCTCAAACGGCGTTCTGTGCGCGGCGAGAGTTCGATGGTGTGTGTCATTGGACACCTTCCTTTTGCGCCATGTCCCGAATGGCCATCTCCACCACGCCGGTCTGAGACACGCCCCGCTTGGCTGCAAGCCCTACCATTAAGCGCCGCGCTTCCTCGCTTAAATTAAGACCTACAGGCTTCTTTCCACTGCCCTTTTTGGGCGTTGCCGTTTCCATTCGTCTACCTCCGTTTGCCTACAGAAGAAATCCTATCACAAGCAGATAGCAAGTCTATAGAAAATAAATAAAATTTCTTTCATTTTACTATTGTATTGCAATAGTAAATCTATCATACTCTCCTATAGAAGTTAATTCAAGGGGGACAAAATGAAATGTGTTGATTGTGGCGACAACTTCGGACATGGCGAAGCGAACGACGTAAAGGGCGAATGGCTGTGCATCGTGTGCGAAGTGAGCCGCGCCAAGAATGAAGTCGAGGCGGCGCCCGTCGTGGCTGCCCAGCCCGCGAACGCCGGCGCGTTGAACGTGTGCCGGGTTCGCGCGATGAAAGCATTTTTCCGCGCTGCTCAAGCCGATGGCATGGACACCAAAGACGCGGACGGTATGCGCGCGGCGCTGGCCGGCTACCTGGGGCGCATGGTGCAGAGCCGCCGCGATCTGAGCGCCGGAGAATGGCGCGAAGCGACGGCAGGTATCGAATGCTGCATTCTGGCGTGGTGAGACCAACGAAAACGCCTCTCGCGAGCTGATACCCCGCGAGAGGCTATTTCGAGCCTACCAAAGTACTTTGAAAGGGAGAAGAAACGATGAGCAAGAAAGTGAGACTGACAGTAACGGGCGCGATCGCCCAAACCGGCACCTGGGAAACTTTTGGCGCCGATGCCGAACACGAGCGCGGCGCGATGGTTGATCCGTTCCATGCGTGGATCGTTGAAACGCGCCGCGATGTCGAAGTGCGTTTACACAGCGAGCGCCGCCACAATCGCAGCGTGGCGCCCTTTGCGCGCGTTGCGATGGATGCCGCCGAATCGCCCGCCGCTTGTCCCACTGTGGTTTACGAGTTCGCCACCGGCGCGCTCAATGTTTTGGAGTTGCAGGCGAAGCTCGATCTGCTCAAAGTGTATTATTTCGAGGCGGTTGATCCGGCTTATGATTGCGGCCTGAGCGTCCATAGCGGCAACGCCGATGCTTTGCGCGAGTTGTGGGCGTGGTGGCAGTCGGAGCAAGAGGACGGCAACACGGCCAAAGCTTGAGCCAAAGGCTTGTGGCCAGAGCGTCGAAAGTACTTTGAAAGCCGGGCGCCTCGAATGGCGTCCGGCTTTTGGTTTGTCCTCGCGCGCGTAGCCGCTGCGCTCGCTCCTCATTGCTGAGAATGAGATAGCACGATTTGTCCTCGCGCGCGTGGCCGCTGCACTGCCAACCATCCATGAGGTTGCCCCACACTGCTACACCCGAAACAACTCATAGGGTTATCAATGAAAAAGTGAACTCATAGGGTTGCCACCACACTGCTGCACTTCCAACCCGCCATCAAAGTACTTTAAGGATGCAGACGTCCACGAGTGAGAGCTTTGTCCCGCAGTCTTTTGGCTATCTTGCGACTGGCCCTCTCTGAGTGCCCCGAAAAATCAATGACTGCGTGTGATGGAGAGTTTTCCAATGGATCGGAGCGACACGAAAGACTCTCTGTGCAAGCTTCGCCTTCTGTCACGGCCCATACGCCAACTGATTGGAATTGTAGAACTTCGGTATAGTGCCTGTGAGCTGCCGCAGCACTTATCATGTCACCATCATAAACCGAAAGTAGGTTCTCATCCTTAGGGAAAGGCAAAAAAGCTTGACTGGACACATAGTCATCTGGAAAAAAGCTCGGACTGACTTGGCGCAAAAGCAGCGTTTCGGAATTCATTCAGCGTTTGGCTCCACGTTGAGGCTGAGGAAGGCAAAGAATGCGGCCCAATTTTCATCTGAGAGCAACGAAAAATCTTGCTCAAGATCAGCACCGTCCGGCAAAAAAGCGTGGAATTCGGCAGTCATTGATGAAAGATCTAAATCCACCGAAGGACTCCCTTTTATATTCCACTCAAAGAGAAGGTTTCCTTCTGGTGTTGGAGTAATGAACGGCAAAGCAATTTTCTCAGGATAGGCTTCTAAAAATCTTTCCGAAACAAAAGAGAGATTCCCTTTATCCAAACCCAAACCTTGACCTTCAAACCAGCCATCCTCTATAGCATTCAGAGCCTCAAATTTGGCTGCAAGTTGAAAGTTTGGCTGAATATCTAAGGACTGCACGAAAATCACTTTTTGAAGATTTTCGTGTGAATTATAGTTGGCAATTGCCTTAACTATGGCCAAAAAGCGAGTACGTCCGCCGTATTTGCGCGCATCGTCAAGAATAGCTTCTGTCATCGGAATAGTCGCATGATTATTATCAATTAAGCGAAGGCGAAAGGTATTGTTTTCGTAGTTGACCACGCTTATAGTGCCCATTAATTCAACTTGGCGTTCATAAACAGTGGAAGTCCCCAAAACCAATTGTTTGCGGCGCTCTGGGGTGAGAACTGCGGCCCTGCTTAACGTCAAGCTTTCGTCTTCACGCAAAGAACGACCAATTTGGTTGAAATAAGACAAAAGTACGCGCGGAAATTGCTCAGGGAGTTTGTCAGGTTCGGCAGCTACGCACTCCGCCACTAAATCACGAGCGTGTTCAAAGTAAGGATTGGCCCCATCACCGGAAAAAAGAGGCAGCGAGGTAGCCGCAACAATAGCCAAAACTGGAATGGTGCTGCCTTCTTGTACGCTTTCCAAGTGAAGATGAAACTCATTCCCAAAGCCTTTGGGCAGTCGTTGGCGGGATGGATTTTCGATCCGATAAAGGTGCTTCGCCAACTCAACCACCAGTGTTTCATAGGCCGCTAAATCGCGAGCGACTTCCAGCGGTAACGTATGTTCCGCGAAGCGGGAACCATCGAATTTGGGACGTAAAAATTCCGCTTTCATATCCAGTTCCAGTTTCTCTGAATAAACAATCGTAAACCTAAGTATTTTTCAAAGTACTTTGAATCTTGTTTCCCGTCCATTCTGTGGCCGCTGCTGCGCTTCAAACTCACTCTATCAAATACTTTGACCTGCATTTGTAGTCAAACGGTCAGGCGGCGTCAGGCTGGCCACACTCAAAGCAGCGTGTTTAGATCGCCGGCTGTACCTTCGTTTCGCAGCATCGGCACCTAACGACACCAAAGTACTTTGAGCCGTATTCCCCGTCGTTTCCCGCTGATTCCGCTGCGTTCTGTGGCTCGGATGAGCCAACACCCGCCAAAGTACTTTGAGGCGCTTAAAAACGGCTGGAAACGCGATGGGTGTCGGGAATGTCCTGAAACCCGTTTCAAAGTACTTTGAATGGCTTGGCGAACTGGTGTGAACTGGTAGGTTTGAGAGGTCAAAGCTGCACTACACACAAGTGGAATTGTGCGCGGTCAAAGTACTTTGGCCACGCTGCTATATCAGGCGTTTTCTTCATCTGCCAAAGGCTTCAAAGTACTTTCGGGAGCGGCTTGGGTTTCGGCATCATCGCCTTCATCATCGCCTTCATCGTCGTCATTCACACGGTTAAGCGCCCATTGCTCAAAACCTTTGGTATCGGCAACGGAATCGGCTTGGCCATAAACCGATTTCAAAAGGCTATCATGCTCCGCGTCCAGCGGTGCGACATATGGCGTATTTCCCTGAAAAATCGGATGGTTCATTTAATTCCTTTCTCCCATGCGTGAAATACACGCGGGTCGATGTAATTGTTCAGCGCCATTTTAGCGCCGTTATTCAATGCCGCCCCCACGACTTCGCCAATAGACTGACGCAACCATTTTTTGTATTCATCGGTTTGCGCGTCTAAGTCCGCTTCGATTTCGTCAATAACTTCCTGCGGTGTTCCATCCGGCCATCCGCTATTTTTGTTCATAAAGCACCGTTACACATGACTTCATCAAGAT
>MWWH01000412.1_pt1 | contig 12478 bp, 7 predicted proteins | sample 1047231 | NCBI WGS metagenome assembly MWWH01 (sample SAMN06349967, study PRJNA376086) | soil metagenome | isolation source: MG3-2 sample Antarctic (ecotone) soil | place: Antarctica | collected 2015-01-13 | reverse complement strand
AGTAAGAAATGTTCAGAGGCTCCGTAGTAAACCAATAATAGTTACGAACCAGTAGTTAAAAGCTATGGCATTTCAAGGGGACTAGTCATCCTCAAGAATGTAAGTATAAGTAACGAATATCCAACTATTTTTTAAATGGTTGTGATGGTCGAAGGGAGCTACGTCTTAAAGATGTAGAACTTTTTGGTTCAAGGAATAGAATGTTGGAATAAGGTTAAAAGTTGAACTGTTGGAAAATCGAATTTACTTTCTCACCGTTTACGGGAGAAGTGTGTCGATTTTAAGAAGGGCATAGCACAAGCTGCTATGCCTTTTTTCTTTCTTTCGGTTTTAAAAGTGCTCCATATTTGACATATAAGCGATTTTTTGGGGCGATGGCAGGGGTTACTATGTCTTTATTTGCTGCGTCAATCCGCAAAGCTTAATATTGCTGCTACTCCTGCTTTTCCTCGTCGCTCAATAATTCCTCCGCCATAACTTCAACTGCTTCGTCTGGAATCTCGCTTAAGGCTTTCTCTATCTCTGCTTCAATATCAAATGATGGTGGTCTGTTTGGGATTGCTAAAGCATCTAAAACGTCCCCGAATTTTCTATAACCATTTTCGCCCCTTAGCTCTACCCAATTAACTTTCAATTGGGTTAGCTGCGTTTTGTTTAAGTCCGATAGTTTATCTGCTACGAATACTTTACTGTCTCTTGCGATTACTGCATCGGCGCTCTCCGGGTTACCTCGTCCCATTAATTTTACTTCACACCTATTAAACTCTTTGCCGTTAATTAAGTAAAAATCTACCTCTCTCATTGATGTGGGTAATTTGGTTTGGTCATAACAAGCTGCCGGCACATCGAAAATCTTACATAAGGTTGTCATTAATGGCTTTTCTACTTGTTTCCCTGCGGTGCTCCAAAGTCCGCCTCTAAGTGCTGCTCTTTTTACTGCGATAGTATTTATTACGATCAAGCTTTCATTAATATCTAAATCAACGCTCGTTTTACGAAATTTGATTGTTAGGGTTATATCTACTGATTCCTGCTTTGTTAGTTCCTCAATAATTTTGTAAAGGGCGTCATAGTGTTTTGTAGAAGCATCTAGCACTATTTGTTTTGTGGCTGAGTTGTACATATTAGAAATCGTTTTCATGTTCAACCCAGAATTTATAGCTATATCTTCTTTTGGTAAGTTGGGATTAATCATTTCCCTTCTATACCAATCTGCCGTAATAGTTTCGTCCTTTAACTTGGCGTCTAGCACCTTTCTGAAAAACTTGATCACATATTCAAGAAACTCTGCATCAATCAGATTTACTATTTCTATTCTGTAATCCTGCCCGGTTATTAACTTGCGGATTATGTTTTTAATAACAATTCCGGTTAAGGTCATTGAAGTTTTGCCTGTCCTTCCATCAAGTTTTTAAAAACTTCCGCCTTATATACTTTTAAAGGAAACTCGTTAAGAAGTGACTGAGCGCTTAAAAGCTCTTTTGCCCTCTCAACGTATGTGCTTTCCTGTTCTGTTAGTAAAAAGTATCTACTTAGCATCTGTGCTGCTTGTCCTACTGTCCCGGTGCCTCCGAATGGATCAAAAATTAAATCGCCTTTAAGCGAATAGAACTTGATTACTCTAGCTGCAAGCTCCTTTGGAAATGTTGCTGGATGTGATTTGTCATAGGAAGGGGCAATTTTCCAAACATTCGTTTTCTCGTAATCTCCTATTACTTTGCTTTGCTCAATTACCTCTTGGTCGTATTGATCCATATTCCAATCAATCAACTTATCGGTCTGCTTTCTGTAAACAAGTACATACTCGCTAACAGAATTTGCTTTATATCCGAGTGGCTTTCTGTGTTGGAAGAATCCGCCGTTTCTGTTCTTAGCGCTTGGGTCTGGCTTTAACCAAATAATATCTTCAATAAAATCCCATCCGATTTTGGTTAGCATCGGGTGTATATCAAAAGGTATTAGGTAACGCTTGCTTGAATGAGCACGGCTCATTCGTGGAATTATCACCGGCGATGTATTAAGTACAAAAAACCTGCCTTCTTTAGTTATCCTGTGGACCTCTTTAAATATGCTTGTTAGCAGATGTAGATACTCTTCATAGCTTTTATAAAGCGAATAGTCGCGTGCGTTGTAGTAGGGTGGAGAAGTAAAGGTTAGGTGTATAGATTCATCGGGAATTTCTTTTATAGCTTCTCTAACATCTCCGTGCACTAAAACATTTTTAAGCAAATCGCTACTCTTGGAATGGGTCTTATCCTTTCCATTTCTTAGTTTGCTTGCTGTCTCTTTTAATAGTACCGATTGGATTATTTCATTTGGGTGGGTGTTTAGCTCGTTAAATGCGTCTATTACATTAGGGTTTGCTTTAAATGGTAGCAGCGCCCTTATTGCTTGAAGAACAATCTTGGCGTCGTCGTCTTGTAGAAACTGAATAAGTATCGGTATAGCTTTCTCGGTTCGCATCCGTCCAAGCGCAGATACAGCTTCGCGGCGCGCAATCGTGTTTGTCTCGGCTTTAGCGTAATCACTAATAGGTATTAGTAGTTCGGCTCTTTTTGCTTTCCCAATATTTTTTACTGTTAGCAATCTAATGCTCGGTGAAGGGTGGTTTAGAAATTTTAAAAGTATGTTTATGTCAAAGTCTTTGGGAAGTCTGCCGATACTACTAAGTACGGCTTCTAGTTTTCGGACATCACTAGCCGCAGATAGTTGTTCGCATAAAGTGCCATCATCAGAAATGTGGTGCTCGCTTTTTATTATTTTCTCTGTAAGCATTTTCTACATCCGTCTAAAGTCATAACTACAATTTTTTAATAAATTCTTGAATATCTGTTTGTTTGATTCGATAGGCTCTGCCAATCATCTTCGCTTTAAGCTTTCCTCCTTTTATAGCTTCTCTTAATGTTTGCCTTGATAGTCCTGTAAGGGTTTGGGCTTCATCTAATTTAAGTAATGGTTTATTTGCTAGGTCGATTATTGTTGGTTGTCGTGTATTCTCGAACAACTTAAATAAATCAGCTAACTCCTTAACTGCTCTCGTTGCTGTCGGGATACTGCTTATTAATGCAAGACTCTGTTGTTGTGTGGCTGCTATCCCGTTAACCCCGCTAGCGCCCTGTTCGGGGTTAGCGGATTTCATAACTTGCGGGCGCATTGGTGGATCAATATTGGCTTTTAATTCTTCTTTAAGCGTCTGTAATTCTTTATCATCATACATGGCAACAGGGCGGGTCTTTCCCTTTTCATAACGAACCGTCAGCCGTCCTTGCTCGGAATATCTTTCAACTGCTCTTATGCCTACTCCTAAAAATTCTGCTGCTTCAGCTTTAGTTTTACTCATAAATTGGGTTATATCATAAATCCCGCTAACCCCGAACAGGGCGCTAGCGGGATTTAAAAATGGGGCAAAAATACATAATTAGGCTTATCGGACTCGATTTTGAAAATGGAAGGGCGCGAAGCGCAAAAATTACTAGATGTTGTATGTGGGTCCGAAAATTTTTTTTAAAAATGTGGTGTTTTTAAGCGCTTTTTCAAAATTGCTCCTGACCACAAAATATAGTGGTTTTAAATCTTCAATTTTGTTCCGTAAATGAAACAATTTTTCATAAATGGGTTTTAAAAATTGGTTTCTCACCTTGAATCTTTAAATTTAAGCAAAAAGGTTTCTCAACTCTTTAATTTTAAAATTGATCACTTTTAACAAAGTCGAATTTAACGAGAGTCTGATAAATAAATTAAGAAATCCTGCCAACCCAAAAACCTAACCGTTATATATGATGTGCCTTTTGTCCCAAACCTGCCCTAGAAGCTCTCCGCCCGTCCTATGTGCCACTCCATCGAAAACTTAGCCCTAATCGCCTGTAAAGGCTTTTAATGTGTATTTGCTAAAAGACTAGCCTTGCTTAAAGTTTCTCCAAATAGCTTTACGGTTCAACCCTGTAATGTCTGCAATATCCCTAACCGAGCCGAAGCCTACCCATAAAGCGTCGTAAAACTCGGTGACGTTCCTTTCATCAACACATATGGGCTGCTCATCGGTGGCGGGAAGATTTAACTTAAATCTTCTGGAGTAGTGTCCTACTCGATATGAATTTATGCTTTCTAAAATTCCTTTGCTTTCAAGGTCGGCTTTAAGCTGATGATATGTTCTTACTCCTGCAACCTGTTCACGCCAAACCCAAGCGGGAATGAAAATCCATTCATGCCGCCGGCGTCGTGGCCGGACATAAGAAATTAAATTTACAAGCTGCTTTTGGCGTACTGCGTCGCCTTTGAAAATCTCTGCTGCAAACTGTAAATCTGCCTTCGTCAAGGCTAGGTTTAAGCTGTGGGGTGTGTCTGGTAAAAGCGTTTGAGGTCGAGACCATATCCATTTAACCTGTCTATCAATCTCGGCGTTTATAGCGTTCCATCTTCCCGCCGCGGCGTCTTTACTAAAGCCGTTGTGATGGTTGCGTATCCATTTTTTAACAAAGTGTGCGGCATCGCCGGGCTGAAAGTTAGCGCGCCACAAGTCATTTAAAATACACCACTGCGCTTCGTGTCGCCTTCCGTATTCCTGAAGTCCAACTTTTAAAAGTTCGGCTATATCGGCGCGGGGTTTCCAAGTCTTAGGATTCTCGGCGTTCTTTTCTTCGGGGAAATCTAAAAGGTGCTGGCGGGGTAAGTTTTCGATGGGGACTGGGTCAAGCTTTAGCAGGTGATGTAATTCTTCCTGCCACGTAAGGTTTGATAACACAACATCATCAACTATTAAATCTTGGCTTCTGCCGCATGGAAGTCGATCCTTCCTTCTCTGTTGTGGGTAAACTTCGCAAAGTTCGCCGAAGGCGGCATTTAAAGCTTCATAACCAAGCTTCCATGTGGGTAAGCGGTCGTTGTACTCAAGTTTTAAATAGATTCTAAAATTGCCGTGTTTGGCGTGGCTCGGCGTGGTCATCAGCGCCCGTTGGCTTTCGCTGATGCCAAAGGTATCTAGCCGTTTATAAATATTATTTACGGTCTGTTGTTCTGGGCGGTCGATATCAAGATTAAAAAATACGGGATACCACGGGGCTTTAGTACCAAGCCAATAATCTTGGGATAAATGCGCGTGTATTAGCGGATCGCTTAGTGGCTTGTATTTGGTTCTCCAGTCCGTTCTTCGCCCTTCTGCCTGTTGGATGGCGTAGGGGCTGGAATAGTCTCTTACGAAAGAACGGGCAAAGTCCTTTTCGGGCAGGGTAAGCTGAATATGGCTCATAGCATAAAAACCTCTCTAGTAGATGAGATTTCGGTTTTATGCTATGCTGTCTTTGATAAGTTCGGTGGTGCGCGCAAGCATTAAACCGAAATTGATTGGGCGGGTGTTGTCAGCACTCGCCCTTTCGCATTTCTAGTATTATACCTAATTTTCTTCCTTCTCGTCGCTTCTACATCTTTTCCTCTTTTAACCCTCTGTCTCGATTAGTGCACTAGTGCATTAGTGCGCGCAAGGAATTAAATATTTAGCTAAAATAGTGATTAGTTTATCAACTGATGGAGGTTAAATATGAATAAGGATATTGAACGTAAAAAAAGGTTTGAAGCTATTGAAGCTCGGATGAACGCTGATCAAGCTTACGGCGCTCTAGTTTTAGAAGCGATGCGCGGAATGAAGGATTTCAACTCGCCTATTTATAATTTTAAGCTTAAAGATGATGTGCTTGATTATTTAGAAGGACTAGGTTCGGAAGGCAAGCATAAGTAGGTTTTAAAGAATAAGAAGTTAAATTTAACTAATTTTGTAAAAGAACAGACTCCCTTAAAGTTTGGACTTGCGTTTGCCTTGGGTATAAGTGGTAGTTAAAACCAATCAAAATTGAAAAAGGAGATACTGTAATGCAACCACACTCACAAAACTGCTGCTGCTCGTCTAGGTCATGGGTCATCCAAATAACCTGCTGCTGTTGACCTAGGCCAAAAGTAAAACTATTAAGAAGGGTACTGCACAAGCTGCGGTGCCCTTCTTCATCTATGAATGTTTGGCTGCCTCAATGTAGTTGTTCTCAATCATGGTTCTTCCCAATTATAAGGATTCCATATTGTTATAAAATCGCAATGTAATTCCTCTTGTGGATTCCAAAAAAAGTTACTCCGGCGTGGTTGATATACTGTCGGCAAAGGGTGAAGGCTGCCTTTAAAAATATCAAATTGAAATTTGGGATAAGATTTTCTCGTCTTGCTACTTTGGTTCTTTAGCCAAATATCAACCTCTTTCCAGTCTTTAATGTTAGTAAATCGGTGCTTTAAAAAGAATGATTTGTAAACTGTTTCGGCTTTTTTAAGCCTGATGTAGATAGCTGACTCGTCATTTAAAATTTCCTTTACTTGTATTTTAAAAGCTTCGATATGCTTTTTGGTGATGGCTGTTTTAACTTCCTGATTTTTAAAACTGATGGTGTAGTTAAAAATTTCTACATCCTCTTTTCTTAAATCTTTTGTGTGGTCGGATGATGCTGTTCCTAGTGCAAGCCAAGTTTTACCCTTCCTTAAATACCGGTATTTACCGAATCCTTCTGCTGCTCTCAAGTTTCTTTTGCTTGGGTCAAGTAAAAATCCATATATTTTATTCTGCTCGTGGTCGTGCTCAATTCCTGCAAGCTGTTCTAAGATTCGGGCTGCGATGCGTGATCTAAGTCCTCTTTGTTGGTAAGTCACAAGGAGCTTTTCAATGGTTAGTTTTTTAAATGTAATACCTAAAATTTGGCATCCTTTCTCTACTGACTCGAACGTGGGCGGGGGTAATTCTCCTGTGGCAACATGAAAATACTTGTGCTTGTGGTTAGTGAATTTGTAGAAGTTTGAAAGAATGTCTAGGTCATCATAGTTATATCTCCAGAGGTGGGGTTGGGCGTGAAGTAAGGGGGCTGTGGCTAAATCTATAGTGAAAGCTTCGGTTGCTGGTTCAAGATAGACTTCTGATTTGGCGCGTGGGAAGTAATGCTTTGAAAGCTCCTGAGCGTAGTCTTTTAACGGTTTTTGGGTTAAAGCGTCGGCGATTTCATAGGGTCTATCAATCAATCTTTGTTGAATTTTGGATACTTGTTTTTCAAGCTTATTTAGTTCAGGCATAAAATAGTTACGCAAAATAGTTAAGTTCTTTATAACGCAACGTGTTGCGTTATTACATTAAGGGCTAGGTATAGAATACTGGTTTTTGGTTTTTTCGTCCTGTGGGGTTGAAAATGTCGCCGGTGGGGTCTGTAAAATTAAGTATTGCTGTGGTCGGATTTTTGAGTTGTGATAGATGTGCGGCTCTGTTTTTAACAAGCTGTGCTCGGCGCGTCCAAATAGTAAACGCCCGAAGCTCGTTCTTTTACATCTTGAGATAGATCGCTTTGTGTAGATTGCGGGGGGTTTAGCCATCCTCCAGAAATTCTTGACTCGAATTTTATAGATACACAAAGTTGGTCATGGGAAAGCCGGATTGCTCAGAAATGGGCCCGTCCGGTTTGGGGAGCGGGTTTATAAGGAAAGCTCCTTTAAAGGGAAGTGGACTGAAGTAAACTCGACTCCATTTACACCCGTGGCATTAGGTGTTGTTCAACACCTAAATCTTATTCCACGGGGTTAGTGCGCCTGGATAAGAAATTTGTATTGCCTAGAATTAGGTCGGTGGGCTAAAAGCTTAAAAAGCTTGAATACATCGAGGAGAATATCGGTATGCTTGGGAAGAAAAGTCTTTGCATATAAGCACGGTATTTAAAGCGAAAGCGACTCCTAACGGTATGGTGAACGAAAGTGAATCTCGGTATAAAGTCTAATACGATAGTAGCGCCAGCCGCGGTAGCCCGTAGCGCGAAACGGCGGTAATCAATAAATTGATTATCGAACGAAGTAGTAATACTTGTTGGGCTAATCCTAGTGATTAGCTTCCGGAGCTTTTAATAGCGAATAATTCGTATAGAAACACGAGACACCTGTAGCCGTTTGATAGTGCAAATTTCATAATCGGGGAAACATTGGTCTGCTTGATGTGGCAATCAAGTAAGAAATGTTCAGAGGCTCCGTAGTAAACCAATAATAGTTACGAACCAGTAGTTAAAAGCTATGGCATTTCAAGGGGACTAGTCATCCTCAAGAATGTAAGTATAAGTAACGAATATCCAACTATTTTTTAAATGGTTGTGATGGTCGAAGGGAGCTACGTCTTAAAGATGTAGAACTTTTTGGTTCAAGGAATAGAATGTTGGAATAAGGTTAAAAGTTGAACTGTTGGAAAATCGAATTTACTTTCTCACCGTTTACGGGAGAAGTGTGTCGATTTTAAGAAGGGCATAGCACAAGCTGCTATGCCTTTTTTCTTTCTTTCGGTTTTAAAAGTGCTCCATATTTGACATATAAGCGATTTTTTGGGGCGATGGCAGGGGTTACTATGTCTTTATTTGCTGCGTCAATCCGCAAAGCTTAATATTGCTGCTACTCCTGCTTTTCCTCGTCGCTCAATAATTCCTCCGCCATAACTTCAACTGCTTCGTCTGGAATCTCGCTTAAGGCTTTCTCTATCTCTGCTTCAATATCAAATGATGGTGGTCTGTTTGGGATTGCTAAAGCATCTAAAACGTCCCCGAATTTTCTATAACCATTTTCGCCCCTTAGCTCTACCCAATTAACTTTCAATTGGGTTAGCTGCGTTTTGTTTAAGTCCGATAGTTTATCTGCTACGAATACTTTACTGTCTCTTGCGATTACTGCATCGGCGCTCTCCGGGTTACCTCGTCCCATTAATTTTACTTCACACCTATTAAACTCTTTGCCGTTAATTAAGTAAAAATCTACCTCTCTCATTGATGTGGGTAATTTGGTTTGGTCATAACAAGCTGCCGGCACATCGAAAATCTTACATAAGGTTGTCATTAATGGCTTTTCTACTTGTTTCCCTGCGGTGCTCCAAAGTCCGCCTCTAAGTGCTGCTCTTTTTACTGCGATAGTATTTATTACGATCAAGCTTTCATTAATATCTAAATCAACGCTCGTTTTACGAAATTTGATTGTTAGGGTTATATCTACTGATTCCTGCTTTGTTAGTTCCTCAATAATTTTGTAAAGCGCGTCATAGTGTTTTGTAGAAGCATCTAGCACTATTTGTTTTGTGGCTGAGTTGTACATATTAGAAATCGTTTTCATGTTCAACCCAGAATTTATAGCTATATCTTCTTTTGGTAAGTTGGGATTGATCATTTCCCTTTTGTACCAATCTGCCGTAATTGTTTCGTCCTTTAACTTGGCGTCTAGCACCTTTCTGAAAAACTTGATCACATATTCAAGGAACTCTGCATCAATCAGATTCACTATTTCTATTCTGTAATCCTGCCCGGTTATTAATTTGCGGATTATGTTTTTAATAACAATTCCGGTTAAGGTCATTGAAGTTTTGCCTGTCCTTCCATCAAGTTTTTAAAAACTTCCGCCTTATATACTTTTAAAGGAAATTCGTTAAGAAGTGACTGAGCGCCTAAAAGCTCTTTTGCCCTCTCAACGTATGTGGCTTCCTGTTCTGTTAGCAAAAAGTATCTACTTAGCATCTGTGCTGATTGTCCTACTGTCCCGGCGCCTCCGAATGGATCAAAAATTAAATCACCTTTAAGCGAATAGAACTTGATCACTCTAGCTGCAAGCTCCTTTGGAAATGTTGCCGGATGTGATTTGTCATAGGAAGGGGCAATTTTCCAAACATTCGTTTTTTCGTAGTCTCCTGTTACTTTGCTTTGCTCAATCACCTCTTGATCGTATTGATCCATATTCCAATCTATCAACTTATCGGTCTGCTTTCTGTAAACAAGCACATACTCACTAACGGAATTTGCTTTATATCCGAGTGGCTTTCTATGTTGGAAGAATCCGCCGTTTCTGTTCTTAGCGCTTGGGTCTGGCTTTAACCAAATAATATCTTCAATAAAATCCCATCCGATTTTGGTTAGCATCGGGTGTATATCAAAAGGTATTAGGTAGCGCTTGCTCGAATGAGCACGGCTCATTCGTGGAATTATCACCGGCGATGTATTAAGTACAAAAAACCTGCCTTCTTTAGTTATCCTGTGAACCTCTTTAAATATGCTTGTTAGCAACTGTAGATATTCTTCATAACTTTTATAAAGCGAATAATCGCGTGCGTTGTAGTAGGGTGGAGAAGTAAATGTTAAGTGTATAGATTCATCGGGAATTTCTTTTATAGATTCTCTAACATCTCCGTGTACTAAAACATTTTTAAGCAGGTCGCTACTCTTGGAATGCGTCTTATCTTTTCCGTTTCTTAGTTTGCTTGCTGTCTCTTTTAATAGTACCGATTGGATTATTTCATTTGGGTGGGCGTTTAGCTCATTAAATGCGTCTAGTACATTAGGGTTTGCTTTAAAGGGCAGCAGCGCTCTTATTGCTTGAAGAACAATCTTGGCATCGTCGTCTTGTAGAAACTGAATAAGTATCGGTATAGCTTTCTCGGTTCGCATCCGTCCAAGCGTAGATACAGCTTCGCGGCGCGCAATCGTGTTTGTCTCGGCTTTAGCGTAATCACTAATCGGTCTTAGTAGTTCGGCTCTTTTTGCTTTCCCAATATTTTTTACTGTTAGCAATCTAATGCTCGGTGAAGGGTGGTTTAGAAACTTTAATAGTATGTTGATGTCAAAGTCTTTAGGAAGTCTGCCGATACTGTTAAGTGCGGCTTCTAATTTTCGGTCATCGTTAGCTGCAGATAATTCTTCTGATAAAGAGGCATCAGAAATGCGGTGCTCGCTTTTTATTATTTCTTCTTTAAGCATTTCTACTTCTGTTCTGTGTCTCAACTACAATTTCTTGATATAGCTCTCGATATCGTCTCTTTTAATTCTCCAAGCTCGACCTACTATTTGCGCTTTTAACTTTTTGTTATCAATAGCATTTTTTAATATCTGTCTTGAAAGTCCTGTAAGAACTGAAGCTTCATTTAATTTTAAAAGCGGTTTGTTTTCGATAGCTACTGCTGGTGTAGATTTATCTAACCTGTTGGCTCTTTCAAGTAATGTTACTAATGCGCTGCCGATTTGTGGCGCGTCAACGCGCGTCAGGGCGGCGGTGTCGCTTGTTGTCGCTGGTGGCGCGGGTTCCGGTATGACCTCCCGTTCCATTTCTTCTTTAAAGCGGGCGATTTCTTCCGAATTAAAAACTGCCTCATGCTTTCCCGATGCGCCGCGTCTGTACTTTACTTGTAATGCGCCGCGTTTTACGGTGCGTTGTAGGCTTCTAACACTAATTCCTAATTCTTGGGCTGCTTCCTCTCTATTCATGGTCGGGCTTTATATCATTTTAAAGGGATGGGCGACAATGCGCGTCTGGCGCGAAGCGTCGCCTGTTGTCGCGGCAAAAATTATTTAAAGGATATAGGGTAAAAATACATAATGGTCATTATCAGATGCAATTTTGAAAATGGGAGGGCGCGAAGCGCAAAAATTTCTAGATGTTGTGGTTGTGGACCGAAAATTTTTTTGGCAAAAAGGTATTTTTAAGCTCTTTTTCAAAATTGATGCTGAACACAAGATGTTGTGGTTTAAAATCTTCAATTTTGTTCCGTAAATGAAACAATTTTTCATAAATGGTTTTTTAAAAATTGTTTTCGTGTCTTGAATCTTCAATCTCAAGTAAAAGGTTTCTCAACTCTTTAACTTTAAAGTTGATCACTTCTGATAAAGTCGAATTTAACAAGAGTCTGATAATAAATTAAGGAAACCTGCCAAGCAAAGAAACATAACCGTTATATATGTTTCCTGTTTTGTCCCAAACCTGCCCTAGAAGCTCTCCGCCCGTCTCTATGTGCTACTTCCTAGAAAACCTTCCCCAAATAGCCTGTAAAGGCTTCTAATGGGTATTCGCTAAAAGCCTAGCCTTGCTTAAAGTTTCTCCAAATAGCCTTACGGTTCAAACCTGTAATGTCTGCAATATCCGTAACCGAGCCGTAAGCTTGCCAAAGTGCTTCGTAAAAATCGGTGATGTTCCTTTCATCAAATGTAAGCGGTTCTTCGCTGGTGGCTGGAAGCTTTAACTTAAAGCGTTTTGAGTAGTGTCCTACTCGATAGGAATTTATGCTTTCTAACAAACCTTTACCTTCAATCTCGGCAATGAATTTTTTATAAGTATCCTTTGAAGCTACTTGTTCAATCCAAACCCAAGCTGGCAAAAAAATCCATTGATGCCTTTGTCGTGGTCTTACATAAGAAATTAGATTTACAAGCTGCTTTTGGCGTACTGCGTCGCCTTTAAAAAGTTCTGCTGCAAACTGTAAATCTGCTTTTGTTAAAGCTAGATTTAAGCTGTGTGGTGTGTCGGGTAGTAATGTTTGTGGTCGCGCCCAAATCCATTTTACTTGTCTATCAATCTCGGCGTTTATGTTCTTCCATCTTCCCGCCGCGGCGTCTTTACTAAAGCCGTTATGATGGTGGCGGATCCATTTTTTAACACGAAAGGCGGCGTCTCCGGGTTGGAA
>MWWH01000411.1_pt1 | contig 12478 bp, 25 predicted proteins | sample 1047231 | NCBI WGS metagenome assembly MWWH01 (sample SAMN06349967, study PRJNA376086) | soil metagenome | isolation source: MG3-2 sample Antarctic (ecotone) soil | place: Antarctica | collected 2015-01-13 | reverse complement strand
CCCTCGCCATCATCTTCCAAATAGCCATATCGGCGAGAAGCAACATAATCCCCATCGGCATCATCAGCCAATACCGACTCGTCACACCAGCCACAATCTTCACAGACTGGTACACCATCGTCTAGGTATATCTCCCTACTTCCACAACTAGGACAGGTCATAGATACCCCTCTTACTATGGACGCTCTGCGCCTGCGTGACCAAAGTTGGCACGAACTAGGTTGAAATCGGTAGCACCAACAGCACAATCACCGTTTATGTCAGCCCCCGACGAGTAACGCGGCTCACCGCAGGAATGGCCGTAATAGTATTGCACCGCGCTATAGTCAAGAGAGTTGTCAATGTTATCATTCTGCGTGTCACCGCCCAGGTAGGTGCAGACACAATCATATACATTGAATTGGTTAGCTACGATCTGCGCCGAACGACCCACCGCCAAGTAATGCAGAGGCTTGATCCAAATGTTGTAGCCAGCCGGATCGGACACGAACCCTGTACCCAGGTCCACCGTGACCGTACCGCAGGCATCAGTCACTACATTGAACGTGCGGTAGTAATAAGGGAAACCCGAGAGCCCCAGGATCACGACCTCGACATTCTCATTACTGTAATACGGGCTACAATACGTCCGACCCTGCAAGCCCGAAGAAGTGATAGACAGATACGTTAGTACGTCCTCGCCCCCCGCGCGCGCCGTGTTAGCAGGTACAGCAGGCAGGAGGACACCCACACCCACTAACACAGCCACACCAAACATCAATATACGCTTCATCGTTATTGACCCCCCTACCCTAACAGCCGAGTTGCCCCGACTTGAAACAAAAAGCTATCAACCTAAAACCTAATTAAGCCTTTGACCTGGCAGCAGACCGCCCACATACCAACCCTTGCCCGCCCTCACCGTTTGCGTAATCGCTATAGTGTGGTTTTCCAAGCCCACGAACACCGGGACCATCGTGCCAATTTCGCCGCAACATGGGCAAACTTCGCGCCCCTGAACTTCTTCCTCTGTCTCGCCCAGGTCGTTCGCGGCTTCTTCGAGTACCTTGCCGTAACCGTACATATCACCGAAGGCCCAAAACAGCCGCCGCCCCTTTGTAGTCTCTATGAACTCAGCGACCAGCCCCTCGTCGCCCACAATTGACGTTAGTTTGCAAGGGTACTTACAAGCCTCGAACAAAGCCTTCTCACGATCCGTCTCGTAAACATGAGAAATATCAACGATGTAACTGTCCCCCGTAACGTCATACCAAGCAGCGCGGAGGAGACTCTTGTCAATGTAGCCGTTGCACAATATATGTAAGTGGGCGTGCCAGCCCCCCGCCGAACCGTTGTATGTTGTCTCCCAGAACGCGAAACCACCTGAGATGCGTTCCAACCACACGTGTTGTCGCCTGAGTTTCTTGAACGCTTGTCGGAGATGTTGATCGGCATCATCTAGGCTGGACCTGTTCTTTATCGTAAGTACGATCACGATCGGGTTTTCCCACTTGAGTATGATCTCCATCAGCTTCGCCGCTAGTTTTTCGGCCCTGGTCTGAACACAATAAGGGCAGACTTTCAGGCCACACCTAAACATTCTTCGTCCGGCTCGTTGCAGGCAGCTATCACAATCGAACCCTTGCAGCCTGCCACACAGCACCATGCGCTCCTGATAATCATCCATGCCCAACTTATGCAGGCTATCCATAGCAGTGATGTATTCCCACGATCTTCGCCAGCTTCGGACTTGCTCGTTCTCAGCCTTTGACTTTTTAGGCCGAACTACCCGATACCGCTTGCCGTAGAGTTTCAGCGCGTCTCTCTCCGGATGTGCAGATGTTTGTAAGAGTTTCAAGTCTAATACCCGCGCCGATTTTCGTTAGCAAAAGTGGCACAGTAGAAGGCGTGAAACGGCTTTGGAAGGTTACAGTCAAAGCACTTCGGTGCGTCTGCATACCAGTACACAGAGGACTGGGAGGCACGCAACGCGGCGAGGTACTCGCGGCGCTGGTCCGGTAGTAAGCTGTAAACTCGTGCTGATACATAAGAAACCTGATTTTCCAAGCTCCATGAAGGATTGAGGCCCGCATCGTTTTCACGACGCATCGTAGAAAGGTCGTTCATAATTGACTCCGATCAATGCTGAACTGCTAGTGGCCCCGCGTCCTACGTCTGTCGGAGCAGACGAAGGAACGCGGGTGCCGCCACTTAGGGAGCGTGCTACTCCACTGTTACTTTGCCGCGCCGAGCATAGCCACAGGAGCCAGATCCGCCACCTCGCCTGTATCATCGGAAACAATAGCAACCGACGATACAAAGGACAGATCTGCAATAGTAGTTTCAGGCTCACGCCTAAAATTCAGCCGATTCTCAAATTGTATTTCGTAGAAACCCGGAACCTGTTCCAGGTGCTTGAAGATGCCGAACTTCGCTTCTACGGTGATAATCTGTAGACCTAGGCTTCTACCATCGTCGGTGTGACCGTTATCTGTATATGTGACCGTGGCAAACTGGACTTTGTTGCCCGTCTTCTTTGAGATGTAGTCAACCTTCTCCACACTTAGCACTAGGTATGTCTGTTCTTTCACCAGTAGTAACCTCCTATGTTAAAAAGAAAGGCGACTTCCCCCTCTAGGAAGGGAAAACCGCCCAATTAACCTATAGCAACAGGGCCACAGGTGTTGTATAATGGCACTCCCACATCAGCAGTCACTAGCTACTGATGTGGGCTGGCCGACCTCTACTTGTGTAGGGGCCGGTCTTTTTGTGAGCCCCAATGTTCTAACAAGGTGATAGTAGCACCAGTAGTACTAGTTGTCAATAGGGTTATACACATTATTGGCAAGATTGGTGCAAATTACGTAGGGAGAGATAGCACCACTTAGGGGCTAAAGAGCGCGAACACCACAGACCGCCCGCCACGATCCCCTGGACCTTGCGGCCCATGTGGGGAGAACCCCACGCCCCCGCGCCGCTTCATGCCTAAAATCTCCACCCTCAACGGCGATGCCAGTCCCAGAGGACCGAAGAACCGGAACGGGACCAGTCGCTACGCTTTGTGTTCCCGTTCCGGTTCTTCGCACTTCGAGTGTGCCACAACCCTTAAGGGTAAGTATTTTTTAACGGCATTACGCCTGGCGCACCTAAGCCCTACGCGGGCGGCGACCTCTGCTTACCGTCCGGTCTGATTTGGAGGGAAAGCTCTTACAGTATTAAGTACTTCTTGGCTATTGCTTATTACTAGTACTACTAGTATAATGGAGGGGAACCGAACGACAGCAGAGGGGAGAAAAGCAGATGCGAGGAGTATACCTGATCCACTTCAACACACCGTACAAACACGCGAAGCACTACCTCGGATACAGCCAGAACATAGGCGAGCGCATCATCCAGCACGAGCTCAACCAGGGCGCACGTCTAATGCAGGTAGTGAACGACGCAGGGCTAGAGTGGAAAGTAAGCAGAGTGTGGCTCGACGGCAGCCGGCAATTAGAACGCTCGCTCAAAGGTCGAGGCAAGAGCCGGATATGCCCCATCTGCAACCCGAAGATCGTCGATCACAACAACCAACCGGACTACTGCATAATCAGCAGACTACACAAAGGAGTATGGACCAATGACTAACTGGACAGACCGCCCCACCGCCTCGAAACCGCAACCCCTCACGAAACGCACCTACAACTACGACCACTCAGACATCACCAAAATTGCCATGATACTGGCCAGCACCGCCCACCGCCTGAAAGCACAGTGCTACCTTCTTCAGATAAACGACCTCGGGGAGTACACACACGAACTATCACAAATAGCCGAACACCTGGACACCTACACCGACCGAATGACCGCAGCCCTGATTACGTACAGGAAGAAATAGTTATGAGCGAGAAACCACACAAACACCGGAAACCCTAGGCAGTAGACGACGAGACCTACCTACTCGCTAACTGGGGACTGCGGCCAGCACAGGAGATCGCCGAGAAGCTAGAACGTACACGACAGGCCGTATACTACCGCGCTTGCTTGTTCGGCATCACACGCTACCGAAACTGGTACAGAGACGGCGAGCTAGCCAACACTTTATTAGACGTGTAATAAGAAGGAGATAACCAAATGGCTGCCAAGACTAAAACAACTCCAACCAAGACACAACCCGCACTACCCATAACACCAACCCTACCAAGGTACGAACCCGCGCTACCCTTGAACCAAATCCGCCTCGACATGCTCAACGAGCGCAGCCCACAAGCTACGAGCAAGGAAGAACTTGACGAGCTAATACAGTCAATCAAAGAGCGCAGCGATTGACAGAGCACACAAGGCCCATAAACAGTATGGGCTAGGAAACAGCGTCTAAGCACAATTTTTTTTATGCTTGTATTTAGCAGAGCCTTCCCAAGCAGAATGTCGTCAGTTCGAGTCTGATCACCCGCTCCAATGCACAATTTACGCGATTATCGACCGCAGCGCTCGAGGGATCGCGTAAATAGCAAAGGGGTATAGGAAATGAGTAACACAGTGCAAATAAAATGTAATCTTGGTCACTGGCATGACATAGATCAACCTGATGATCTAATCTCAATAACAGAAGCAGCAAAGATAGCCAAAAAGAGCATGAACACACTAATGACTCGTATTGATAAGGGCGATCTAGTGGGGTATCCAGGGCAGCGACAAAAACGCTATAAAGGTCAAGAACAAAACCTAATCAGTTACAACAAAATGATCAGCCGATCCCAGCTACTAGAACTATACCCAAACGCAACAGCATGAGCCTGCTCCCTGTACTCGTTATACGCTTCTTTGCATGGGCCAGCCTAATACTTTGGAGCACACTAGCACTTCTTCTGGTGTTTGGCCCCTCCCTAATACAAAGTCAGCTACCGAAGCTACCACAAAACGGCCTCGTAACGAGTGTAGTTACAGGGGCCGTTTTAGTTATACCCGCTACCGCTATGTTCTTGTTCGGGATATTCTGGTGGGCTGCGCTTATGTGCTATGCCAACATTACGGAAAGCCTGATCACTATAGTAACCACACCCCGACGACCATAACTACCGCCCGCTACTTCTTTCCTTTCTCCCCGGGAGGCGTACCACTGTACACAGGCACCGGAGTGTTAGCCACCCTCCCAAACATCGGCCCAGGCGTAAATGGCGATTGCGTGAACGTGGGGATCAGCGTCGGGCTAGGTGTTCTTGTTGGCGGTTCTGTGGCTTCGACAACGCCGAGAGGCACACCCGCCTTTGTTCGCGGAAGCGCAGCTATAGCGGTTGACGTGGCCGCGACCTGGGCGGTTAGTGTTGGTGGTGTTTTCCCGTAGTCAGCAGACAGGAAATCGTTACGCGAGCCCCCAGTCCATTGACGCAACAGCAGCGAGCCGCCGATGTATGCAGGCACAATCGCGGCCACCATCAACACACCAAAACACCCGCGCAGAGCGATACGCCTGCGGTACACTTCGACGGACTTCTCAGCCTTTAGGCTATCTGTCGGACGAAGCTGCCCCTCTTTGATTTTCTCCGAGTAGTCTAAGTGCAGTACCTCGAACCCGACCAACCCCAGCCGTGAGATCGGAATCGCCTTCCTCGTCCTCGTCGTTGTAGTCCTCGTCTGTTGGCTCATACCACCATCTCCCCTCGTCTGGATCGTTGCGTGTGGACTGTTCCACCGTTCGCATTAGTAATTCTGATATACCCGCATCAGATCGCGGCACATGGCCTGTTTCATACGTGCCAAAGTATTCGTTTGGATCGAGAAGGTAGAAATGTCCCGTATTCTGTTTGTAGCCCATCTCGAAAATCCAATCGTACCGCCACACTTCAGACCCTAAGTACCGCAACGGCCCCATCAACTTAGTGAGTATCTTGCTACGACGCAGCAGGCGCACCAACGAATACAACCCAGGTATAACTATGACCGACGTGCGCTCTAGCGAGAGGTACGACAAACGCTTGTCAATCGGGATCGTGGAGGAGAAAGCCCAATAATTATTATACTTACGCGGGAACGCCGAGTAGATGCGCGAGTTAGACATGGACGTGCGGTTGTCCACGAACTGCCAAAACTCGTCACCGATCAGCCCAATGTTGTAGCCCAGGTTGTACAAACGTTTGCGCTTGTACTCTGGACTCTCCGGGTCCAGCCCTTCTAATTCTTCTGGATTGCGGATACCTCGCCAGTCAGGGAGCGGAAGCACAGTAGGCATATTGGCGATTACGCCGGAGATCGCACCCCGCCGCAACAATTCTTTCATCAACACCACCGCAAACAGCGATTTGCCCGAACCCACTTCACCCCGTATCCACACGAATCGCACGTTAGTATATTGCGCGAAGAACGCATCAGCCCCCATCAATGCCATGCTAGAACCACCCTACAATTATCGAGCTAAACCCCATGTACAACACCACACAGATACCCACAAACAAAGTAGAAGGATACCACCCAGGCACAAGCACAGGCGAGCCAGTTTGCGCAGAGTCCATGTACCAAGCCGAGTACCAACGATCACCGAGAGCCGCCGCAGCCACGAACGCCACCAGAGCCGCACCGTTGACCTGGCGCGGAGGATTGACCCACGCCGAGTACAACCACCGCACCCGCCTAGCCGCGTAGGAACATAGCCACATTGTACGCACCCCAAACATAGAGAAGAAACCAATGATACTCACGATACTTACTACCCATTGAACAGCACCCCACCGGACAGCAGATTGAGCACCCACTTCGTCACGCCAATCACAGCGAAGAACACCAGGCCGCCGAGCCACAGCGCCGCAATCGGAACGGGCGCGGGGAAAAAGAACTCTAAATGCACAACACCGTCCGTCCCAGGCACAGGGACCGGAACAGGCGTACTAACTACGCTAGGTACTGCCGTTGCTGTAGGACACCCCACGCAGGGCGTAGACGTTGGACCCCTCGTTGGTGACGGACCAGGCGTAGCCGTAGACGCATTGACAATCGTCGCGGGTGGAACCGTCTGCGCGTAGACCTGGCCTGTAGGAAGCCCCACAGCGAGCGCGACAGCCACGCACAGCCACGCAAACATGATAACAGCCCTAGATATACCTCTAATCATGGTAACACCACCATCAAAACACCGAACGTGACGACAAAGCCCATGCCAAACCCCACAAGCAAGAGAGCTACCACATCACGATACGCTAGTTGCTTCTCCATACTTACTAACCTCGTCTACATCTTCTTTAGTAGAATACGAACCAGAAACAAGAACAGACCCGCCGAGAAGGGCCACAACGGGAACGCTGCCACGTTTGCGAAGTTGACTTCTTTGATCTCGTTGTACTTCATGCACAGCGTAGTGTTCACAATAGGTAATTGTGGCAGACAACCGAAATCGGTCTGTTCCCACCGCAGGAAGTTGACCGATGAAGGCGAAGTAGGCGAGTTTGGGCCAGAACTTCCCCAATATGCACCCGTAGTGTTCACCACGCCACCCAAGCCCGTTGACGTGCCATTGACCCCACTAATGCCACCGCCCAGGATACCGATCACCGTAGCCTGCCCCGACGCTGTTACAGCCGTTGCAGTAGGAGGCGAACCACCGCCACCCGTACCGCCACATTGACCAATTGAACCGTCCGAAACGACCCGACCCGCACCAGCAAAATCGCGTTGATAATCGTTCCAATCCCTAATATCATGCCGTATACACCCCGTAGCCGTGTTATAGCAATCATTCCAGATACCCCCACCTGCGTACCACGCTACATGGTAGATCGAACCACCCTCACAGCACAATACGGCGAAATCGCCCACCTGCCAGCAAGCAAGACTCTCTGCGTTCTGCCGAAGCGTACAACCCGTATGCGGATAACGACGATACAGACTATCCGCAGTACCATCAGCCATGTTGAGGCCAGCTTGACGATACGCCCAAATCCCTGCACCCGAACAATCCAACCCATAACCAGTAGGACACCATTGTCCCCCATGCTGCACAGTAGGATCACGCGACCCCCAACAGTAGCCGCACCCATTGATCAAACGATTGCTCAGAATTGTCATAGCCGCAGCAGCTACAGGCCCAGGTGTGCAGCTTGTGGTAAATGGCGTATTCGTAGGCTGCCCAGGTATAGGTGTATTAGTCGGCTGCACTACAACGGGCGTATTCGTAGGCTGCCCAGGTATAGGCGTGGAGGTGCGCGTCGGTGTGAGCGTGGCCGTTGGACCCCCAGGAGTTGCAGTTGCATAAGGATTAGGTTGGTTAGTATACGGAATGAACCACACATCCCCATACAAATCCGTCGCAGGATCACCCAATGCTAAAATCCAATTATCTTGGCACGTCCCATAACCAGGAGTGCAACCCACATTATAATAAGACCCCAACCCGTTCGCAAAACGCTCACTAGTAGCAGGCTGAGATGCTCCACTCCCCCAGGGCGAACCCCCCTTCTCGTAAGCATACGACGTGCTATCCCCATGAAATGTAGCGTACACACAATACATCGTCCTAAAAGCATTTGTTTCCGACCACGTACTAGACGCTGGAACATGGCGATACTGCCATGGACCAGTACAGATGTTGTTCGGATCGGGCGCAGGATTACCAGGAGGCGTAGCAGTTGGTGTGTTTGTTATTGTCGCTGTAGGCGTTGAAGTCGCCGCCGCACTCGAATACCCATATATTTCTGTAATACGCCAGTACCCACACCCCGAACACGTATCAAACTGAAACTTATAATAAGTGTATGCAGACGCGTTGTTGAGCGAACAATCGTACCACGCACCAGTAAGAGTACACGAACCCGCCACGATTGGGATCGTGGTCCATGTCGAGCCATTGGTTGAACCCGACACAACATACGTCAGCCCCGTTTGATTGGCTGTGTTTGAGTACAGACGATACCGACCTAGCACACGCGCCGAGCTAACCTGTATCTGCCACCATTGAGTATTGTTGTTCCCCATCGCCGCGCTATTACCTTCACCAGAGTCCGGATACACCCTATCGTAAGCCTTCGCGCAACTATACCCACCGACTTGCTGAAACTCACTACAACCAACCGCCAACGAAGAAAAGAACTCTTGCGCCGCGTCAGGTGTAGCCGTTGCAGCTTGGCCATAAGCTACAGGCACACCAGCCCCACCAACACCAAGAGGAATCGAGCCGATCACCACGACCAGGGCGACGAGCAATAAGATAAAACGCTTCAACGGTTTTTCCCACCTCGCAGGAAGATATTACCCAGGAACGAAAACGGGAGGACCGAAATCATCAGCGCAGGGTATCCGTAGAGCCACCCGTATTGGGTACTAACGACAAACAGGCCCACACAGAACACCAGACCGATCATAAGCACTAACCTGGCCGAGAGGCCCACGAACGGGAAGAATACCCCGTACAACACCAACAGCGCGAGAATTGAACCGCCCCCACCCTCGTTGATCGTGGGAAGCTGTATCTGCGTGTAGCATGGTTTTATGACCGTTCCGCACGTTGGCGTACCCGTCGGCGTTGGAGGCACCGCGGTTACTGTCGCAACCGGCGCAGTTGTTGGTGTTGCTACGCCTGTGGAAGTTGCTACCCCCGTAGATGTTGGCGTAGCTGTTGGACCACCTGGTGTGTCCGTTGGCGTAGGAGTGTCCGTAACGCCCCCAGGCGTTGATGTTTCGGTTGGCGTAGAAGCCATGATAATAGCTGTAGTAGGAGTGCTAGTAGGGCCGGACTGATAGCGTACAGGACCATACAGCCGAGAATGAGCAACCCGTATGGTTGAAGCTGTGGCATCACCAGGAGCGATAGCACAAAAAGCCAAGAACCACACGGCACAGGCGATGATAACAGACTTCCAAGCAGTAACATACCTAGTCAACCCTATAATCTCCAGACTTCCCCACCCTACCACGCGACGATGTTTCGTCCATGTACGGAGAAGGCGCAGCACCCAACCCCTCGCTAGGATTGCGACTCTTGCCGCCATTGATTACCTTGCCCTTACCAGAAAAGAACTCCCCAACAATGCGCTTAACCGTCCCAATACCTGCGAAAGTGAGAAACATGGCTATACCATAAACCAAGATCGAACCAAGTAACGGATTTGTAGTGACCGAGCGAACAGAGTCCATAAACCAGCTTGCCGACATCTCAGGTGGAAGAAGCTGGATCGCAGCCGCCCAATGGTTAGAGAACGTACCGTTGCTAATATTTTGCCCCTGCACCGCATACGGCTCGCCACCAACATTACCATTTAAGATGAAACGAACAACAGTAGCAGGGTAAGTACCTGTAGCAGTTGGGAAAGCGTAGGAACAAGCGTTGAAATGATCGCAGCCAGCAACGACCACACCACCCACCAGGATAGTACAACCGCCATAACCGCCGCCACAAGTAAGTAGGTTCTGATCTGCCGCACTATAAGATACCTCGACAATAGCACCGCCATCCGAGCTACGCCCTTGCTGGTACGTCCGATTGCCACCCTCTGCGGAGGCCATGGCAGCAGGAAGGGCCAGCAGTAGCAGTACCGCCAGCCCCGCCGCATACACGCGCCGCATTGGTTTAGCGGCCCAAGAAGGTTGAGACGATCAGACGGATCACGTATGCCCCAATGCCCAGGCCGAGTATGTAAGGAACATAGCCAGCGATGATACTGGACGACGTAAAAGCCGTAATCTGATCAAGGACAGATTGCCAAGTGATACTAATCATTCTCAATACTCCCTAACGATACCCCAAAAGTAAAGACCTTCGACGCAAACAGCGTAGTAAAACAGATCGCCACCGTCGCGGTCACGAACGGAGTAGACAAGAACCCACGCAGCGCGGCCAGCAGGAGCTCAACGTCCCAACCCGCAGGAGGGAACATATCAACGCACCATGCCCACACCCGCCACCATGCGGAACACCCGACGACCTACCCACAGAGCCAACACAGCACCCACACCATAGGTTATTGCGTCACTCCCCAACGTGCCGGAGAAGATCGCACCTAGAGTGCCAATGTCTAAAGTTGTAGGTATAACATCGAGTAGCATCTCGTCAACCCCTTTTTGTTGCCTCTAATACAGAAAAGGAACAGCCTGCGAGTGGAGCGTACCCAAAGGCATAAGACGCACACCCCACGCGCAGGCACTACGATCTAGCGCGTGATCACGCCCTTGATCTTGCGGAACACTTTGGGACCGATAGCCAACGCGACTACCACAGACATAGCCGCGAGTAGGGCAGGGTTGCTCAAAATAGACGCAACGCCACCAAACAGCACGTCAGGTGTCCAAGTGGCAGGTATGAGATCTGCCGGACCTGTGTATGATGCTAGTTGATCGAACATGGTACTTTACCCCCTTTCTCTAAAGATAGTTGATGTTTCAACACTCACACCGCTAGGCGTGAAAGTTTACCCCTTGCTGGCAGCCCTACCCTTGCTCTTGTTCGAGTAGACCCGCTTATACTCATTGTGAACACGCTGTTGTTTCTTCATGTGTTTAATATATTCCAGAGATCGTGCATATTCTGTTTCAGCCGAAGGACCGCGCACCATACCCACTACAACCTCAAACACCGAAAATCCTACATAGATCGCTAGGAGCATAGCCATACCTGCTATAAAAACGTTGTGCGTCAGGAAAGCAGCAATCCCCCCGAACATCACACCCGCGTCCATACTAGAAGGTATTAGATCGCCTGGACCTGTAAAAGAAGCAAGAGTACCCATGCTAATCACCGCCTCGCATCAAACTGCTACGTTGAACCATCGTTCGGGTCGTCATAGCCTATAACTCCATCTGTATCCGAGTGATCATATGCCCCAATCATACGCTTCAGCTTCTGCGCGACCACATGACCCAAGCCAATAGCAATCGCCACCGTCATAGCAGCCATCACAGCCTGATTACTCAGCAGCCCCGCAATACCACCGAACATTACTTCAGGTGTTCAACCCGCAGGTATAAGGTCCGCTGGACCTGTAAACGACCCAAGAGTACCCATCCTAATCACCCCCTACCCGTTCACGCTCGCGCACTTCGCGCACTACCATCGCCGTGTAGACCATGATACCGAGTATCAAGAACCCCGCGACACCCTGCACAACCTCGTCAATCGTCATCTTCGTTTCTCCACTCTGATTGAGGAACTAACCGACCTGGGCGACCCATTGTACCCGTAGCTGTAGATGCACTTTTCGTCGTTGTGCTATCAAGATCATGCTCCAATCCCTTGAACACTTTGAGGATCATACCAATCACCTTGAAGGACAGATAGAACCCAAGTACCCACAGAACAATACCCTGTAGCAATTGATTGTTCATGAAGGCAGTAGCTTGCCCAACGAAGTAGGCCCAGGTCCACGTTGTAGGTATTCCGGTCGGCATATCTAGTAACCGTCCTCACGCAGATACCCCTCGCCATCATCTTCCAAATAGCCATATCGGCGAGAAGCAACATAATCCCCATCGGCATCATCAGCCAATACCGACTCGTCACACCAGCCACAATCTTCACAGACTGGTACACCATCGTCTAGGT
>MWWH01000410.1_pt1 | contig 12485 bp, 16 predicted proteins | sample 1047231 | NCBI WGS metagenome assembly MWWH01 (sample SAMN06349967, study PRJNA376086) | soil metagenome | isolation source: MG3-2 sample Antarctic (ecotone) soil | place: Antarctica | collected 2015-01-13 | reverse complement strand
AGCAATTGCTTTTGATTCTCCGCAGGAGATAGCGGAACTAACAAAGATAAACAAAATGACGCTCTGGCGACAAATACAGGGTCTAATTTTGTAACAAAACGGGGTTCATATAGATAACGCTTACCCTTAGTTATCAGACCCGATTATCGAAGCTAAGCGCACCCCGGCGACCGAAAAAGAAATTTTTTCTCGTAAACAGTATATTTTACAATACGTTGCGGGTGATTTAAGTTTTCCACAGCTTCCATCCGGCAGAAATGTGGTATCGAAGGGTAAAAATGCCGGACGGAAAGACGGAAAACCGACACTCGAAGAAGGTAAAACGTGATAAAATAAGCTACTAAGGAGCTAAAAGTTATGCAGACAATACAAGACATTTATCAAAAGACAATCTTGCCTCTGCCGGAAAAGGAACAACTGAAACTTGCTTCTTTGATTCTCGAAAAAGTCGTCAGAAAAGAGGAAAGCGAAAATTCTGAAAACAGTGCGGCAACTCGCGCAATATTCGGAATGTGGGAAGGTAAGGAATTTACATATGAAGAATATCTGAAATTAGACCACAACGAACGAATAGATTTTGATTTGGGAAGAGCTTACGCCGACAATCACGAGGACGAAAAATAATGCTGGTTGATACTTCCGGCTTTCTCTGCCGACACTCTGCCACCGAACCGCATCACGAAAAAGCCGTTGAGTTTTATGATTCGGCGGCGTTTCGTCTGACGACAAATTACGTTTTAGCCGAATATGTCGCGCTGGCTTTGATACGCGGTTCGTCGCGTGAAAAAGTAATCGCATTCAGCGAAAGCGTTTTATCAGATGAAACAATAGAAATTGTTTGGGTAGATGAAGATTTACACACAAAGGCGGTTGAACTTCTTAAAAATCGTCAGGATAAAACTTACTCATTGTGCGACGCAGTGAGTTTCGTAGTGATGCGTGAACGCGGAATTACACAAGCCTTAACAACCGATGGGCATTTTGCGCAAGAAGGTTTTATTCGCCTGCTGAAATAAATTATGTCGAAAGTCACGGAGTTAGGCAAACAATTTTACGAAATACATCTGAAATCCATTTTAGAACCACAGGAAAACGGAAAGTTTGTCGCCATCGAACCGGAAAGCGAGCAGTTTTTTATCGGCGCGACCGCCATTGAAGCCGGCAAAAAAGGAAAGGAAGTTTTTCCGCAAAAGATTTTATTTCTGGCGCGCATCGGCTTTCCGTCCGCATACAAAATAGAGGTAAAACCTATGCAAACGCTACAAGACATTTATCAAAAAATCATTCTTCCTCTGCCGGAAAAGGAACAACTAAACCTAGCAGATTTAATTTTGGAAGGAATTCGAGCAAGACAAGATGCGCCTGCGGACGCGAAAGCAGAAAAAAAGGGCGAGACGGCGGAAAGTCTTGAATATCCAGACGAACTTGAATTGTTACAGAGAGTGCGCGGCGAGAAGTTGCGCGAAGTTTTCGGCGAGCCAAAAAGATTTCGCATTCGAGGCGAGAAAATCGGACTTCGCACGGATTTAAATTTTAACAAAACGGAAAAGGTTTTGGATATTCTTGACGGAGCGCGAAGGCAATGAAAAGATAGACGCCGACCTTGCGCGAGAATACGCTTCCACACACGATGAGGGTAAAAGCTAATGCTGATTGCTATGAGCCTTGTGAAATTCGCGCTTGAGTAACCCGAAATCTCAAGTGATTGGAAATATTGAACTGATAATATAAACTATCTAGCAAAAGTATATCCCTAATATAGCAAAGGTATATCGTATGATTTTAGTAATCGGCGGAGTCAAAGGTGGTTCGGGAAAAACGACCGTCGCCATAAATTTAGCCGTAATGCGCTCGAAAGCCGGTTTTGACGTGCTTTTGATTGACGCCGACGACCAAGAGAGCGCGAGCGATTTTACAGCCCTTAGAAACAAATCGCACGACACCGGCGCAGGCTACACTTGCATAAAATTGACCGGCGCAAACGTCAGAACCGAAACGCAAAGATTGAAAAACAAATATCAAGACATCATCATTGATACGGGCGGACGCGACACGACCAGCCAGCGCGCAGCTTTGACGATTGCAAATGTTTTGCTCGTTCCGTTCGTGCCGCGCTCACTCGACATCTGGACGCTGGATAAAGTTTCAAAAGTGATTGAGGAAGTCCAAGCCGTCAACCAGAATTTGACCGCATACGCATTTATAAACCGAGCCGACGCGCGCGGCACGGATAACGAAGAAGCCGAAGAAATTCTAAAAAGCGCTTCAAATATAAACTTTATAGATTGCCCGCTCGTTACCCGGAAAGCGTTTGGAAACGCGACCAGCGCGGGCGCGGGAGTAGTCGAATTAAAGCCAGAGGACGAAAAAGCCATAGAGGAAATCGAGTCTTTGTATAAATATATTTTTGATAGACAATAGATATACTATTGCTATACTTTAGAAATATTATGCCAATCGCAAAAAAGCCAATACAGGACGAAGAAACCAGCGAGAGCCAAATAAACGCCGTAATTTCAAAAGGCGGCAGCGCAGCCAATCAGGACAAAGCCGGAAATCAAAAGATTTTGATTCGGATACCTACCAACCTGCTTGACCGAGTAGATACGGATTTGACGACGCGACCACTAAAGACGCCGCGCAACACCTGGATTTTAGAAGCAATTTTAGAAAAGCTCGAAGGTAAAATGTGATAAAAATAAGCGGCAATAGATTAAATGAATTGTTTATCTTCAGAAGAAAAAGTTAGGAGGGAAATATGATTAAATTCACAACTATGATGACAAAAACTCTTATTTTATTAGTAACGCTTTGTTGCTTTGCAGGATGCACAAAAAAACATGTCCAAGAAAAATGCACATTTCAGACAAATAATTCAGGACCGTTAGCGGTTATCTATTATAAATCTGAAGTGGTAACGAAAACGCCAATTACTACGGACAACATGAGTCAAGTTACTTTTGACTTGCCGGAGGGACGCGACTGTAAGGACTATATTGTAACAGGCAACTTTCACCCCGATGGTATTTTGATACCATAGTTTTGAACGAATTTATTGTTTTTCTACAACTACATTCTAAATTTTGCAACTTAATTATTACAGAACAGCGTGTCACAAAAGCGAGTGGAGTCAAATCAACGGGAATTGAATCACAGCCTGAACCCGTCAGATTCTCCATCCATTCGTTGACCGTCCATTGTGCTGTGATTTGGACATCACCCGCGTTGTCTCCCCTCACTAGTCCCAAAGCACTTGTATCGCCGGATAAATGCTGTAAGCAGTAATTATACCGCCTGAAGGTGGATTTTCTAAGTCAAAAATTTTAGTCCGCGGTCGAGAGTTATTCGTTTTAACTAAATTTTTGTCACGAATTACGTCACGCAATTTTTTGATTTCTTTACCTCGTTTCTTTTGCTGCAATTCGGTTTTTATGTAGGTTCCGCCACGCTCTGCTTTTTTCTAAAACTTCTTTTATAAACTCTGGCGACACATAATTTGATGGCTCGAATTTTTCAATACTATTAGATGCCGGCATTTTTGGAAGTTTGAATTTCAAGCCTGTAAGTTCGCCAATTGCGATAATCAATTCCCTACTTAATAAAGCCTGCTCTATAGATGTTTCCGTCCCGCCACTCATAACTACTTGATTTGAATCTAAAGCATCTATCAAATCCGGCACAAATGATTTATCATTAAATTGTTTAATTACTTGAACAACATCACGTTTTATCAAAAGAGAAAAAGCCTTTAATCCAAGTCGAATAGTTGCTTTGTCATTTTCCAATACCGCTTTATCGAAAGCCCGTCTAGCAGGATAATAGTATTTACTCAAGATTGAAATTTCTTGCCGCATCATCAATCTCTCTGATTGCATTGCCTGTTGTATTTGTGTTTCGTACTTTTTATACCATTCCCGAGTTTCATTCAGAATTCTCTTAATATCATCGCTGGATAGGTTTTCTGTACCTGAGAAGCCTAAACCCGTCAAATGCTTTAGAGCAAAAACGATACTTTTGTTTAGTTCTTGTCGCTCAACTTGAGTTTCTATTCCTTTACCTACAGTTTGATTTTCTTCTAAAGCCACTATTAAATCCGGCACGAACCATTGATAGTAAAGTTGTCTAATTGCTTGAAAAACATTTTTTTTGAGCAATATAGAATTTGCTTTCAAACCAAGCCGAATAGTTGCCTCATCGCGCTCTAAAACGGCTTTGTTAAGAGCTTGCTTGGCAACTTTATAATCCCTACTCAAAATGGGATGCTCCTGTTGCTCTACTTTTCGTTTTTGACCTACTTCTTTTAATGTTGCGGAGATGCCCAAATTAATTATAAGCGTCATCCAAAGAAGCGTAGCTATTATCTTGCTCATATTTGAGACCTCAAGCGAATTTCGTAGATTCAAAAACCATTATTATCTAATGCTTTGTTAGTACCATCATTTGTCCATAGACCACTCACCTTAAGAAACTTGAAGTGAATTCTCCAAAGATAATAATCGGAGATTCTAGTCCACGTACCTTCGATTTCGAGCCTAGCAAACTCCCTGAATTGCAAACGCGCCTCGTAAGTGTCTCCGTCAGAAGCGGCTCTGTCTACGATTCCATATATTGGTCTGTCCGCATCCGTTAGAACACCGTTGTTGGCGTATGGATCGTTAACTTCATTTAAGACATTAGCGTCATCATTACCTTCTACATCGTTAGCTGGATAATTCGGTACGTCAAGAAACGGTGGTTGAAGAAAATCATTGTTACCAATATTCGCTGGATTTATAATTTTTGCCCTCATTTGTCTTGAAACATCCCACCTTTTGTTAGCTCCTTCTGAAAGAGGGATATTGGAGAAAGGATGATTTCCACCTGGCGGATCATTAAAATTAATCCCTCCAAAGTCAGGTTTATCTGTATCGGTTATTATTTGTGTTGGCGCAATTGTATGAGTAAAAATATAACCGCCTCTAATTGCACGACCTATTGCAGGTGGAACCCCAAAAGTTCCGTTCGAGGATTCTTCAATTTGAATGTCAGTCGCAGCAATTGTAGCCCACACAACCCACACTCTCAATTCTTGAATGGTATTTCCGCGATACTTTATTTTCACTACATTCTTAGATGCAGTATCTTTTGAAACCGTAGCTTCAAGCGGATTAGTAGGTGATTCAATAGCACCTTCCCAGCTAATATCATTAAGAATTTGTTGTGTGTTTGGCGAGATTGTTGCGGTTAAAGTAACCTGACTATTTGCTTCGCCTTTCGGCGTTACAAAATGCCCTATCTGCGTGCTACCTATCACTTCATTTACTTCAGTCGCTCCTTGGGCTGTTACATTTGTTACAGTCGGTAGTTTAACGTTGACATAAGCGACAGGAGCAATAACAATCTCGGTGCTATCACATCCTGAACCCGTCAAATTCTCCATCCATTCGTTGACCGTCCACTGCGCTGTGATTTCTGCGTTCCCTGCGTTTTCGGCAGTAATATGACCGCCAAAACCGACACTTGCAATGTTGCTGTCGTTACTGTTCCATATAACAGAGCTGCTCACCGGATAACCGGAATAAACTGAGGTGGTCTAATTTAACCGGACACGAAACTCTCTGTAAAATGAGATGATGCGAAAATATGATAATGAATTCAAGCAGCAAGCGGTTAAGCAAATATTAGACGGACAATCGGTGGCGAGTTTGTCTAGAGAATTGGGCGTCGGCGAAAGCCAATTGCATAAGTGGAAAAAGTTGAAAATCGATTCCGGTTCGGATTTGGAGAAAGAGAATCTAAAACTTAAGAAACATCTGCGGGAACTTGCGATGGAGAATGAAATCTTAAAAAAGGCGGCGCTTATCTTTGGCAGAGGCTCGTAGAGCGATACAAGTTCATCCACAAGGAAAGGAATGCTTACCCGGTTATTTTGTTATGTCGGGTAATGCAAGTAAGACGGTCTTGTTATTACAGTTGGCGCGTCGGTTATAGTTTAAGCGCCGGCAAAATCAAGCAAACGGCTCGCATCAAAGAATGTTTTTATTTTCATCGCCGCCGCTACGGTTCACGCCGCATCGCCGCTGAACTGCAAATCGGTCGCTTCCGGACGCGCTCGGTCATGAAGCTCGAAGGCTTGCGGGCAATCGCTCCGAAGCGGTTCAAGCCTCAGACGACCGATTCAAAGCACGGTCAGACGGTCAACCCAAATCTTTTGCAGAACGCGGCAAACACGCCGCTCGATAAAGGTGAAGTCTTCGTCGGCGACATTACTTATTTGAGGCTGCGGAGCGGCGGCTTTTGTTATCTGGCTTGCCTTCAGGATAAATTCACGCGCCGGATTGTCGGTTGGAAAGTTTCGGAGCGCATGACGACGCAGCTTGTCATTGACGTTTTTCTGCAAGCGCGGCGGCGCGGTTTGCTCGGCAAGGGTGCCATTATTCACACCGACCAGGGCAGCCAGTATGCTTCGGTCGATTACCGGCGGCTTCTTTACGTCGGCGGTTTCCGGCAATCGATGTCCAGACGCGGCAATTGTTATGACAACGCGCAAGCGGAAAGTTTCTTTTCCCGTTTCAAGGCGGAATTAGTCGAAAACGGCATCTTTGAATCGGTCGAAGATGCCCGCTCGGAGGTCTTCGGCTACATCGAAGGCTATTACAATCGAATCAGACTTCATTCGGGCATAGGCTACAAAAGCCCGCTGGAGTTTGAGAAACAGTTAGAAATCAAAACTAAAAGGAGCAGAGAGAGTTTTGTGTCCTGATTAACTTGACCGTCTCACTTGTTCGTCAATAAAAACAGTCAGCACCTTGAATCATATCAACAGTACTTAAAGAACATTGATAAAAAATATTCCGTTCTAATCCCTGCTTATCAAAATTCAATCTTTTCCACCCACTCCAAGACATCATTTTCACTTCATCCGTTATTGGGACTGGATATTCCGAAAGAGACAACTATCTTGAATCTATCGCAAATTTATATATTTCCGATTTTGGATTTAAAGCTGGAATCTACCGTGCCTAAAGAAAATATACGTGAGGCGAAAGAATTACTTGATAAAAGAACTAATAATTATTTGGATAAATAACAGTCTGCGTTACTGTTTCAAAAACGCCCGTTTATGAGATAATTTGAAAGAGTCTCATAAACGACCATTTTTGAGACAAAATTACAAGATGGGCGAAACTGTTATGAAAGTTTGTAAAAGCATCTTCACATTGTTGATTTTATTCATTGCCTTTCAAATTAGTTTTGGGCAACAAAAGATTATTGATAAAGGATGCCAAATACCATTTGAGTTAAAACTAGAAAAAACTGGCATCTTGTTTTTGCTGTTAGAGTCACAATATTTCGAGCCTCAAAAATTGAAAAGCCTTTTTCTTTGTCTATCTCAAAAACGTTCAAACCTGACATTTTTACACATTACGGCTCTGAGCAGTGAAGAACAATTAGACAGAAGTATAAAGGAATTTACAAAACCCTATAACCCGCTAGATTCGCATAGGGATTTTTACTACCCTCAGGGACAAAAACCAGTCGAGCCTCCGCCGCCTAATTACTATCGAGCATTTTATTATCGGTATAAGAACGAGTATTTTGAATACAGCCCGAATCCGCAGCAATGGAAAATGACAACTATTGTGCTAAAAAATAACGAATTGAAAAAATAACACAATAATTGTCGCATAAACGACCCTTTTTGAGAAGAGGTTAGGAATTTTATGACGACTGCATTTATACCAATTTATTATTCTGGATTTTGGGATGTACCTCACACTTTCTTAACAGTTTATGGAGATAAATTATATTATTTTCGCAGGGGTTATTTTGACGAAGAACTTGATGATTACCCACCAAATTATCAAGTTTACTTAGTAGAGAATATGAAGTTGGAAGAAGCCTTTGAACCTTCTGAACCACAATTTGAATTTGTAAAATTGCTAAATATTACGTTATTACAAGAAAACAAAGTAGTAGGTGAAATTCCAACTAAAGATGTTATTTTTGATGAAACAAAGCGAAAGTTTATAAATACTATTGCCTTCAAGATGCTTAAGCCGATTCAAACATCAGTCTAAAGTGTTTAGACTCAAAAACGCCCGTTTTTGACACACAAAAACTGAGCCGTTAAAAATCAACGAATCTTCCATAAAAACATTCCCGAAACTTATCCCAAAAACAAAGTATCAATACTTGCATTGCTTTTAGCTTTTAAGACATAATTTCACGCTCGTTTCCCTGACGTTGCGTGTTGCTGGTTTCGCCCCACGTCAATTCAGCCGTTGGGTGCTTCGTGGTGAAATCGCAAAATATGCTATTGAAAGAAATGATTACTGCTCAAGATATAAAAGTCATTCTCGAATCCGACGAGTTTGAAAGCGAGTTAGAAGAATTGAGTTCGTATGCAGCAAACATTCGGCAGGAAAGACCTATCGTTATGCTCATTGCCAAGCACTTTTGGCGGCGTGGTCATAAGGTTGCGCTTGAAAAGAAGAAATGCGATTTAGTCGTAGATGAAACTCGCGTTGAATTTAAGTTTAGCTTTGACTCGGACACGCTGAGTTTAGAGAAAGAATTGAACAGATTCGACGGCAATCTTGAAATGCTAATGAAAGCTGTTTCTGCAAAAGAGATGAGCGGAACGTGGACGGTTAGCCCAGCTATTTACAACGACGTAATTGTAAAACGTCCAGAAATCTTTGTTTGGATACTTTGCACACGAGATTTGAGCAAGCTAACAAGTGACGAACTTAGTCGAGTTTGTATAGCAACTCATCAGCAGTGGTTTAACCGAAGCAGACCGTATGAATCGAATCAAAGATTTCTTGAAGCATTTGAAGGTCTTTTATCGAAACTTCAAGAACTCAGAAACTTTTCGCTTGAAAAGATACCGCGTGCTACAAACAACGGTTTTCCATCGGTCTATTATTTTATGGTGTGTGAGTTCACGGAAGTATGAAACCGCTCGATATGAAAGACACACCGAACAAATCATTGGACGTGAGGGCGAAACAGCGACTTTGTTATTCGGCGTTGTCCGTTAAACTTTAGCTTGCGTGTATTCGGTTTCGCCCCACGTCATCTCAATCGTTATGCTGCTTTGGGTATTTTGAGGAGGTCAAATTATGAAATCAATACTATTAAGCCTTATCATACTGCTTTTTACTTCAGTTGGCGCTCAGATAGTCAAGGGTCAAGACAGTTTTCTTCTCTCAAAGAATAAAGCAGGTGGAATAGAAATCGGCATGACCATAGATGCCCTGCATACGAAGTATGAGCCTCGATTAACCAAACTTACTGCTCAGTATCCTGAAGGCATGTTTTCTCCGCTGCTTGAAATCTACTTAAATGGTAAGTTGCAGAATGTTGAACCTTCAATAACAGTAGCCATTGATAAAGAAAACGATTGGATTGTCGGCGGTATTCGTGTCAAAGATAAGAGATTTAAGACTAGTAAGGGCATTGGCATCGGATCGACGCTTGGTGAAATTAGAAAAACATATAAGGTGAGTTGGATAGATTTCGGTGAAGGATCGCTTTTTGCTAATGTTGAGGATTTAGGCATCAGCTTTGAGATTGATTTCTCTAAACTTTCAGATGAATGGTATCGAACACGAAACCAAAGCTTGATTCCAGATAGTGTAAGAGTAGTATCCATCAACGTTTATGACGCTCGATAGGCGAAAAAGGCTGATTAAACAGGAGCAGCATAACAAGTCATTGCACCGGAGCGCGAAACAGATACTTTCTTGTTTAGCTTGCGTGTGAAACGTTACGTTGCGTGGTCGCGGTTTCGCACCCGGTGAACTCCGCCGTTCGGTTGCTTCTCGTTCTTAATATGCGTTACAAAATAAGTGTGAAAAATTTTATTATTGCGCTTATTGTCGCGCTAACAATTATCGCTTCAGTTTCTGCACAATCTCAGAGGCGAGATGTTGACATTGAAGCCGATGACGGTTTTTTGTTGCGCGGCACATTTTTCGATGTCGGAAAATCTGCGCCTGCTGTTTTGTTGCTTCATCAATGTAACGGCGACCGAAAAGGCTACGATAATCTGGCGAGTTTGCTGGCGGCGGCAGGATTTAATGTTTTGACCTTTGATTCTCGCGGCTTTGGCGATAGTTCGAGCGGACGATACGCTAACCAACGCTCGTTAATGGACGCGGTGTATCCGAAGTTTCCCGAAGATATAGCCGCCGCGCACGAATTTCTGCTCTCGCAGCCGAATGTCAACAAACGCTCAATCGGAGTTGTCGGCGCAAGCTGCAACGTGAGTATGGCTGTTTTGTTGGCGCAGCGTCATCCAGAAGTTCGCGCCGTTGTTTTACTGTCGGGACCCGTTCACGAAGCGGGAAAGAATTTCATCCGAAAATCTTCCGATGTAGCAATCTTTGGCGCAGCCAGCGAAGATGACGGGCAAGCGGTTCAAGGTATGAAAGAAGTAGTCGGACTATCTCAAAACAAAGCAAGCAAATTGCTGACGTTCAAAAACGCAGGTCACGGAGTCGAAATGTTTGCAAAGGAAAAGCAACTTGAGAGTGATATTGTAAATTGGCTCAAGGCACGGCTAAAAGAAACGCCCTAAATTCAACGGGCAACCGAACAAATCATTGGACGTGAGGGCGAAACAGCTTCTCTTTATAATCTTGTTTTATTTCCCCGACGTTATGTGTAATCGGTTTCGCCCCACGTCAGATACTGTGTTGAGTGTCAAGCGGTTTTCGCCCAATTCGGGTCAAACGGTTTTCCGGTTTTCAACACTCCAAAGGCGAGATGAATCAGTTTCCGCATTGCCGCCCCGATAACCGCCATTTTACATTTGCCGCGTTCACGCATTCCGCTCGCCCATTGCTGAAAGAAACTGCTGCATCGCAAAGCTGTCATTGCCGGAAAGTAAAGCGCTTTGCGAAGCCGGGCGTTTCCGATTTTAGACAACTGCACTCGTCCGCGCACCGAGCTGCCCGAACGCCGCTCGCGCGGGACAAGTCCGGCATAAGCAGCCACTTGCCGCGCGCTCTTGTATTGCTTGATGTTGACGATTTCAGCCAGTAGAAGCGCAGCCGTAGTTTGACCGATGCCGGGAATCGAGTGGAGCAAATCGCTTTTTTGTTTGAGGTTCCGATGATTGTTGATGTGTTCCCGAATCAGCAATTCGGTTTGTTTGATTTCTGCCACCAGATAAGCGATGTGTTCTTCGAGCGAATCCCTGACCTCCTCAATCGAGACCCCGCTCGATAAGCGATTCTCTTCTGAGACGCGCATCTCGATTAGCGATTCCAGACGGCGCACCAAGGCTTGCAACTGACGCACCGCAGGCGCGGGCGGCTGCCACGCTTGCGGTTGTTGCAACAGACAAAAACGGGCAATCAGTTCGGCGTCCACCTTGTCGGTTTTAGTTCTGGTCAGACGACTCGCGGCAAAGGCTTTGACCGCCGCCGGATTGACGACGCTCACCCGATAACCGGCATCAAACAAATGAACGGCGAGGGCTTCGCCGTAAGTGCCGGTTGCTTCCAAACAAACGTGCAAACTGCCCGCTTGATGCGAATTGAGCCAGATGACTAATTGCTCAAACCCGTGTTTGGTATTGGTAAAGACTTTATGTTTGGCTTTACCGTTTTCCTTGATTAAACAGACATCGAACTTCAGCTTGGCGATGTCCACGCCAAGCGCGGCAACAGATAAATTCATACGGTAAACTCCTTTCGATTGAATTAAACTTGCAGCGCACGGTCAAGCTTGTAGATGCAAGCTCTGCTCAAAAAAGAAGCGGCTTAGGATACTGTTCGACCTCTCTGCACGGCAAGAAAGCAGGCGGCGGGAGCGTATCTGACGTGCTGACTCTTTTGATTGGTCATATCTCAACCCCGGCTTCACCGCCGCCCGTGTTGACAGCCAAAGTTTGCGGCTTTGACCATCCTCTGTCAACATACAATCTCAACCGTTATGTTGCTTCGCTTGACAACGAAACGATGCCAGAAGATTGGAGTTTAGTTATGAAGTATTTTTTCAAATTATCCTGCCCGTTATTGCTTCCTTTTCTTGTCGTTCCCACTTTGGCGAAAAGTTGGGAGAATGTTTCCCCTTTGATAAGCTGTTGCGGTCAGATTTTCCGGCAACCTAACGCCGCGACCATCAGCGCGAGCCCGAGAGCTTAGATGAATTCCCTGCTTGGGTCAATCCGCGCTACCACCTGATTTTAAATCCGGCATCTTTTCCGCTATTTCGGTTTTCAAAGCCCGCCGTAATTTTGTTCTTTCCGAGTTCGACCAATCGCCTTCAACTTTCTTCAATTATTTGCTTTGATTGGTTGAGGTTTGCGAAGCGGCATTATTGACCGCACCGGCAGCTTTTTTATTTTTGCGTTGCTTATAGCTCCGGCGCAGAGTATCGACGAGTTTATCAGTCCATTGTTCGAGCAACATTGATTTATCGATTGTTTCGCCTTCGTTTTTCATTTGTTCGATAAATTTATCAATCGCGCTGTTTGTTTCTTCACTGAC
>MWWH01000409.1_pt1 | contig 12492 bp, 13 predicted proteins | sample 1047231 | NCBI WGS metagenome assembly MWWH01 (sample SAMN06349967, study PRJNA376086) | soil metagenome | isolation source: MG3-2 sample Antarctic (ecotone) soil | place: Antarctica | collected 2015-01-13 | reverse complement strand
AGCAGGGGCGCTTGAAAGTATTCATTTATCTTTGGAGATTAAATGCGAGAAAGATTCATTTGAGCATTATGTTAGGGAATCCGCGAAAATCTTAACTGATTTGAAGTTGGAAAAGGTCAAGACCTTTTCAATAAAATTTGAGTTGCTAGATTAAACAATAAGGAACGCAATAAATGAGAAAAGCATTGGTATATTCTTCTGACAAAATTGAGCGAGGCGAAAATCCATTTTGGATTAGTCTTCTACAATCATTTGAAAAGGAACTTTGGATAATCAGTCTTAACTTGGAAAATGGGGAAATTATCTGCAAAGAAATTGTTAGTTTTTCTAATGGCAATTTATTATTAAGAAATCCGGCAACCAGCGAAAAACTTTCAAATGCACTTGATAAGGCAATCGAACAGGCAAACGCGCCTGACAATGAAATACTAAACACTATCCACGCCTTATTGAGAAGACAGAAAAAAATTATAACAGCTAATGCAAAATCTAAAAAAAAGCCAAAACATAAAGGCAGACCAATCGAAAATTACTTACGAAGGGCGACTTTACAAGTTATCAAAAGAAAAGAATCGGACGGCAAAATAAAACCAATTGCAGAAGAAATATACCCGTCGTATATAAAGCAAACACAAAGTAAAAAGTCTTTCATTGCTCAAGTTCAAAGATTATACCGTAGCACCAAAAATGCTTGGGAAAAAGAAACAAAAATGAGCGGAGTTTCCTTTGAAGAGTTTGCAAAAAATCAATTGAAAGCGAGCCGAAGGCTTTATAAAACCAAGCCAAAAACAACTAGCCGGAAATAAAAAAACTCCCTACTTTCTTAACAGATTCAAATTACCGTAACATTTTAAAGGGCTGATTTTTCAGCTTTAAATAAAAAATAAGTGAGGTAATTGAAATATGGCTACAAAATCAGCGCGAGTAATCGAACTCGAAGGCGGAATCGCACAGGCAGTCGCTACATTAGACGAAACTGACGCAAGCAGAATCGGACTTCAGGAAGCAATTGACAGCGCAAGGGAAACCTTAGCAGAGGCTTTCGGCACAGGGTTTGAAAACGCAGTCGAAGAATGTCTTTCAGACGAAGACGATTTAGACGGCGACGGGCTGGACGACGAAACAGGCGAGGAAATTGACGAAGATTAGTTTTTTTTTTGAGTGTAAGTTTAACCGCTTTGCACTCAAAAATTTTTGTCTTTTTTTTTACAATTCAACGGCAATACGCCGACGCGGACGCGCAAAGGTGCGGACATTAACACGGCACGCAAGCGCACACGCATTGCCAAACAACCGATACGAACGGCGTTTTGCCGTCGCAACTACGGAGTAATAGCCATTTATGGACAATACAGAAACAGATTTTGACGAAGCGGCAAGCGAAACGAAACCGCGCAAAACACGCAAACGAAACGACGAAAGGCGAGTTTTTTATTATCAGATAACAAATGGCAAGCCGAAAGAGCTTGGCTCTTTTCCCGAAACCGCTATCGGAACGCTTTCCGAGCGCAATATAACAATGTTCGCAAAAGATTTTTTCCGCGAAGGTGAAATCCGAGCGGAAATCAGAAAATCAAACGGACATTTTGAAAGGTCATTTGATTTTTCGATAGCCGAAACTGAAAAGCCAAACCAAAACGCGATTGAAAATGAGCCGGAATTTGAGGAAGTAGAAACCGACGAAGCCGAGTTTAGTTTTAACGAAAGCGAACAAACGAACACTCTGCAATTTCAGCTTTTAATTGAGAAAGAAAAAACAAAAAGGCTGGAAACTGAACTACAAGCGACTAGAGCCGGAAGCCAAAACGAAATGCAAACAACCGTTTCGGCACTTGAAAGAGCCTACGAGCAAAACAGAGAACTTATGATGCTAATGCTTTCAAATGCACAAAAGCCACAACAGGACGCGACGACGCAAGCCTTAAATATGCTCGAAAAATCTTTCGGCATAGTGAATCGGGCAAAAGCAATTAGTGATGAAATTTCACCAAACGAAACAAGCGGCGGGAGTTCACTGATTGCAGACGGCGCGAAGTTAATTGATTCGCTTGGACGAAACGCCGGAACATTTCTCCCAATGATTACCGGCGCACTCGGCGGAAACCGTCAAGCGGTCAGACCGACAGCACCAACCAACGGCGCAACCGGCAACGGTCAAAGCGGCGAATTGTCCGATTTATTGTCGAAAGTCAAAACAAAAAAGGAACTTAAGAGTAATGAAAAATAAAAAAATAAATGAATCCGAATTGGTCGAAGATGAGCTGATTTCCGGCGAAGGTTTGATAGCTAATGTTTTACAAGATGTCGCTTTAGGCAATCCGTCAAGTGATGTTGCAGACGAATTTATTAGTGATTTTGTTTTACAAAACCGCGACGAAACCGCGCAAATTCTTTCGTTGTTGGAATCACCGTCGGAGAATCTTGTTGAGTTATTAAAGGGCATAGTAACTCAAGGTTATCAAGCGCAAATCGAAGCGTTGAATTCAAAGGGCTTTCTATATCTGGAAAGTCTGAAAGGTGAAGTCAGAGCAAGATTAACAGCACTTTCTACCGAAGGCGAAGGGTAAGCGTAACTTTGAAGGATAAAAAGCTGCCACAGGCTAAGACAATAAAAAGAAATAATTAGAAAAGAGGTAACAAATGAAAATTCACGAAAATTTAACTGATGATTTGAGCGTTTCAGTTTCAGAGGAATTCGACGGTAGAGCCGTTGTAACTGACGATTTGACGGGCGAGGTTGGACTTGTAGTTGCTCAAACTGCTGATAACCGACTTATTGTGCAGTGGCGAAACGCAGAGAACAGCGAAAGCCACGAAGAATTTGAGCTAATTTTGCCGGATGCGTTGAATGTAACTATTGATATTCAAGATGAAGAGAACGAAGTTGAAACCGTCGGAAATCCTTTCGGATTTTTTGCTAAAAAGAAAAAGTTTTTTGTTGATTTTAATGCGGATGGCGAATTTCACCAAACGGTTATTACAGCAAGAAATAAAGATGCCGCAGTGAAAATAGCCAAACGCGGATTCAAAAACTTTAAACTTTCTGACATTGAAGAAACCAATTAGAAAGATAAAGAGGTTTGTTAAGTTTTGGCTTCGTGGTAGTTGCGTGGAACTTAACAAACCTTCCCTAAAAAACGAAAGCCCGTTACTTCAAATAACGGAACTTTCAAGACCGGCGATGTCGCGCCGTGATAAAAGTTATATTATCACAAAACCGCGCATCGTCTAAAGGAAAAAATGACGATGTTTTTTATTTTAAACCAACCAACTGCGAAAATTTTACCTTTCAGAGCGAAAGCAAAGCCGGATTATTCAAACCGTGAACAGTTGCCGAAACTGTCAGACTTTAGAATACGAGATTGTCAGACGTGCGAAAAGTACGGAAGCCGACGAAATGACGGCTTTGTAATTTACGGGTGGCAATACACGGGCAATCCGGGCGAAGAAACCAACAGACCAAAAACCAAAGACTACGCGGAAATTGACCTTTGCCCGGAATGTTACGCCAAGTGGTGTCCAGAACTAGCGAAATTCATTCAATAAAAAGCCGCCTTGCAATTTATCGCATAGGCAAAAATAAAATTATGATTCAACAAATAACCGAAAAATTAAATAACGTAAAGAAAAACGGCAATAATAAAAGTTTCACAGCCTTATGTCCGAGCCACAACGACCGGACGGCAAGCCTTTCAATAAAGGACGCGGGGGAGAAAATTCTTTTACATTGTCACGCCGGATGCACGGTTGAAAACATCTGCACGGCTTTATCCATTGAACTGAAAGACCTTTCCACCAATAAAAAAAGTGTCAAAAAGCGAATTGGCGCAACCTACGATTACAAAGACGAAAACGGCAAACTGCTTTTTCAAACCGTGCGATATGAGCCGAAAAACTTTAAACAACGGCGATTTGAAAATGGTGAAGAAATTTGGAGTTTGGGCGATACAAGGCGCGTTCTCTATCGGTTGCCCGAACTTATTAAGTCAGACAAATCTTTTCCGATTTTCATCTGTGCAGGCGAAAAAGATGTTGAAAATCTCCGCAAACTTGGCTTGACGGCAACTTGTAACCCGTTAGGTGAGGGAAAGTGGAAAGATGAATACAGCGAATCATTGAAAGGCTTTGACTGTGTGATTTTACCGGATAATGACGAAGCCGGAACAAACCACGCCGAACAAGTTGCCAAAAGTCTTTTTGGAATAGCCGAACAAGTGAGAATCTTGCATTTGCCGGACTTACAACCCAAAGGCGATGTTTCGGACTGGATAACCAAAGGCAGTAATGTAGAAGACCTCTTTGCCCTTTTAGACGGCGCGGAAGTTGTCACCAGCGAAACTTTCAGCGAAAACGAAGACCAGCGAACAAACCCGAATGAAGCCGAAAATTACCTTGATGAGAGTGGCGAAAAAGCTATCGTCGGAAAACAAGCCAACAAACTAATTGAAATCGGCAAGACCGCCGAACTTTGGCACACTTCAAAAGGGGAAGCGTTTGCAAGTTTCGTCAATCATAACGGACAGTTTGAAACGTGCGAAATACGCAGCGAAAACTTCGATTTGTGGCTGAACTATACTTTTTGGCAAGCCGAGAAGAAAAGCCCGAATGAATCAGCTTTCAAACAATCTAAAACTATTTTGACGAGCCTTGCTTTATTTGAAGGTGAAACAAAGGAAATTTTCACGCGCCTTGCCCATCACGAAACCAAGTATTTTCTTGACCTTTCCAATAAAGAAGGTCAGGTCATCGAAATTTCATCAGAAGGCTGGAAAGTGCTTTCCGCAAAAGATGTTCCCGTGCGCTTTCGCCGCGCTTCTGGAATGTTGCCTTTGCCCGTGCCGGTTGCCGGTGGCGAAGTGCGCGAATTAAGACAATTCGTTAATTTGCAGAGCGAAGAAGATTTTTTGCTTTTGCTGGCGTGGCTTGTTTCATCGCTTCGAGGCGATGCGCCGAAGTATTCGGTTTTATCCATCACAGGTGAGCAAGGAAGCGCGAAAAGCACGTTATCGCTTATCCTACGTCAATTGATTGACCCGAATGAAGCACCATTACGCTTTGCCGTGCGAAGCGATTGGGATTTGTGCATCAGCGCGACAAATTCTTGGATAATTTGTTTCAATAATCTTTCTGACTTACCTTCTTGGCTTTCAGATGCGCTTTGCTGTCTTGTCGAAGGCGGGGGCTTTGCCGTCCGAACTCATCACGAAATGACGAAAGAAACCATCTTTCAAGCTAAACGTCCGATTATTCTAAACGGTATTGCCGACGTAACGACCAGACCGGATTTGCTTGACCGTGCCGTTTGTCTGCATCTTCCGACAATTCTTGATAGCGAAAGAAAAAATGAAATTGATTTTTTCAATGAATTTTACAAAGCCAGACCGCGAATTTTGGGCGCGTTGCTCAATGGCGTTTGTTCGGCAATAAGAAATTTGCCGGACGTGAAACTTGAACGCCGTCCGAGAATGGCAGACTTTGCCGCTTTTGGCGTGGCATCTGAAAAGGCTTTTGGGTTTGCCGAAGGTGCGTTTATGAAAGCATACGAAGGAAACCGAGAAGCCGGAAACGCCGTTGCAATTGAAAATTCACCGCTTGCCGTAACGATTCAAAACTTTATGGAAAGTCGTGAATTTTGGGAAGGGCGAACATCCGAAGCCTTAGCACAATTAAAAAATCACGCGGACGAGGAAACGAGATTCTTGAGAAGTTTTCCGAAACAACCAAATCAACTTACCGCTCAATTAAAACGAATTTCAGCAAATCTTAGATTGACTGGTTTAAACATAAAAACAGGGCGAAATCGTGACGGTGGATTCGTTACTTTTCAGAAATCACCAACTTAAAGTTTAAAACTTCTCCAAACCATCGTCACCATCGTCACACATCGTCACAGTTGTTGACAGTAAAGGGTTTAACCCGTGACGATGGTCTGAAATTCCATCGTCACACATCGTCACGCATCGTCACCCCATCGTCACATTTTTAGGTGGTCATCGTCACCCATCGTCACGGGTTAAAGTTTTTAGAATCAACAATTGTGACGATGTGACGATTGTGACGATGAAAAACGTATGTTTTTTTCTATAAGTTTTTTATTTTCACAAAAAATTTTATGACAGCCGCGAAAGTCAAAATTTTGAAGCAATTTTTTCACCAAGTCGCCGAACTTGCCAGCGAAACTTTGACGGCGTTTGTCGAAAATGAAGAAAAGCCGATTCAAACTTTTTCGCGTCCGGCGATTCAAGAAAACAGATTATTAAACCAAAAACAGCTTGCCGAGCGTTTGAATGTTTCCGCCAGAACGATAAGCAATTTACAAAATGAAGGCTTGCCAACCGTGAAGCTGGGAAAACGAATTTTATTTGATTACGACGATGTTTTGATTTGGGCAAAGGACAAGGAAATTAAAGGGCGTAGAAAATCAAACTTGAGTGTAGTAAGATAATCACGCGCACTCAACAACGGCAAAATAAAACAAAAGCGAGGCGCAAAATGTCAGTATTTGAAAGAAACGGTCATTGGTATTTAAGTGTAACGGTCAACGGAAAGCGAATAAGAAAGGCAATCAAAGAAGCCCAAACTAAACGGCAAGCCGAAAGAGCCGAGCGGATTCTGCGTGATGAAATTTACGAAAATCGTTACGGCAACGGCGGACAAAGAAATTTCACTGATTTTGTCGAAAAGACCTATAAACCTTATGCAAAGGAACATAAGCGCGGCTACAATGTCGAGCTTTCAATTTTAACTGTTTTAATTAAAAAATTCGGAAAACAAAAACTCAGTGAAATAACGCCGGAAGCCGTCGAGAAATTCAAGCGAGAAAGAGCGGCGGAAATTACTTCACGCAAAACAACCCGCTCAAAATCAACTGTCAACCGTGATGTTGCTGTTTTGTCGGCAGTTTTCAATCTTGCCAAAGACTTTGGCGACGTAAAAGAAAATCCGGTTAGGCGAATCAAATACTACACAAATCTCAAATCACGCGAGCGCATCTTGTCAGACTTTGAAGAAAAGGTTTTGTTTAACTCCATTCGTGATGATGTAAGATTCAGCCGTCAGATTGAAATTTTGCTTTATACAGGTATGCGGCGCGGCGAACTATTTAAACTTGAATGGCGCGATATTGATTTAACTAATGGCTATATCAATATCAGAAAAGAAACTACTAAAACCGGAAAAGCTCGAACAATTCCAATGCTTTCAAATGTTCAAGAAATTTTTGAAGCCTTGCGCGGCGAAGCTGGAGATGTCCTAAGCGATGATAAAGTTTTTTCTGGTTCAAATTGGGAAACAACAAAATTAACGACAAAGTTTCGAGAGGTTTGCGACAGATTAGGATTTACAGATTTAACTATTCATTCATTGCGGCATACATTTAGCACACGAGCCGATAAATTTGGAGTTGGCGCATTTGCTCAAAAAGCCTTACTTGGACACGCAAAACTTTCGATGACTGACCGATATACTCACGTTTCAAAGGAAACATTGAAGTCGAATTTAGAAGGATTTGAAAATATGTTGAAACGAAAATTGAATTCTAAAACTGAATGATTTAATTGGCTTTGCCTCAAAAGTCGGTTTTGCCTCATAAGTGCTTAATCTTGCCTCAAAACTATCTCATTCGCATCAATATCTTCATCGTTAATAATTTTGTCAATCGTGGAATTGAGTTTTGCTTTAAGATTCTTTAAGACTCCGTGAAGTTGAAAAATTCCTGTTTCAGAAAAGAAATTCGGATGATTAAAAGGTTTGCTTTGCTCCTTATAAAACATACGGACAATGTGTGCTTTTACTTCATCGGTGAAGTTAGGGAAAGGCATATTCAAAAAATGATTTGCTTTTAGTTCTTTCATTTTTGAGCCTACACACAAATACGAGCAATACTTTCGCATAATTTCCGTATTCATAAAACAAGTCATAAACATTAAATCCGCGTCGGGATAACCAGTAATTCTATAAATACCTTGATTATGATGCCCTTCGCCATAAACTTTGGTGTCGTAGAATGTGGCTATTCCAACGTATTCTCCCCTTCCGCCTCTTGAGGTGCGGTTAATCAGCAGCATTGCATTTTCATTCAAATTATTCTCGTCAGGCATACTAATTCTTTCATCAATTAAAATGTAGCCAATATCAGAACAGTTAGTCGGTGTTATCCATTTGTATTTTAAGGATTCATCATTGCCAATAAACCTGACTGACGGCGTGTTTCCGCCTTTTAATTTTTTAGGCTCGATATAAAAAACTCCCCGATTGTAGTTTTTAATTTGAAAATCAAAAGTTTTGAATACTTTAGAGTAAGCTCCGGTGTCTAACCTTTTCCATCTCACGATGTTCGAGAAAGACGGTTGTTCAAATTGAAACTTATTTGGTTTCTGTCCGGCTTGCAATTCCGAATTGACAATGTAATTGATAGTAGTAAATTTGAGTTTAATAGCCTTTTCAATCTGAATAATAAATTTCATTAACGATTCAACATAATTAACAGCTTCATCTGTGTTTTTTGTCGGTAATGGTATTTTACAGCCTAAAAACTTTGTTCCGGCGTGTCTTATAGTAGCCCCTTTCGGCACAATTTTATCTAACTGTTCTCTAAAAAAACTATGCTTCAAAAAAGCCAGAAGATAATATTTGTTCTCGTTTATAGGCAATTTATAAATTGCACCGGAAGGCATATAGTTTGGATAATCCCTATCCAAAATTACGACCTCGCCAATGTTGCTATCTTTAGAAATAATTAAATCACCTTCTTTCAGATTGTAATTCTTGAAAGATTTCGGGTGTATTCCTTCTACGCTTTGGTTTGAAAACTCAGGCAAGAATGTGTAATTTTGTAAGGCTTTGGTTCTTATAAAATAGTAGGATGAATTTTGAACGTAATTTATTGAGCCTACTTCGACTCCTAAATCATCTCTCTCTAATTTTCTCGACAAAAACTCGCCAACTGTTTTGATGTTGGCACTTGAAGAAATAAATGTCCGATGAAGTGATGGAGAAAGTTGAAAATCACTAGAAAGCGCATTTCTGTATCGTGTAATTATCGGATTCATAATTAACTACTTTGTTTTTATAAATAAGTCTTTGAGTGTTTCTTCTTGGCTTAAACACCAATTTCTGAATTTCTCTATTGTGCCAGTAAAATCTTCTAACAATAACGGAGTGCCTTCCACATCAATTTCAATATCAAAAGTTTCGATATTCCGCTTATAAACCGCCTCAAATCTTTTAACTCTATCAACGGTTTTTACTTCATAACCCATATCCACAATTTCATTCATAAAGATTTGATAGTTAATGTTTTGCAGTTTCTCTAATTCCTTTTTACTTGGCTTATATGCAACGATAATCGTAGTATTTACTCCCGTTTCGGCAAACACATTTGCAGGCATATCAAAACAAGCAACGATTCTGGTATTTGCTAAAAGCCATTCTCGCGCTTTTTCAAATTCATCAATAGATGCAATTGAGTTAGACAGCACGATTCCGAATCTTCCGTTCTCCTTTAGGATACGATAGGCATTTTCTAAAAACACCAATCCTAAATCAATACTATTTCCGGTTCGGGCAATATGCCAAAGCTCATACATTTCGATAATATCCTTATCTGATTCAGAGACAGGCTCAAATTTACGTCCTTTCCCGAATGGCGGATTTGTCAGCACCACATCGAATTTTTTCAGCTTAGTTTCGTCTCGCCAGTAATCCCAATTTCCCGATTTGTGAAGTTTGGGATTTAACTCTACTAATTCGCCTCTATCATCAAACTTCCAAGTTATCGAACCTTTATCCGCTTGATATTTTAAAACAGCATTACCATCTCCGTTTAGAAGCATATTTAATTGAGCCAACATTACCATCTGCTCGTCATTATCTACACCATAAATATTCTTATCATCTAATTTAGACTCAGAATTTACATAGGCAACGGAAAGAAAATCCGCAATTCCGGCGGTTGGGTCAATCACCTTTTCGGTGCTTCTCGGATTAACAATTTGAACTAAAAAATCAATTAGAGGAATAGGGGTAATAAATTGCCCTTTTTCTCCTTTTGAGAACTCGCTCGCAAACTTGTAGAAAACTATTTGGTATAAATCTGTCTTTTGAGACTTTACGAAACTATAATCTTGAAATTGTTCGACAATCTCAGAGATTACCCTTATATGCGCTTCTTTTTGCCAGTTAATAGTTTCCGTATCAATGCGCTTTAGAATGAAATGATATTCTTGGGACGCTTCGTTATATAAAGTTCTCATCCGGTCTATAAACGAGGTGATGTTATCATCGGCGAGATTGATATAATTTTTTTCACTAGGAGTTACATAAAAGAGCAAATCAATTTTTTGTCTCTCAATGTCCGTTTGATAAAATTCTAGATAAGATTTAATTTTTTGACTTCGTTTTTCATCAAATATTTTAAGGGCGAGAACTTGAATAAATATCTCGTATCCTCTTTGATTTTTCAAACTGACCTTATCCATTACCTTGAGAATAGATGAAATACCTTCCGATAACTGAGTGCTGTAAACTCCTGTAATAATTTCTAATTCATCAACCGTCCTTTTACTTCTGTCAATTTGCGGTTGATAAATTTTGAGAATAAGCTGGTCAAAAGTTGGAATTTTGTAATAACTATCTGTAAGATGCAGACTTAAATCTTTTGTCGCACTTTGTTCTTTTTTTTGGTTAAATCCTTCATCCAAACGCAAATAATTTCCGTTTTGCTTCTTAAATAAATAAAGACGTTCCGCGTCATACAAAACACCCAAGCAAAATTCATTTTCGCTTTCTTTTAAGGCAGGTTTTAATTGCTGATTCCAGATTGCTTCATTATTCTTGCCAGTTTCTTTTTTAAACTCAATTACGGCAATTAGGTGTTTTCTAAGCCAATCCAATGCAGACTGGTCTTTCTTGGTGTGATAACTTTTGTAATACTCAAACCATTCTTTATCATCGAAAATTGCACCATCAAATTTTATCGGCGCAGATGAAACATTTCCTTTGGGAAAATACACCTCAGTTCCAATATAATCTTTAGAATACATTCCCGAATGAACAATCGAGTAGAAAAACTGCCATTTGTAAAATTCTTCATTAGGTTGTCCAGATTTATTTTTTATGGACGCGGTTACATTTTGAGATAAATGAACAGGCAAAAAACAAGCGAAGTCAGTATGACCTTTGTATTTCTGATTAAACTCGTTTTTGCATTCGGTAAAATTGAGCATATTTAGCAAGCGCGAGTGCCAGAGTAAAAGACGTTTATCTAACCTCAGCCGGATTTTAACTAATTAACTATTCTTACTTGATTTGCATATCTAAGTATGCTGCTTGTGTGAAATTTAACATTTTTCGAGGGTGTCCACAAGTGTCTGTGAAAGGTTTTTAATGAAGGAGAAAAATGGCTTTGCCTAGAAAGGCTGCCCAAAAAGCCACTTTCTAGGCAAAGCCATTTTTACAATATAATAACCGCAAGAAAGACACAAAACTAGAGAACAAAATAAATAAAGCCTAAAAAGCCAATAAAAATTAGGCTTTTTAGGAAGATATAAAAACGTTCTTTACAAGAGTTTTGTAATTTCGTATTATTTCCTAGTGATGCGTGAAGATGCACAGAGTAGCAAATACTTAATTAAACTTGCCGTTGTTGAGTGTATGCAACTGCACCGGAAGGCATCACACGGCACAAGCAAAGGACACAAATAAGCCACAAGCTAAAAGTTATTTGAAATTCATCTGTCTAAAAATGCCGTTGCATCTTCCCAAGAAACAAACTCGCCTTTTGCAAGGGCGTGATTCGCGGCGCAAATGTCGGAGGCATCTTCTAAGTCTTCGAGATTTTTGCGCGACAACTTAGAAGAATTTTTAATCCGTCGAACTGTTTCCAGAGCATTGACTAATGCAATCGCAAAGTTTTTGTCGCTGATTTTATAACGACGATTTACTTTGAGCGGCAATTCAATAAGTAGTTTTCCCATAACTTTAATTCTATAACGCGGCGTGTGTTATAGCCAAAATAAACGCCTTGCCAAATGCTACCAACATTCGACAAGGCAAAAACTAAATTCCAACTTACACAGGAGAAAATTAGCTATGACTAAAAATACCAAAAATCAACCCAAAGTTAAAGAAACCATTGAAGGCGAAAGAAACATTCGGCTTCATCACACCCTAAAACTAACTCGACAAGAGTTTAATCAGCATATGGGCAAAGCCGCTCAAATACTTTTAGACAAAGGCACAATAGAATTAAAATCTACTGAAAATGTCCGAAAGTATGTTTTTGAAATTGAGATAATTGATTGACCGGCGTTTCAGCGCGGGCATCTTTTCAAATGAGATGCCCTTTTAGATTAGATATTATGAAAGGAAAAACCAGCAAATTATTTTCCAAGTCAACCAAAAAGACGGTTGAAGTAGCCGGTGCGATTGAAAGTATTCATTTATCTTTTGAGATTAAATGCGAGAAAGATTCATTTGAGCATTATGTTAGGG
>MWWH01000408.1_pt1 | contig 12499 bp, 16 predicted proteins | sample 1047231 | NCBI WGS metagenome assembly MWWH01 (sample SAMN06349967, study PRJNA376086) | soil metagenome | isolation source: MG3-2 sample Antarctic (ecotone) soil | place: Antarctica | collected 2015-01-13 | reverse complement strand
GCTTTATGGCCTACCCTTTTCCCTTTGCCCGAAAAACTTAACACCGAATAGGTACTCCGAGCTTTTATTGACTTTTACGCCCGAAAAACCTACCGCGTAAACCTCACACTATGGTATAAGGCGCGGCCATGCCGTTGACAAAAAAAGAAGCCGCTGCGTTCTTAGGCGTGACCATTCGATCAATCGAGGCCTACGCAGCAAAAGGCAAACTCTCTACCGGCAAAGCCAAAGGCACGCGCGGAGATATTACCGTTTACGATGAAGCCGAACTGCAAAAGCTTAAAGACGAACGCGGGCAAGTGTCTTTTATCGAACGACCATTACAGGCCGAAAAACCTAACACTGAATACCTCGCACTGATTCCACAGCAAAGCTCAGCACTCGCCGCTTTGATTGAAGCCGTACAAAAAACTACAGCGCCAACAACTGCCGACGCTGCAAACAAACTACTGCTCAAATTACACGAGGCCAGTAAATTAACTGGACTCTCGCGCGCGATCCTGCGCGAAGCGATTGATTCCAAGAAATTGAAAGCCAAGATAATTGGCCGGGCATGGCGCATCAAGCGCAGCGATCTTGATGCTTATGTAAGCAAGCTTTGACGGCCATATTTAACATACTACCTATTATCAGCCGCGATAATTTCAATATGGCTTTTCAGCGCGGGCAAAATCAATATCTTGTGGTGAGGCGAAAAATATCTTGCACGCGAGATGTGCAAAACGGATGTTTCACGGCTTATTGAAATTATCGCGTCAGACCCCAATATCTTGTGGCCGAAATCCACTAGGCCGCGACCTCCAAAGCACGCGCCAACGCTGCCGGAATTTCGACGGGAAAGAAGCGCGCCGCCGCATACCAATAGCCCTCGCCGCTCTCATCAATAATCGTGATGTAGCCGCGCGCCGTCGCTTCATCGTCCGGCACGATCCGATATAGCTTGCCGACTTCAAGCGAAGCTTCGTAGCTTTCGTTATTGATGCACACCGCAAACTGCGGCGCGGGATTCTTCCTTTTTCTCATGAAACTGCCAATGACGGTTATTTGAAAACAAGAAGCGTAAAAGCGGCGCAATCCCGGCGCACAATAGAAAGCCCGTCGGCAAGTTGCTTGACCGCTTCCCGCTCGTCCAAGCTTAAATCAAGCGGCTTGCCACCTCTGGGATTTACTGCCCGGACAAGCGAGGCCGTACCCATCTTGCCAAGCTCTACGCTGCATCGGAAAGCTTGCTCTAGTCGGCGATGCTCATGCCCACAAGAGACGATCAGCGATTCATCTTCAATGAAAACGCCCGCGATAACTACATAATGACCTTTCATAATTCCTCGCTTCCTTAAATTACAGCCAAGCGACTTCTACGCCGCTCGCCTTCGATTGCATACCACGCTTGCCAAGACTTCTCGCGCCCGGCTTGCTCACCTTCTTCGCAGCCATTGATGTAAGTTTCCCATTCAGCATCGGCACGCGCCCATGCTGAACATTGCCAATCCAAGCCAACGCGCCTCTGCCGACGCTCAAACCGTTCGCTACTTGCGCGAGTCTTATAACGCGCCTTTGCAATATCGGACGCACGATCTTCTAAATGCGTTTTCAATCCAACGCGATGACCGTACAATGCGCCACTCTCGAAAGCCGTTGCCGGATTCACACACAGCCCGTAACGCACATTTCCGTCAAGCCCGCGAAAGACGTTGTGCGGAAAACGGCGAATCAAATCAGACTCCCGCCACTCACGCCTTTGTCTGGCGACCTCTTCAATCATCTCTTTCCACTCTGCGCGCCGCCCTTCGGCGATCATCTGCGCTCCAAGCAAGCGCAAAGCCCGCGCACGGCGCTTTTGCACCTTGAGGGGACTTCCGCGCGCCGCTCTCGCTGTCAATTGTTCCCTTTCATCAAGGTAGGCGGTGCGCGTAAGTAACGCTTCGCTTGTTTCCGGCGTAAGCTCTAGCTCGACGTACTGCTCCGCGCGCGCCTGTTGCCAGAGCGCTACATCATCGATGCCGCGCGAATGATCTACTTCCGCATTGTTATAGAGAGCGTCAAGACGATCTTCTATTGTCGGCGCTGCGTGGCCTGCTATCGCGTCAGACTCGCGTTTGACACGCACGCCGCTTGCGCTACCTTTTCGATTATTCAAATCGCCCCAAAGCTCGACCATGCGACGCCCGCGTAACGTGCGCTCGACTTCCAACAGTTGCGACGCCGGGACTTTGGGGAACTCCGAACCCTTCACCATGTATTTGCAAACTTCAAAGATTGCGCCCTCTTCGCTGATTGTGCGCTTGCCCTGCCGCTTCGTCGTCACAAGGCGAACGTCTACAACCGGACGGCCATGCTTGGTCTTGAACTCCATCGCAACGTCAAACTTTTGCGCCGCCCGGAGCAAGCATCGTTTCCACTGTTCGCCAAGCCCGCTCCAACCGATCTCGACGGCCAGCGACATAACGTGCGCGTGAACGTGATAACCGTCTTGCTCGAAATCCCACGCGCGCCCCTCGCTCTCCAAACGGCGCGAATCGCCAAGCGTGAACTCTTCGCCTTTGAGCGCCGCACGCACTTTATCCTTCCACCATTTGCTTTTACGCAAGCGGCTCAACGCATTATCGAAAATATCAAACGACAGTTCGACGCCCGCGCCGATCAACGTCGGCATCGTCAAAGTAGCAAGCCACCACCTTTCGCCGGGCAACTTCTCTACGGCGCGAATGACAGCGCCGACACGCTTGCGTGACTTGCTCGCGCTTCTGGCAACGTAGCTCGGACACAGGCGCGACGAACTCAAAACCGACTTTGTAAATAGAGCATCAAACAGTTCGCCGAACTCGCCGACAACATCCGGCGCAATAGTAAAGTTTTCACAGCGCGCGGTCTGGATAATCAAATCAGCGTCGGCCTCTGCCTGCGCGTCGCCAGCGAGAAGCGCGGCATCGCGCAAGCGGCGGCCTACGTCCGTGCCGATACGCATACGATCAAGCGCGATCTGCTCTACGTCACGCGGATTCGCGGCGACTACCGATTTAAGTTGTGCGATTGATTGAGAGATTTTCGGCTCGCATTTTCTACTAAGCCGAAATTGTGCTGGAAGGTGTCTTGCCGGAGTGTCGTTACAGACTAACTAAATTTTGCTTGTCCGTAATAACCTACTTGTGCAAGAATAATTGCATACACCGAGCCAACTCCAATTTGGCGAAGTGGTCTGAACAGCCCTACGTCGCTTAGACCCGCTAAGATTTCAGCGACGTGGGGCTTTACTATTGTCAAAAATACTCCACTACTATGTGCCTCGACATTCTCAAAAGCAACTAAACAATAAGGGTCACGCGACGCGCCGAACCTTGAACATTCGCCACATTGCGCGGCGCGTCGCTACACTCGCGCGGTAAGGCGGGCTTCACATGCGTTTCGCCTTTTACAGATTCCGCGCTCGCCATAAATCCGTCTATAAAGTGGATGCTAGGTTTTCACACAAACTGCATTAGAAAATCGTTGTTGGCTCGTAGACTAGCTTTTCCCCTTCAAAGCAAATAAAGCAACGCCAGCGATAACCACAAGTTCAATCGTACCCAACCCGCCGAAACTACCTCCGTCATTCGCGCTCGGCTCATTGGATTGTGGAGCGCCATCTTGCGGAGTGCTATTGCTACGCTTTCCAAAGAGCGACGAAACAGTCGTATTAATACTGTCAAAAACTCCGTCGCGCGTACTGTGTCCCGGTTGGCGACGTTGCACGCTCACCAGCCGCATAGCAGAAGGCGGCGGCTCTCCGATGCCTGTCACCGCGTAGGTACTTGGATTAAGCGATGTGATTGAGAAATCACCGGGCGAAGCTATTTGCTGAATTGCTCCGGGAAGCCTAACGCCAGACGGAAGCTGTAAAGCGCGACGCACGGCGGGCTTCTGTGGCGCTGGCTGCCTACGTGGAGCAGGTCTTGGTCTTGGCTTCGGCGCTGGTCTTGGTGCAGCTCTGCGGCGCGGCTGCGGGTATGTGCCAAGCTCGCCTAAACCTGAGTAATCATCGGCAAGGTAGCCGTCAAAATAATCGTCATCGTCGTTGTAGAAGCTCATAGAACTTTCCAACTTTTTCTGATAAGGCGTAACAGATCGCGTCAACACAAACGGCGCACGCCCCGCTTCTGTTTCCTGCAAATTCAAGTCGCCTAACGCATCGCTTACCTGTTCTTCCGGTGTAATAAACAAATCTTCAACGCCTGGCAGCCGTACATGAAAAGCGCGATAGAGAATGACCGCCGCGATGCCCGGCAATGCATAACGCTCGACCAGCGTTTCAAGATTATGACCTTCTTTGCGCGACATAATTCTTTCGTTTACTCAGCGAGGTCAATATTAAACTCCGCGCCTGTTAAGTTCGCGCCGTCCTGTTTCATAAATCGCTTGGATAGGGCGAGCGCGTGCTGCTTATTGGATGCGTCCATTTCAAACTCGCTCACGTCGCCGCAAACATCTACGAAAGTAACGTCATACGTTTTTAGTTCTTTCTTCGGCGCACTCTTCGCGGTGCGGCCACTTCTACGCGGTGGCGCTTCCGGCTTGCGATTTCCGAAGAATCCAAAGAACGGATTGACGCGCGCTTCACTGTCAAATTCTTTCCAATAGGATTCGACAAGTTCTGACAATTCATCGCGCAAATCGGATGCCGTAGCCCACGCGTCCGCATATTGCGCTTCAAGGGTTTCAATTCGACGCGCACTTGCGCCATCGTCCCCCGCTGTATTTAGGCGCTCCAACAAAGATTCAGCCTTCGTGTAAGCCCCTTCGACGTTCTGCGCTAACTCCCAAGGAGTAATAGACACTTTCATTCCCCCTTCAAAATTACGCCGTTTGCGCCCGCGCGGGCGGCTTGCCTTCATTCGGTATAGCGGGCGCAACGTTTATCTTCGGTTGCCGGCGCTTTGCAATTTCCGTTTTAAGTTGATCCATCCACGCAGCCGCGCCCTATGCAGTTTTGAGACTCGCCGCCGTGCCGTTTCCATTGCTCGCTGCTGCTTGCGCAGTTGGTGGCGCTTGTAATTTAATGCGTGCCTTTACGCCCTTACGCAATCCGTCTAAAAACTTGCCAGCGTTGTTAAGCGGAGAAAGATCAATTCCTTTCGCATCTTTCAAAGTTTTCAATATTTCTACGTTCGGCAATTCCAAAATTTGAGCGAGCGCCGGTTGCCACTTCGAGTCTTCAGTCGCAAGGCGCACAACATCATCAATGCAATCATCCGGCACGTCGTTATGCTGAATATCCGTGATGATGTTTGCCAAAACTATATCTATCGTAATCGCGGCATCGTCGCCCTCGCGCTGTTGCTCTGGCACGTCAACAGTTGTTTGAGGCATCGGAGCGGGCGGCGCTTCCGGTGTTGGCCTTTGCTGTGGCTGGGAGGCGGCTTGGCTGTTTACATGCTGCGCCAGCGTGCCAACGTCAACGTGCTGTAATACGGCGACGAGTTTATTAGCGATAGCTGGCCCGGCAGTCGAACCAATGAAAGGGTTTTCTAAAAGGTCTCGGGCAAAGCCTAATACCTTATCAACCATTGTTTCAGGTTCGGCAACGGTTTCCGGCGCGTGCACCATGTCGCGCATGTTGCGCATGAATTCTGGAATGATGCCACTCTCTTTGACAAGCATTAGCTGCGCCGCGTCTTTTGGATTGATCGTAGGCTCGACGGCGCGCGGCGCTTCGGGTTGCAACTTTCTCTGCAAATCAATGGCACGTTCCAATATCGCAAACGGGTCTTGAGTTGTTTGCGTATTCTGCGCGGCTACTTTAGAAACCGCCGCCTCAATCATCTGGGCGATATCGTCTTTTGACGGTGTCGCAACTTGCGACGATGGCGCAAATTCCTTTAATAGTTCCTTTGTCGCCCTGATCGTTTCCGTTGTGCCATTGATCGAATGCGCGGAGGATTCCTGCAATATCGGCGCGGCGCTCTGCGTGCTGTTCACCGGAGCAGGTTCAGCCGCTCGAACACCCGGCGCAACCTCTATCAATTCACCACCAAGAATCGCACGGCCAGCGCGCAACTCCATATAATAGTGGCCGGGAAGTGCGACACTCTTGAAGCGTTCAATGAATCCGTCCACATAGGGAAGCGCGATCATATTTTCATAGTCGCGCGCACGCGGATCGGTGCGCCGGTCAGTCGCATAATTCTGCAAAGGCATAAAATGCGCCCGCGTCGGTTTCGACTTTTCCGGTTGCACATCTTCACGGAGAACCGTGTAAGGTTCCTGCGGCTGCTCGTAAGCTTCTCCGTCGAAGTCCGTGCGTTTGTTCGTAGCCATTTCGTGACGCCTCTCGAAACCGTTTCGTACCTGCCTCGTGCTTTCTCGTGAAAACACAGTGAACCGTAAGGCGCGTCGCTTAGTCAGAGCGACGCGACATTGCCAACGCGTGCAGTAACTCGCGCCCTAAGACACGAGAAGCGGGCGCGTTATTCATCGTCGGCGATTTCTTCGTCGGCGGCTTCTTCGTCGGCGATTTCGTCCACGACTTCGGGGTAAAGTTGCTCGATAGAATCTTGAATCGCATCGAAAGTTTCTTGCGCGTCTGTGCGCGAGCCGTCCCACGATTCACAGTTCTGATAGATGTCAACACACAAATCTTTGAAGTCATTTGCGGTAGATGCTTTTGTTGCTGTAGCCATGATGGTCAATTCCCTTTCAACATTTGGAAGTATGAGCGCCCGAACAGAGTTACCGCGCGGGCTATGTGCGGCCTTATAAATTCGAGCGCCGTGCGCCCCTCGACCACGCCCAAGATGTTGCCACAGAAAGTAGACCAATCCGGAAATAGCGCGTTGTGTTTTCCAGATTGGTATGTGCTTTTGACCGAAACATCAAATAAATAAACCACATAGCTTTTTTTGCGAATCTGAAAAATATTTTTTTTGAGAGCGACCTTATTTTCAGACTTGCTTCAGATTGGTCAACTCAGGCGCGGTACTTTTCTACAGCCCAAGCAATCGAACGGCGAAAGCGCGCTCGCTTAGCCCCAAACAAACGATACTTCTCTCCAAGCGTTTTTGACGCCGCATCTATCGCGGGAAGCTTCGACATCCCCAGCGAAAGGTTTCCATCGTAGAGCTTGAGCTTCTCAAGTGTGGCTCTGTTCAGTGAGGTGCGCCCGCCGCGCTTGCTCTTTTTGGACGCATCCCCTTCCTTCATCGCCGCGATCTTCTCTGGCGGGGCGGCGGCGATCTGCTTTGGTGGAACATGCAGCAAGGTGCGCGCGGTTGGCTTCCGGCGACCTCGTAAATGAGTAAGCCGATGACGGACTCGCCTGCGGCGTTTTAGCAACGTTCGCGCGCCGATGGGAATTTCTCCTGACGGCACGGACGCGGCCATTTGTGGGGTTTCCTTTGCACGGCGCAGAGCTTCCGCTAAATCGGCAAGAAATCTGCCGACGCCGCCGGCATAAGTCTTATGCACGCCAAGCCCCGTTAAAGAAAGTCCCACTAGTAGCAACAAGCCTGCCCCGCTGTCATTCTGATTTTGATTCATTTTTATCACCCCGCTTCGACGTAACTTCCCGCAAGAGCAAGTCCGAAAGTTCGCAGCTAAGTGCTTGGCACAAGCTATCAAGGGTCTTTAATGAAATCATTTTTAGATCGCCTCGCCACAGCCGATGTGCCATGCCGGGAGCAACGTTCATTCGCCGCATTAGTTGGTAGCCGCTCGTAACGCCGTGCCTTGCTGCCGCTTCTTTAATTTGAAGTTTAATCATACGAAACCACCTTACTATACAAAGTAGCTCCAAAAGTGTGATAACTTCAAAAATATCGTTACCGTATCGTTATTTTTGAAATTAAATGGCTGCGATCCTCGCAAGCAATGCGGCATTCGTACTTAACAATTCATTTCTTACTGCTCTTCTTTTTGCTCACAGTCTTTTTTGTGGAGACAGTTGTGGCAACTTTCTTCCCGCCCGCTTTCTTCGCTGGCCTGCCGCCCGGCAGCGCTGCAAAATTTACCACTTCGCTGCGCCGTAAGAATTTACGCCCGCCAAGTTCTACAACGCTTAAACGTCCGCGCCTTATTAAGCCTGCAATTGCTTCTGGTGATACTTCCCGCAACCTTGCGGCCTCTGATTGTGTAATTAAATCCATCAATTCTTCTTTTTTCACTCCGCCTCCACAAATTAGTTGAAAAGTTTAATAAAGTCAAGTAACATGTTATCTCTTTCAATGAGTTACTTCAAACAAAAGAAAACGCCCGCCAAAATGTGTGTAGCATTTTGGCGGGCATGGCATCAACTCTTACCACGAAAGGCAAAAGCTAATGAGTCAAAAGAAGAATACGCGCCGCACGTCGGAAAGTTCAACGCCCGCCGCGCCGCCGCGCCTAAAGATGCGGATTGATAACAGAGTTGTAACAGTCCAAATCACCAAAGCCGATGAAGAGGCGACGAAACACATTCTTGCTCTGTATCACAACGAACAGACGCCGGAGCTTATAAAGAGCGCTATCTTCCGGCTTTTCTTGGATTACCATAACCACCACAATTGGCCGCTTCCAAATAACTTCCCGGAACAATGGGAACATCTCTGGCCTTGCCTACTTGCCCGCGCCCGCGAAGCTGGCAACGTGGTGACGGCCATACGCTATACATGGCAGCCAACGTCGGAAGAAGAAGCAAAACTTGACGAGCACGACGACCTTCTTAAAGAAGCCGATGTAATTTTCGACCTGATGAACGGCGAAGGCTTGCCCGATGGATTTCAAAACAACTTCCGCGAGTCAATTGCCGATCTACTCTACATAGCAAAGGTTGATGTTTATAACGAGCGGCACTTGTGGCAGGAAGCATGGCAGTTAGTTTCCGAAAGACTAGCCATACAAGAAAAGCTTGAAAGGGATACAGAGTAATGAATTTATCAAGCCTACTTTCCTTCAAGCCTGCGCCGCGCACCGAAGTTGCAAAATGCTTCGGCGTTCAACTCGCCCGCGTCGGCATACGTCACGGCGAATTGATTGCGCTCGAATGCACCGAAGACATAAAGCCCGGCGACTTTGTTATTGCACAGTGGCAAAGCCTTATGATTCTGGCAGAGGTAAGGCCGCACGGCTGGCTGCGCGTAGACTTTGCATCCGACAAGCCGCCGCTTCACATCCCGCCCGGCACAGCTCGCATACGCGGGCGCGTTGGGCGTGCTGTCAACAAGCTGGACGTTCCCAAATACATCGCGCCGCTTAATTGATGCGCGGGTAACACAAAACCAAAGGAGTAGACATGGAAGCTACATACGAAGAAGAAGCCGCCGCGAAGTTTCTCGTGGAACGAACCGGCACAACAATTAAAGAAGCAGAAACGTTCATCGAAGCAAGGCGTACCGTGCCTGCTTCGGAACTCATAGAAGGGGAACTATTCTACGTTGAAGGACGCTTTGAAGTGCCTGACGAAATTCTGCGCGATGTTTTAGGCAAAACACAGTTGCCTGTTCATAAAATCATCAAGCTGATTGTTGAAGAAGTTGCATACATGGAAAGCATTGACCTAATGGAAGGCAGTTTTTATCAAACTGCCCTTGAATGGAAGGCTGAACAATTAGGCGAAGCCGAAGCCATTCACTGACACCTTTCCAACATTGCAACAAAAGAAAAGGGCGGCTGCTACGGCTGCCCTTTCTCTAGCATTCCAAACTGAAAAGGTATTATTACAGCATGGCAATCAAGCGAACAAAGCGCCGGGTCATTCGTAATCCATCATCCGGCGCGGGCGCAATCTCAACCGAGCAAGGTGTCGCCGCCGCCCACAAAGTTTTAGAGATAGCGGAAAGCTCCGGCATAGACTGTGCGCTATGCGGTGGCATCGCCATGCAGATATATGGCTTCACTCGCGCAACCCGCGACGTTGATTTTGTTGCTTCGGAACTTTTGCCGCTTGTCGGCGCGCGGCGGCTTAACTTCGGCGGTGAGGCTTACAGCGTCAAGGTCGGGCGCAAGGAAATTGAAATAGACTGGATTGTACGCGACGACGAGAAGCAAGAAGTTTACGAAGCCGCGCTGCGAGATGCGGTCATTATAGAACCGGAAGGCTTGCCGATCCTGACGCCCGAATGGATGGTGATTGTTAAAAACTTCGCCGGGCGCGGCAAAGACCACCTTGACCTGCTCTGGATATTGCGGCAACCGGATTTAGTAGATCGTAAAATAGTGGCGCGACATATTAAGAAGTTGTTTGGCCGTTTTGCCTTTGCTGTATTAGGCGACCTTGAATCACTTTACCTTGAAGCAGACTTGATGCGCGCGAGAGACGAGTTAGGCGAGTAGCAGTTAGTGGACGGCACAAACGAATGTCTGCGCGCGGCTTTATGGCTACCCTTTTCCCTTTGCCCGAAAAACTTAACACCGAATAGGTACTCCGGGCTTTTATTGACTTTTACGCCCGAAAAACCTACCGCGTAAACCTCCCGCTATGGTATAAGGCGCGGCCATGCCGGTGACCAAAAAAGAAGCCGCCGAATTCTTAGGCGTGACCATTCGATCAATTGAAGCCTACGCAGCAAAAGGCAAACTCTCCACCGCCAAAGCCAAAGGCACGCGCGGAGATATTACTGTCTACGACGAAGCCGAACTGCAAAAGCTTAAAGACGAACGCGGGCAAGTGTCCTTCGTCGAACGACCATCACAGACCGAAAAACCTAACACTGAATACCTCGCACTGATTCCACAGCAAAGCTCAGCACTCGCCGCTTTGATTGAAGCCATACAAAAAACTACAGCGCCAACAACTGCCGACGCTGCAAACAAGCTACTGCTCAAATTAGACGAAGCCAGTAAATTAACCGGACTCTCGCGCGCAATCCTGCGCGAAGCAATTGACAGTAAGAAATTAAAAGCAAAGTTAATTGGCCGGGCATGGCGCATCAAACGAAACGATCTTGACGCCTACATCACAAGGCTTTAACGCGCTTCTACACAACCACAAGAAGCGTAAAAGCGGCGCAATCACGGCACACAATAGAACGCCCTTCGGCAAGTTGCTTGACCGCTTCGCGTTCATCCAAACTTAAATCAAGCGGCTTGCCACCTCTGGAATTTACTACACGGACGAGAGACCCCGTACCCATTCGGCCAAGTTCAATACTACATCGGAAGGCTTGTTCCAATTGGTAATGCTCATGCTCGCACGACACCACAAGCGATTCATCATCAATTATGATGCCCGCCTGCGCGATATAACGCTTTTTCATAATGCTCCATCAAAAAGCTGCTGCCGAATTAAGGCACAGCTACGATCTCGCTTAACCACTTCGCCAACTTAAATGCACGTCACTTTTAACAACTTTGGGCGTCTGATAAGAGCGCAACCCATACCAGCACCGCCCCCCTAAATCTGTGAACGAAGCACACGGATAGCGCCACGTTTGCTCTGAGCGCCGATAATCCTGCACCTCCGCGACCCGTGCGGTCAGCTCCTGACGCCACTTTTCACGCTCGCCCCGCTCAATTAGCTCTTGGCCTCTCTCGCGTAAAGACTTGCCGACCTTCTGACGCCTAAAGATCGTCCCGTCTCGCGCTTTTGGCAGGGCAGATAGGTTTTGTGTATCAAGGTAAGCAGTCCGCGCTTCCAGCGCGGCGCGCGTCGCCGGGTCAAGCTCTCCGAAAATCTTAACCTCCGCGACGGCCTGCTTGTGCAACGCCACATCGTTGATAACTTCGGCGTCGCCCCACACCATGCGGTTTTCTTCATCCGACCAACGCCACATCTTGTCAAATTTGATTTCCGCGCCCGCTTGCAACTCGTCAAGCCGTACATCATTTGGAATACTCGCGCGCGTCCGTTCAAGTTCTGCACGCCACTGTGCCTCGCCTTCCCTCGCTAACCTTTGAGCCGCTGCGCTGGCGATCTGCGCGGGCGTTCGCTTCTCTCGGCACTCGCCAAGCAATTCAAACATGCGCGGCCAACGCTCGATTGATGCAATCTCGACAAGCTGCGCGTCCGGCACTTTTAACCAACTCTCGCTTTTCGTCACATACTTGGCGACTTCATTGATTGCGCCCTCGCCGCTGATAGTGGACTTTGAACCCTGCTTTTTATTCACGACTAAGCGCACATCGCAAACCGCTAGACCGTCTTTTGTAGCGATGCCCTGCTCGATGCCATGCTCCGCCAAAGAAACCTTTAGGCAGGCCGTCCACTCTTCGCGCAAGCGTCGCCATTCGATCCAGCGCGACAATACGAGCAAGTGAACATGAACGTGATAACCGTCTGTCTCCGGCGACCACTCGCGCCCTTCTCTTTGCAATCGTTTCGAGTCGCCTAACGTAAACTCGACGCCCTTGACGCCCGCACTCACAGATTCAGACCACCACTTATAAGACGCGCTGCGCTTGCCACTGAAGAGACGCCACGAACGCGCGATCACATCCATTGCAACCGGAAGCGAGACGCCCGGCAGCGTCGGCATGGTCAATGTAACGAAGCGCCACAAGTAACCGCTCCGCATCGCCGGGCGCACAATGGCCGCACGCGCACGCGCACGCGACT
>MWWH01000407.1_pt1 | contig 12503 bp, 12 predicted proteins | sample 1047231 | NCBI WGS metagenome assembly MWWH01 (sample SAMN06349967, study PRJNA376086) | soil metagenome | isolation source: MG3-2 sample Antarctic (ecotone) soil | place: Antarctica | collected 2015-01-13 | reverse complement strand
GCACCAGAAGTTCATACTTTTGGCGCACCAGAAGTTCATACTTTTGGCGCACCAGAAGTTCATACTTTTGGCGCACCAGAAGTTCATACTTTTGGCGCACCAGAAGTTCATACTTTTGGCGCACCAGTTCCTCAATGGCGACGTTGATGATATCCGCTAACTCTTCTTTGGTTCTGGCCGCTTCGCTCATGGCGAGAAGCAGGGCGTGACGCGCTTCCTTACCGTAGGGCTGTATGTGGAGTGACTTACGGATCAAGGAAATATGACGAAAACGCGTCCCTGAAACGTCATAGTTGGGCAGTTCAGCGAGGGCGATGGTCGTGCCGGTCAATGCAGCGATGTGTTCGACGATAGCGCTGGGCACCTGATTCAGCGGGAGGAAATAGCCCAGACGTTGGAAGATTTTCAAGAGAACCAGAAAGCCAAGATAAGCCACCTCACCGCGAGTCACTTGCTCCGCGAGAGCAATTTCCTGTGGTGTTGGAGTGTAGATTGCGGTGAGATCACGCGCTGAGACGCTGCTTTTTAACCGGGGGTAGGCGGTTTCTTGAATGGTTGGCAAGGGAATTGAACCTTAAAAAATGAATCAGAAACCGAACTTGTTAAAAAATGAATCTGCGCACGGGCAGAGGCCGGAGAAACTTGAATACAAACTTGGAAACGGTGTTTAAAAAAACGGTCGTTTTTCTGGCAGACGTCATTCCCGCGCAGAAAAGGTGAAAAAACCGGCTGAGAGCCGATCTAACGCCCCCTAGCATACCACGAAACCGGTCTGCGAAATCTACGTGCCAAAGGGCTTGGGGCGCGTTGAGTTTCGTGGTATAAATCCCCTCAACGAACGCCAACCGAGGAGCCGCTTCCATGCTGGTGGGCTATGCCAGGGTTTCTACCACAGATCAGAACCTCGACCTCCAAAAAGACGCCCTCCAAAGCGCCGGTTGTGAGCGCCTCTTCACCGATACCGCCAGTGGCGCGACCGCAGAGCGGCCTGGCCTGACCAAGGCGCTCCAGGAGTGCCGTCCAGGGGATACGCTGGTCGTATGGAAGCTGGACCGTTTGGGTCGCTCGCTGCCACACTTGGTGGAGACGGTGCGGGAACTGGCTGCCCAAGGCATCGGCTTCAAAAGCCTGCAAGAGAACCTGGATACCACGACCTCTGGCGGCAAACTCATCTTTCACCTCTTCGCTTCGCTGGCCGAATTCGAGCGAGACATCATACGCGAGAGAACCAAGGCAGGTCTCACGGCTGCACGGGCCAGAGGCAGAAAGGGCGGACGCCCCAAAGGTGTGCAGGACGAGAAGAAGCAAAAAGCGGCTCTGGCGCTCAAAAACGACCCCTCCCGCTCGGTCGCAGAGATTTGCGAGATTCTAAACATCTGTCGCAACACTTACTACAAATATGTGCGAAGCGGCGAACCCCCAAAGCGGGCACCGCATTCTGCGCTGCTGAGCCAGACAACGCCTGAGCCGCTCCGGCAACCACTCCGGCAACCACTTCCGTCGAAAATGATGCGAGTCAAGCTGGTTCTGGGAGTCGAAGGCAACAACAAATATATTCGCGGCAAAAGCAAAGCGCGCGAGGAAATCGAGCGCTGGGTTCTCGGCCTCTATAATATGGAAAAGTTGGATGAGAGGGGCCGGGACTATCGCCTGACCATCCCGTATGAGACGGATGAGGAACTCGACACCATCATCTATCAAGAGATTCTGGCGGAAGCCGACCGCATAGCCGGCGACCGCAATTGCTCTATCGACACCAGTGTCATCGCGTTAGATGAGTTGGATAGGAGTTGGTGACAACGATTCTTTACCCCAACCTGTGGGACCGAAAATCCACGGTCAAGTCCTTGTGGCTGTAAAATGAAGGAATCGTTGTCGTACCCCGTGAACACTTTGAAAATGGCTTTTTACGTCATAAATGGATGGTTTACCCCGGTGCCGGGCCGGGAGTGCGGGCCGCTTGTGAAATTAAAGTAACATCGCCATCAACCATTGAAAGCGTCCACAGCCGCCCGAAAACTCCGTGCCGGGTGTAGGAAAGCCGCACGTCCTTAAGTGCCAGTGACGGCGCAAGTTGGTTGAGCATTCTTCCCAATTGTTGCGGAGTTTGCGGCCATTCGGCGCTGTTTTGGTTGGCGGGTGCGGCGCGCGTGTTCAGCTTGTGGAGCAACACTGTAGCACTCGAACACCAACACTCAAGCTCGCGCCATTGGGTGACTTCGCCGGTCGGCGCGTAATGCGTGATTTTACTTCTTCCCAAAGAGGAAACGTGCGGCGCGCGTTCTCTCACCAACTCGCGTAATTCCCATGCAAGTGGGGAGTACTCCACCTCGGCCAGTAACCGACGCTTTTGTCTGGTGGTCAATGAAACCATAGGTGGCGCGACGTGGAAAGTCTCGCGCCGTGCTGCCTCGCGCTGGGAAAGTCTGCGGCCTGGCTTGACGCGTGGCCTTTTGTTCCTGTCCATCATACGGCACAAGCGTTGAAACTGCTTCTCGGCTTCTTCTAAATCTCTCAACTCGCGTTGCCGGGCGCTTCGCTCATCGTGTGTCATGGCTTGTTCTTCCTGGCGGTTTGTCGCCTGGCTGTTGTTTGCCTGGCCGCTTGCCGCCGCACCGGGCGCTTGGTGGCGGCTTCTCGTAATTGCTGTTCCAGCGAATCAAGCAGCGAATCAACATAGGGATTGAACGCCCAACGCGCTTCAAAGTGGCGGGCTTGCTCGGCATAGCGGCGAAACTCGGCGGCGCGCTCCTGCCGCTGCTGCAACTGATCTTGATAGTAGGAGAACTGCTTTTCCGCGATAGGTGCCCATTGGAGAGCTTCGGCGCGTAGCTCTGCGGTCTGCGCTTCGTCGTTGATGATCTCCCTGCAAACCTCTATTTCAACTTCAAGCTCTTTGATTCTGCCGGCGCTGATCTCTGCATGAAAGTCCCACCGCTGCGCCGATGCTTCCAAGTCTGCTGACGACGGTTTACCGCGCGCCGCGCGAATCTCTTGCTCATAGCTTTGAAAGCTTCCAAATATGAAAGGATGGCGCGCTTTGGGGCCGCTGTTGAAATTCATAGCTGTTCATCCTCCATTAGCACGGGCACAGCCAACACATCGGCCAACGCGCCCGCGCCGATGCACTGTAGCAACTCGTTCCAGTCCTTGGCGCCTTCGGCCCGTAGCCGCTCGGCACGCGCGCCGTAGGACATTAGCACCTCTCCCAGTTCATCGGCGGCTTCGTCCCCTACTTCGTCGGCATCAAACGCCAGCAGCACGCGCCGGAAAGCACAAGCAGCACGCAACCACGTCGGGCCGCTCGTGCCGCATAGCGCAATAGATGGAAAGCCAGCAGCGGCCAAACTCAGCGCATCTATTGGGGCTTCGACAATAAGCAGCGATGGCGTATCCCAAGCGCCCGGCGTGGCAAAGATACCTAACCGCTTGTCGCCAACGGTGCGCGTCTTCGGGGCGCTGTGTCCGTCCGTGTAGCGCCCTTGAACTGCCATAAGCTGCCCGTTGCGGGCGCGGATGGGAAACATTACGGCGGGCCGCCTGTAAAAATCGCGCGAAAAGCGGGCGCCGGCCTGGTGCGCCAACTCGACCACAATGCCGCGCCGGGTCAAGTACTCCGCGCCGGGAGTACTCTGCAACGGTTGTAGCTCTTTCAAATGCTCTCGCCATTGCCGGCTATTCGGGGCCGGTTCCTGCGTGGGTGTTACCGGCGGTAACTCGAACGCACGGCGCAAAGCGGCACGGGCGCGCGTTCGGCTGTCCTGCGCGGGCCGCTCCGTCCACCACTCCCGCAGCTTGCCGCGCGTTCTACAACGCTTGCAGTTCCATGCGCCGCTTTCCATGTTGACGTTCAAGCAGCGGTGGCGCGCTCTGGAGTACTTCGGGCCGCAGATCGGACACAGAAAGCGCCGCTCCGTGCCGCCGTCTCGTGCCGGCGCTTGCGGGTCGTGGGCTTCCAGATCGGCCAATGAAAGCGCGGGCGCGGCATGGATCAGCGTGTTCATCAGTCGGCCTCCGTGAACCGCTGCCACGCACCATGAAATTTCAACGCCACCGCTTTGCCCGCCGCGCCGTGCCGGTTCTTGGCGAATTTCAAGGTCACAGCCACTTCGCCGGCTCCGTCTTCGCGTGCATCCTCTTTGCGGTCAAGGCTAAGAACCGTCTCCGCGCCGTATTCAATCTTGCGGGTGCCCGCACCGGCGTTCACGCTGTCGGTTTTCATGCCAGCACGATTACGCTCGCAAATAATCAGCACGGGACACGCCAACTGGTGTGCCAGCGTTCGCAGCGCCGCCAGCCCCGCGTTCAAGGCGTCGTACTCCGTCGCAGCAGCCGGCGCAGCTTCAGCCCAGGAGTGCAGGCTATCCACGATGAGAAGCAAGTGCCGGGCATCGCCGCGCGCGATTTCGGCCACCTCGCGCAAGTAGAGCGGGGAAGCATAGGCGCGCGTCGCGTCTACAATCGAAAGCAGCGGCGCAGCTTCGGCGGCTTGTCGCGCCTTCTGCTGAACGGCTTCCGGGTGCATCTCGCCGCTTTTGAAGCGCCCTAAGTACTCGCCGCATACGCGCGCCATGTGGCGGCGGAAAAGCTCGGCGGGTGCCATTTCGCACGTCACTAAAAGCGCCGGGCATCGGCAGCTTGCCGCAATTTGCAGCGCGAAAGCCGTCTTTCCCACTCCGGGGCCGCCATGTATGACGGTCGGGCCGGGTGGTAGCGCGCCGCCAAGCTCGGCGTCCAGCTTCTTTAAGCCGGTGATCGGGCCGCGCGGCTGGCCGCTCACACGCGCCTCATGCGCGGCGTGGGCGTCGGCTACCACTTCGCCTAAAACATCGGCAAAACGGCACAGTCGCGGGCGTGGTTCTTGTGGTTGGGTATCGGCGGCGGGAGTGCTTGTCGGATCGCGCAAGATGCATCACCTTCCGGTAGTGCATCTTAAAACGCGAAATAGCGCGCCTCAAGCGCGCGTAATTTCGCCGTTGTTATAGTTATAGAGGGCAATTTGAGCGTGGATTCCCACAGTTTTGGGATGGATTCCCACAGTTTTGGGATGGATTCCCACAGTTTTGGGATTTATCAATTCTACTAAAATATGTCAGTTATTGGGCCTTGGGCTTCTTGCGTGGTCTCCCACATCGCTTGGCGGTTAAATCTTTTGGCTTGAGGGGTGGCAAAGCTAAGGCGCGTTCTTCAACGGGTACCTGCATCTTCGGGCCGGGAACAATTATGACCTGCTCATCAAGCCAAGCCTGTTGCCAGCCTTTGCGCTCGAAAGGTTTAAGCATATCGTCAACGGTGCGCGTCACTTCGCCCTGCCGCGCGATAAATCCCAGTTCCAGGAGCTTGCCCAGCGCGTCGTGCCAGTACTCAACGGCACGCTGCGGGTTTTTGCTGTTCAAGAGTTCATCAACTGTTTGGGTCTTGGGCGTGTAGCACATCAACAACTCGCGCCGGGTCGGGCGGATGGTGTCCGCTTGAACCTCGCGCGGGTTTCGCCGCCACAAGCCCGCCAAGACAAGGCCAATCAAGCGCGCCCAATCGCCCGCTACTTGCTTCGGCGCGATACTGCCTAATAATTCGCCGTGTGGTAGATACTGCGCCAGCTTTGCCGATGTTAGAAGTGACTCCCATTCTTTGCTGATTACAAGCCGCACGCGGCGCGGCACCTCACCGAACATTGCGGCTTGTAGGGGGCGCTCCACATCCGTGATGCGCCAAATCGCGCTTTCAAGGCGCGTTTCTATCACTTCGCCAGTAGCGCGTTCGGTGTACTCGTTCGTTCTCTGTCCGATGACTTTCACGCGGTCGCCGAAAACGATATAGCTGTAGATGCGGGCGCGAAGTTCGTCGCGTTCTGTCCGGGTGCGCTTCGATGGGTTCCAGCCGATACCCTCAGCTATGTCTTCAAGGTCGAACCACGCGATTGATGCCAAATTTTGAGGAAGCGGCGCGGGCGGTGCCAATACTCTGCAAATGTAGAGCAGGGCAAAAACAAAGTCAGCATCTTGGGCTTTCGTGAGTGTTTCCAATGCCGCCATTGTCAAACCGTCCTCTTCTTCTTCGGTCGTCAATCCTAACTCCGTGCGATGGCTTCCGTTTTTTACTTCATATATACGCGTGCGCCTTCGTGTGTCGTTGCGCCAATTAAGGCCGCGTTTCCCGTTACACGCCGATTGCGCCAAAGTGCTGATCTCTTGACTGGTGTGAATCGGGTACTCGTTCGCCCGCTGTGTCTGTGGCCCTTCCATCCAGTCGAGCAGTTCGCGCAACCTAAAGCCGGTTGCTTCACGCTCCGGGTGCGCCTCATAAAAGCGAAGCTCGTCGCGCGTCGTGAAATACTGCTGCTTGGGATGCCCTTTGCTTTGCAGCACATCCCAAAACTCTTCCTCGCTGATTGGCTCGTTCTCGAACCATTCAGGGTGTACTTGCAAAACGGCATCATAAAGGTCGCCTATGCTCGTCTCACCGCTAAGGTGAAAATCGGGGTTGATGTCGCACAAGACGGCGTGTAGCGCGTTGAAGCGTCCAACGGGTGTGCCTGTGTCGAGCGTTGTTAGCTGCGCTTCGGCTCTTTGGAAGTCTTGGATCGATTTAAGGGCATAGCCTTCCCGTGTAAACATCTTTTGCGCCTGTTCGACCTGCGGCCACAGGTTTTGAACTTGCTTCATCAATGGCCCTACCTGCTTGAATAGCCGATGCATTTCTTCATCGGTGGGTGTGGTGTTACTATCCTTACGCATGGCTACTCCTCTGGCCTCAAACCAAAAATAATTTTAAGTGCCTGCCGGAAGTAAAAAGCTCGGCTCCGGTGTGGCTCCGGTCGCGGTGGAGTACTTGAAGTCGAAGTACTCCGTGCCGGCTCCTGTGTTGGAGTACTCCAACCTTCTACGGCTGGCGGTAGCGCCTCCATCTGGCGCGCGTGCAACTGGCGGGCTTCGGCGTGCGCCTGCTGCTCTCGTAAAAGCGCCTGCTGTGCGCTCTGTAGGGCGTCGTTCAACCGCTCGGCCTGGGTTTGCAAGTCGGACACTCGCGCCTCTAAAGCCTCAATTCGGGCGTCCTTCTCAGTCAGTAGCGCCGCGACAAGTGACGCGGCGCTGTCGTGTCGCGTGTCGCGGTTTGTCGCGTCAATTTGTCGCGCTGTCGCGTCGCGTGTCGCGCCCTCTGTCGCGCCCGGCGCAAAGTACACAAACCGCTTTCCATCGCGCTCTACAGCGTGTAATTGGCCGTCTTTGATGCGTCGCTGCACCGTTCTAAGCGACACGCCTAACCGTTCCGCCGCCGCTTCAAGCGTCATGGTGTCGCGTTCTGTCGCGTCGCGTGTCGCGTCAATTTGTCGCGTCATGTCGCGTCAGATGCCGGCTTTTTCGGGCGCTTGCCCATCGTCTTGTTGGTCGGTGGCTGGTGGCGCGGGCTGGCGTCCAACGCAGAGAATTAGGGCCGTGGTGATAGCTTCTAACTTCTGCTCACTGACCTTGCCTAACCTTGTCTCGAAACGCACAAGGTCAAGGGCGCGCGTCTGCGCCGCGTCCGCCGTGCTATCTTTGGTTAAACCGTTGTCGGCATCAGGGTACAGTTCTATGCACCACGCCATAAATAGATGTTCCGGCTTGGCGTGAACAATGGGCGCACATAAGCGGATCGTCGGGCGTCCGATAGGTGGCTCTGATAGCACTACCATAGGGCGCGCCTTGCCTTGCTCACTGCCGCGCGCCGGCTCAAGCTGCACGCGCCACACTTCGCCACGTCGGGGATTAATAACAGGCGGTTTCATCGGATAGAATGCGCGGCCTCTCGCCGGGCGCGAAAGCGCGCTTCTTCCTCTGCGGTATAGTAGTCACCCGCGTCGTCGTGGAACGGCTCGCCATCCAACGCGCGCCAGTCGGAAAGCTCGGCCTCGCCTTCGGGCGTCGCGTAGTAGCGGGCTGCAACCTCGGCGCTACGCTGCATCACTACCGCTCGCACGGCTGCGGGCGCTTGGGCAAGCGTCTTGATAGCTGCATCGCGTTGCCGTTCATCGCCGCTCGTCATGTCGCGCCAGATAGCTTCCGCTTGGGCTTCCATGCGCTTCAAGTTGATTTGAGCCTGCGGGGATGCCTCATACAATGCGCTTTCCGGTACTCTCCAAGTGCGCCCGCGCTTGATGCCGCGCAACTTCCCGGTACGCAATTGCACCCGCACCGTGTACGGCGTCAGTTGCAAACGCTCGGCGGCTTGCTCCGCTGTTAAAAGTGATTCATTCATTATTTCACCTCCATTTATAGTTTATCAAAGACTAACATGAAACACTATTATACGACTAAGTAAGATAATAGCGATTATGCGTAAACCTTACGATTTTTAAGTTTGCGCGGCCAAAGCTATACACAATTCGGCACTTTGGCACTTGCCGTGCTTTTCGGCGCGGGGCTTTTCGGCTGTAAAGTGTTGTTAGAAGTCGCTGATTTCGTTAATTGTCGCGCGCTGTGCCGGCGCTGCGGAAGTACTCAATCAACTTCTGTAGCGTCTCGTCGGCACGGTCGCCGGCTACGGCCTGGGCCTGAGCCTCGCCGCTATGGGCCGCGCCGGTGATCGTGCTATGGAGTGTGCGCGCCAGTGCCGCAAGCAACGCCTCACGTGGCGGCTTATCCAAGTGGCGCGCACGATAGGCAGCTTGCTTCTCTGCGGCAGTGGAGTACTTGCGGGGCTGTGGCATATTTCAATCGTAACAGTTAGATGCGTTACTTTTCAAGTATGCGGCATGGTGCTAAGCCTCTACAATCGCTTCTAAGCCTCGCTCACTCGCAAACCATAGAAGAGACGGCGGAACGTCGCGGCACACGTCCTGAGCCATTCTGAGTGGCAAAACGGCGGCGTGGCGGACACGGCAGTATCGGCTACCCCCTCCCGTCATTTTCTCAAAGGGGTGCCCCTTCTGCGGGCGTGGGCAGGTGCCCGCAGAAAAATTCAGGTAATTTTCGCGTCTCAGGGGTAGCTCGAAAATTATTAGCGGTTCATGCCTCAGCGCCGCCCTCGCTTCTGGCTGCGGTTGCGCCGCTTCCATTCGGCCTTGAGATCGGCCATGATGCGCCGGCCCGCTTCCTGTTCCAAGCCGTGCAGTACTTCCGACCATTTCATGCGCTCTTGGTCAAAATGGCGTTCTATGGCCGCGTCGCTGCCTAACTGCTGGCGTAGCTCAAGCCGTCGCTCGATGCTCATAGAACGCAGATCGTAAGGCACACCCATCGCTTTCCAAGTACTCCCGGCTTCCCTCCTAAGCCACTCCTGTGCTGGGTGCTGTTCTGAGTACTCGCGCCATCGCTCTTGATTGAGCCAAGCCCGGAAAGCCGCCATCGTGCCGCGTTGTTGCTGTGATGTATAAGCAAGATCATGGCACGCGCGACACTTCCACACGCCGCCGTCTTCCACCTGGTAGAGAAGCCATACCTGCGCCCCACATGACGGACACAAACACCACAGTCGCCGCGCTTTGCTGTCGGCTACGGTCGTGGCCGTCGTGCCGATACCGCCGACGTGCCGCGCCTCGCGTGCCGTGATGCGCCGGCACTCTTCAACGGTGCGCTTCTTTGCGTGGCCGCGCCATCGTGTGCTGTTGTGGTTGCCCATTGTGGCCGTTCTCCCGGTGTCATTATCTACGGAAAATAATTAGCGTTTTCCGTAAGCAGCGGAGCGTGAAGGGGTACGACAACGATTCCTTCATTTTACAGCCATTTCATATCCAAAGATCGTAAACCAGTTCTGGCGGACGCTTCTCCATGTCCAAATCGTAACGTCCGAAGCGATTGATATGCTGGGTCAAGTAGGGACTGAGTGCCACAACCTCATTCTCTTCGAGTGGATACCCTTCTCGCTGTAACTCATGCAGGACGCGACTCAACGAAAAGACGTTGTGAAAGATAACGCAGTTGGCGACCAGATGGTTGTATTTGATGACCTTGCGTTGCTCGTCGCGGTTGTTGGTTGAGATCGTGCCGTCCCCACCGAAAGCGACCCACTGTGCAAAACCATTGAACGCCTCGCTTTTGTTGGTTGCGGCCTGAATCAAACTTCGTAACTCTGCGCTGGCCAGATACTTCAGCAAGAACTCGGTGCGCAACGCCCGCCCCAATTCCCGAAACGCTTGATAGAGCCGGTTCTTCTTGCTGTAACTTCCTAATTTTCGCAGTAGGGTTGAGGCGGTAATTTTTCCGGTTTTGATGGAAAGCACCACCCGCAGCATATCCGGCAAGTGAGTCTGGATGAGACTCCAATCTATCGTCTCAGAAAACAAGGGATCAATGTGGGTAAAGGTGGGTAAAGGTGGTTTGCTTATCTGGACGATACAGCCGCAGTCCTTTCCAGTGACGGATGCGCGGCATCAATGTGATTCCCAGCAACGAGGCCAGACCGAAAACCGGCGTGCTTTGAGCCTGAGTATCGCCGTGGATGGTGTCAGGTTGGATGTCGGATAAGTTTTTGAGCAGTCCGTCCAATAAATAGACCGCTTCCCAGACACCGCACGGAATAAAGTGGGAGAACAGAGCGATGTAGGTATCGGAGACATGATAATATCCGATGCCGCCATAACCGCCATAGCGGATATGGTATTCTGACAGCAGATTTTGTTCGTAAAGATCCCACTTGGTGCCATCCGCAGAAGCACTTTTACCCGTGCCCCACCGCTTAGGCAGTGCGAAGTGGTGGTAAGCATTAATAACGGTGCGGATGGCTTTATCCAATCCTTCCTCGGTGATATGTCGCCAGTGAATCCAAGAGATTTGTCGCCGGTCCAACTTATTGCCATTACCTGAAGGCCCTAACGAGCGCGCGGCTTGGGATGGTCCGAGTTGGCAACCATAGCAGAAAGTCGTGGCCAAATAGCGAGAGAGTGGGTCATCAAGTTTGGCCTCGTGCCCGGAGATAGGGCCGAAAAACCGAGTCCAGTGCAGCCAGTATTCGGTGTCGCGTAGCACATCCAAGAGGTTAGTCGGCTCCAATCGGTCGGCGATGAGAATCTCAAAATTACGCAGCCCAGAAAGCGTAACCTTCTTTGCAGTCCGTCGTAGAATAGGTTCGCCGTTCTCAATCCGCAAATCGGCATTGTCTGGAAAGGCGCAATCTGTAGCGTGAGCCGTTTGTGTCAAGCGCACTTTCATGTGGGCAACCAAAGCGTCCCCTTCAATAGGCAATCCCACCATCGCTCCATAAGCGTCAATGTTGTGGTGATACTCCTCCCAAGAAAGGAGTTGGTCGCGATAATCGGCAAAGTGGTCGCTGCCGGGTACACACATATCTCCGGCCTTCAACTCCGCCATCAGTTGAGAGAAAACACAGACCTCAAAATGGCGGCGATGCAAACGTTGAGGCGGCATATGCCGGGAAGAATCGCCAGAGTGACACGGCTCAATAATCAACCGTCGCCAAGATTCCGACATCCATGAGAGGTCCAGCGTGTGTGCTTGCGATCCCTCAATCTCGCCCTCAACTTTGTCCTCAACCGTGGGTAGCCACAGCCAGTCTCCGATCTTGTGTTCCTGTTTCGATAGAAAGCGCAACGTCGCCTCAAAAGCTGTATCCTGCGTGGTGGCGCGAACTGCAATACGCCCCAGCAGACGAAATAGCGTGGCCCGATGGCTCTTGTAGAAGCGCCAGAGAAAAGGGAAATAATTGTCACCCGCATACGCCATGTGGTCCTCACATCGCTGGAGAACGATGTCACCCCGATCAGGCAGAAGATACTCCATCGCTGCCAGCTTCTCTTGGGCCGTTCCTTCGCTACGATAAGCCGTCACCAGATCGCGTAGCGTCTGAACCAATTCATCGGCGCGTTGTTGGTTCCGTGCTTGGTAGTCTGCCTGCGCCTCTTTGCCCTTCTGGTGGATGGCAGCCATCCGTTTAATGAGCATCTCCGCTAAGTCATCCAAAACGTGAGCCGACTGCACCTTGAGCAGCGAAGCCGCCAGTGTCCATCGCTTGCGCGGCTCCATCTCCAGCATCCGCGCGGCATCCAGTGTTTTGGCCTCCGCTGCAAAATGTTTGATTTTGACATCGGGGATACTGGCGAGCGCCGAGGCGCTGATCGGATACGTTGTCAACCAGTCTTGCCGATCCAGCCAGACTTTAAGATGCGTCAGAGTGGGACTTCCCGGCTCTTGTTTGAGGGTATTCCAGGGTGTGAAGCGAGTTTCAGCTTGGCTTTTTCCAGCTTGGCTTTTTCCAGCTTGGCTTTTTCCAGCTTGGCTTTGGGAATCAGGCACGAAGAGAGTTTCAAGAGCAGTCTTCTCTGCCGGTTTCAAGCTCGTTTCGACCTGCTGGTAAAACTGTCGGTAGAGAACAGTACGCACATGACGAGCCGCGCGAACCAGAGTATCGAAAGCCGGAAGTTCATACTTTTGGCGCACCGGAAGTTCATACTTTTGGCGCACCAGAAGTTCATACTTTTGGCGCACCAGAAGTTCATACTTTTGGCGCACCAGAAGTTCATACTTTTGGCGCACCAGAAGTTCATACTTTTGGCGCACCAGAAGTTC
>MWWH01000406.1_pt1 | contig 12506 bp, 15 predicted proteins | sample 1047231 | NCBI WGS metagenome assembly MWWH01 (sample SAMN06349967, study PRJNA376086) | soil metagenome | isolation source: MG3-2 sample Antarctic (ecotone) soil | place: Antarctica | collected 2015-01-13 | reverse complement strand
ATCGCTAAAAAGTGGACGATGCCGATTCCACATTGGAATCAAGCGATGAACGCTTTTTCAATCATCTTTGAAGGCAGAGTGCCATCACTTGATGGAAACTCGTTTACACAATTCATCTGACACCCTCTGATGTGGACGTGTTCTTTGATGGTGTCAAAGAGCTTGAGCGAACGAATCTTGATGCCGATGGCGGCGAGCGTGGCGTGCGGCGTGTAGTGCTGCGTCGTCTCTGGAGAGCGTGTCATGGCGTTCCTCCTGAAAATGAGGAACACTATAAATCTCTCATCGCATCAACTGCTTACGAATGCACACGGTCGCTATTTTGTGCAAAACTTAGGTATGTGCGGCCATTTTGAAAACGCTTCATCATTATCGGACACATGCGCAACATGCTGTATGCCTGCTTTGCACAGTAAAGCGTGAGTCGTTTCTAAAGGTTACGCTTTTTCAAAATGGTCGCCGGGCGCAAGATGTTGTATGCGTGCAGCGCGTGTTTTCTTCGATGTTTTAAACCATCCGTCAGCGTTCCAAAGGTCAGGTTTTGTCAGGTTTTCATAACCGAGCGCGCCTATTGAAATACCTAGATTTTCCTAGTTTTCAGCAATTCATTATTCACCGCAAAAGGTGAGGTTTTGTGAGGTTCTTTTTTAGTGCCGGACAATTCAGACAATTCATGCTTTCCACGCGCGCGAGCAATAAAAAGCCTTGGTAGAAAATTACCAAGGCTCTGCGCACTCGCCTCGCGCACACTTGAAACCGATTGATTAATCAAACAATCAAGTTCAGCAAAATGTCATGTTTTGTCAAGTTTCGTCTCGCGCCTCGCACACTTCGATTTCGTCGAAGTCATAGGGGGCTCAAATATTTGAGCCCCCTACCTAATTTGTTTCTGTTCACGTTTCTTCTACGTTATTTCAGTGCCTTTTTTATAGCGTCTGACAATTCTGACGAATCTCTTTTTTGTCCCAACTTGACCGAACTGCCCTTTTTAGCCCAACTTCGCCCAACCGCACGCCTTTTTTATAGCGTCTGCGAATACTGCGAATTCCTTTCTTTCCACACGCGCGCGGGCGTGATGTTACGTTGTCTCAATTGAGCTAATGTCCGTTCGTGCGCCCTGCTTCATACTCGCCAACTTTGCTGCCACCATCGCGCGAGGCAAGTCGCCAATTGGCGGCTTGCGTTCGAGACACAGTTTCAAGGTGCAAATTTGCACCTTGATCGCCGCGCCTTTACAGCCTGTTACTACACATCTAGCAGAAATATTTTCTATTAGAATTCTATTTAAATTCTATCAGCACAGTCGAAGGCAAAAAGCCCAATAAATTCCTTTGGGTGTTTTTCCCCCAAGGAAATTTTGCGATGCCGAAAATGCTTGTTGAATAAATTTCTTCGCATTGATTGGGTTTTCCACAGGCCTGCGGATTATGGTGTGTGAACGAGCGGAGTATTGAATGACAAAACTAGATGAATCTGCCAGCGCAAAGTGGCTGCGCCACACGCTGCCGCGCTTCGATGATAAGGCATTAGACCCTACCCTTAAATGTTTAGTACCCGTACCTAATTTGCTTGTGTCACCTTTGGCACTCTGAAAAAGATTGATTAATCAAATTCCTCGCAGCATCAAAGGTTAAGTTTTGTTAGGTTTTAAAACTACTCAAAATGTCATGTTTTGTCATACTTTTAGTGAGCCGAAAAACATCGGGAAAATGTCAAGTTTTGTCAAGTTTTAGTAGGCCGGAAATTATCGGGAAAATGTGAGGTTTTATAAGGTTCTAGTGAGCCGGAAATTATCGGGAAAATGTGGGGTTTTGTTGGGTTCTTTCATTGTTCTTTCACTGTAATTGCCCACGCGCTACTTCACAGCCGGAGCGTTCAACTCCTATGCGTTGAACTCTCACGTCACGCAGCCCTGCCACTGATGAGGCTCACCAGCGAAGCCCGCTCACTTTTCTCTGCCGCAAGCAATACGCTATAAGCACCGTCATCAACGTGCTGCGTGATGCACTCCTCAGCGATCTCGCGCAAGGCCTTCGGCGGTATGGCATCAACCTCCACACTCCCACCAACGAAGTTTTTAGAGCGCGAGTCAGACTTTTTCGTCGGGCGCGTCGGCAGATTCATCTCCGTTATCTGCTCCTCATTCACAGCCACACGCGCAAACTTAATGTCAGAGTGAGGCGCAAACTCACGGAGCTGCTGCTCGACGTTCTGGGCTATCACTACGCCGGACGGATCGTAGTCGCCAAAATAGTAGAGGTATGCAGGCTTGTCCTTTGCTGCGATGACCTCAGCCGCGACGTGCAGGAACGTAAGACTCGAGAACCCGCGCACGACCATCAACGGAACATCCCACGACATCGTCACATCGCTCAGGATGCCAGCTATCGCATCCTTCTCCGTCCACACCTCAACGTAGACATCCTGATTGTCCCAAACGTCGCGGCGGTAGGCTTCCGATGTGCGCCAACATACTCTCGAGCGATGACCACGTTCGCGGCTTCCGCATCCACCGCGTGTTATCAGCAATCCAATCAAACGGAACGTCGCCCCGCAGACGCATCAGGCGAAGCAACCGGACAACCGCGTTTTTATACTCGCCTTCGGTCTTGCCGATGACACCATTACTCACGAGGCGGTAGAACACTTGCCGGACGGTCATCGGCTTATCCTCAAGCAAAGCCTCGTAGATCGCATCCTCGATAATTTCAATGTCCCGCTTGCTGCGTCGCTTTGTAGACCTAGACCCACAAACCTCCGGCGCAGGAACCGGTAGCTTTATGCCAGCTTTCTCTAAAACTTCACCCTGAATCTTTTTCATCTCACGCGTAGCATGGCGACCAGCCGCGCCGCCCCTATGCATCGCATCGAATAAATTCATCACATCCCCCACATTAGTTTTGACGCTCCCACAACCCTTTTTATAGCTGCGGATAAACTCGCCTTTTTTATAGAGTCTCTCAATTCTCTCTTTTCTTTTGTCTGGAGTGAACGGAAAAACCCGCTTTATTCGAGCCTCTCATTCCGTCTCTGCTCCGTCACTTCTCAAATCTCTTTCTAATCACTTCACAGCCGGAGCCTTCAACTCCTGATGCGCTCAGCCATGCCGCCCTTTTTTATAGGGTCTGCAAATTCTGCGGTTTCTCTTTTTTTAACCTGTCGCAACTCCGACACCCGACGGCTAATGCACGGTGCCGTGTTTGTTCTGAATCCACGCGCCAGCCTCCAGCCCGGCGATCTCCTCCGGCGTTAGCACGACGCTGAACAATGGCTCACCACATTCTGGACAAGCGGAGCCTTCCTGCGGCTCGTCTGCTTCATCCTGCGACTCCTCCGGCTCGATCTCCATGCCGTAGAGACAGCCGAACAGCGAACTAAATCGCGCACCCTTCATATCAAGAAACTCCTTCACCATCGCCGCCGACCACTGTTCCAAGTCTTTCGGCTTGAACGCATATTTGAGACACTCGGCGACACTTTTTTGAACGTCCACGATTTCGCGGATGTCCACAACGAAGGCCGCGCCGCCCGTCGCCGTCAGCCAATCCTCCACCAGCTCGGACTGCTCGTAGTAAACGCGCCTCACGGCAAGTATGTGGGCGTGACTTATCAACACCGTCATATCATCACGTATGGTGCGCGTGCTGACTTTGAAAATGCGAGCTAATTCGGTTTGCGTGCGCGGCTTATCGGCAAGCAGCAATAAGATGTCGAGGAGGCGAGCGGTAAGTGAATAGCGAGACATATTCTAATGGGATTACTCGACCTTAAAGATTTACTTCCTGGAGAGGTTTGAGTAGAAGCGTGCTCATAAATACTCGCCGCAAGATTTCGAGCCAATGCTTATGCGGCTTCCAGAAAGCCAAAAGTATTTATGAGCACGCTTCTAATTACGTTTGCTTGTAATAGTTGATTACGTCCCAGAATCCCGTGCAGGCTTTACAGCAAATCATAGATAACCGGGCAGAACTCGGCAATCAACTTGAAATCACGCTCGTTAATCATCGTCTGATCCCTCGACAGTATATGGCTACAGCTTGTCTTGTTCGCTTGCCTCGACATCCGGCACTTTGCTTAATGCCTGTTCAAAGCGTGCGCGGCTGCTGTCTACCGCACGTTGCTTCAGATATTCAACGGTTCTCAACGCCGACACCTTCTCCGCCAGCGCCGACGACACGAATTGCTCAAGCGTTGAGTCCTCTGCTGCCGCTAATTCGCGCGCTTGCTTTAGTAGCGAATCCGGTAGTTTGATTTCCATTGTGCTCATCGTAGTTCTCCCAACTTCTGCAAAAACTCGCGCGGCGTGAGTGCCGTAATACCAAAACGACTGCACGGGGCAAAGTCGCGCACGTTGAAGGTGACAATGAACTCGCAACCGCTTTCCACCGCTAGCTCAAGGATGAAATCGTCTTCCGCATCCGGCAGTACGGGTCGCCACAAATAGAAAATCTCGCGCAGATCGGCTTGCGCGCAAAGGTAGTTGAGCACCGCGTCAACTTCATCCACGCTTAACGCCACGCCGATTTGTGAACGCTTCAATACATCTTCATACTCTAGAAAGAGCGGCACGGACAAACTCAACTGCCAACGCGCATCGCCGACGAGCGACAGTAAATGAAACGATGCGCCGCGCTTCGACCGTAGAGCAGCAACCCAAACGTTTGTATCTACGACCACACGCAACATAGCAACACGCGGTCAAGTTTAATTAGGCCTGCCGAAAGTTAAATACCGATTATGGCGTCACTTCAAATATCACTGCGTCTTCAGTATTCGTGAACTCTACGAATTCGCTTTTATCCGGCGGACGATTCAGCAGCACACTCGGAGACGGCGTCACGCCATAGCTTCCCGGTTTGAGAGCCTTCACACTATTGCTTAAATCAAGCACCCCGACCACAGTTTGTCGCCCCGGCACAAGCTCCACATTTATTACTTGCACGGTGGGCGTTGCTGCGGCGTCTGCTCCGCCTGCTTGATCCTTCTCAGGAGGATGCACAAAGAGTCGTGCGCGATTGTTTCCTTCTAACCTGTACACTTTGAACCAATCGTAAAGGTCAGCTTGCCTGACGCTGATTGCGCGCGTGGAATTATTGGTCAAGTCAATCTGAATAACGATCTTCTCGCCGACATGGAATTGTTTCTTTGAGATGAGTTTGTCAGCCGATTGAGCCGTTACGGTAGCTTGCATCTGAAGGGCGGGGCGACCGGGCGGCGGTAGCACGAATCTTCGACCGCTTCCCTGCTGCAGAATGTATTTCTCAAAGCGTTGGAAGACTTCTTCGCCGAAGGCTGCACGCATCTGATCGTGCGCTTGCATAATAATCGAGTCATGTTCTTCCTGCAGTGCAGCAAGTTCTGGAGATCGTGATGACGTTGGAGGCGGCGGGGGCGGTTGCTCGCTCGGCGCTGTCGGTCTCATGCGCGGATGCCGTTCACGGAGAGCTTCGATGAGGGCTTTGGCGCGAGCGTCAACATCGGCGACACGACGCTGACAGTTTCCGGCGGTTTCAACAAGGGCACGCAATTGATCTTCGCTCAACGGCACTTCGCGTTGCAGTAGTTCACGATACCGAACTTCGGGGAGGTTCCTCTCATTGGTTAATGGTGCTTGTTGTTGAACTATTTGTGGTGAACCGACCAGACGGCGAAAGAGGAAGGTGTATCTGGCTATCAGCGGAAGGCTATCATCTTGTTGCTGAGCAGTATCTTTGCCAACACTCTGTTGCCCAAAAGCGATAGCTGACAGTGCAGGCACGAAGATAAAGAGGCAACCAAGTACCAAACAAGAAATGATTCTTCGAGTGTTCATTGTGTACCTAGCGGCATATTTGCGTGCTTGCACTTTGCCACACCGCGTTCCATGCCGTTGGGATACCACCAGCCGCTTCCGCTACAATCTGGGCAATCGTTCGCTTGTTCAACGGGAGCCGCTGAAGTAACGCTTTGATCCGGCAGTTCCCTTCCTTCGGCGCGCGCCTGCTTCTTATCAATCTTCCATAGTCGTCGTCGAAGATGTTCAGCAAGAAATGACGGTACGGATGAAACTGTGGTGCGCGCAGCAGCGATCTTAAGTTCTGCAATCAGTACATCAGCCAGCTCACCCCAACTATCCGCTTCAGCGAGCGACAAATCTTTGCCGGTTAATTCCCTATGTGCTGCTTTCAAGGCTGCGTTCAATTTGGCCAGCGCAGCGTCATCATCATTTTGATTGTTTTTAATACTTGTATTTAATTCTCCGGTAACTTTTGACCCCAGTACCGCAGTATTTTCTGCCGAAGTACTCCGGTACTCCGGTACTCCGGTACTACCGGAGTACGACATGATTTTGTATTCGTCTCCTAGAGGACTGTTGCGGGTTGACAGCCTTATAATCCGGCCTTTCAGTTCTAATCCTCTTAATGCTGCTCGCACAGTTTTATCTGAAGCATATCCAGTACGCTGCATAATAATTGAAACGCGAACTCGGCACGTATCTTTATTAAATCCAATGGACAACCTTAAAAGCTGCTCGAACACTTTACTTTCTGCCGGTGAAAGAGTGCGGTCTATTTGGTCAGCTACTTCATTAGCTTTACGATAATAACTTTTCTCTGGAATAGGAGAATGCAAAGCGACTTCATTGTGTCCGGTACTCCGGTACTCCGGTACTCCGGTAGACAGAGAGGATGTGACTGGCTGTTCGATAGCGATTTCTTGCGAATAATGCTCGTCGAGTTCGGTACTGCGGTACTGCGGTACTGCGGTGATTTGCGTAGTTGAATTTAATTTGGCTTCGCGTTCAAGTCGTTTCCGCTCTTGAACTTCGTAGAGTGATGCCCATCCGCCTGTTTTCTCATTCTGCGCTGGCATCGTTGACCACCTCAGCAGTAATAAGATCGGCTTCAAGCATTCCGCCTAAAGAAAGAGCGTTCATGCAGAGTTTAACAACTTCACGCGGTACTCCCCGGGTGCGCTCATATATAGCTTCCAGTGCATCCGGTGTAAATAGGGGACCGTGGCGTCCAGCCACAGATAATCGAAATCCTATCATATCGGTTGTTTCTTCCTGAGTGAACGGATCAAGCGTTGCGACAGCCGCAGCGCGGGATACTAAGGCGCGTTTGAGCTTAAGTTTATTACGTAAATTATTTTGGCCTGCGAGCACGATCTGTACAAGTTTCGCTTCGTCAGCCTCAAAATTTGTGATCTGCCGTATTAGCTCAAATTGTTCTCCGCGCATCATCTGCGCTTCATCCATAAAAATCAGCACATTACGATCTGAGGCATAACGTTCGATGAAATGCCCCTCAAGTTCTTTTATTTGATCGAGTTTTGACGCACGACGCGGCAATTTAAATTCATCCGCAAGCCGTTTTAGCAGTTGGAGCGCCGTTGGATAATCCGGGTTGGTAATGAGAACAGTGTCATAACTAGGTTGGCGCTTATACAATCCGACGAGCCGTCGAATTAGCGTAGACTTACCATGTCCCACATCACCATACAACAAAGCAAATCCTTGTCGCCTTTCGAGCACATAGCGTAACTTTGCAATGGCTGCTTTGTGTTGGTGCGTAAGATAAAGGAAACGCGGATCAGGCGATAATGAAAAAGGGTCTTCTGTAAGACCATATCTAGCAAGCGTCTCATCAGCTAAAGATAATATCTCGCTCATAGAGAAGCCTATGTATCATATTCGATGACTACTGTAAACGAAAATCGCACCATAGCCTACAAATGAATTCGGATTGTCTTCACAACGGAAGGGAAGTAGAACCACCACAACTAATACGCCTGAAGCCCAAGCTATTATTGAACTAATACATAAAGCCCTTTACAGTTAATTGCTCTACATTATTTTCTGAATGGGATAGATGTCCCAATGCATCCTTAAAATTGGCCTTCTAACATCTGTTTCATACAGATGTTTCACACCCACTAATCTAAACATTCTGCAGATTAAAAAACGTTGTTTGCCATCTTTCACGGCATTTCCGATAATGCTCCTTTTCGGAATTACTTTTTGACTGGAATTTGGCTTTCAGCCATCATTACTGGCGTTCTAGCTTTAAAAATGGCTTCTGAGGGAAACCCTTTCACGATGCCCGACCAATACCTGGCTCCTTCGCCGCAAAATCAAAGTTTTACTCCGAAACGATTTGACCCGCGGAGCGCGGTAGTGTTGCAAATAATATTTTGGCCCCAAGAAATGGTAGCCAAACAACGTTAAAACCATATCAGATTGTATAGCTCAAAACTTTTTGCAACACAAACCCTAGGCGACAACTTAGAAAGTGAGTTTTGCTGGAAACGCTCAACTGAGATATATCCCGTTGATTCAGAGTCACGCCGTAAGCATTTTAGATTACGCTCATGATATGACACTGCATATTAGAGATGCCATTGCGCTCATAGCGCGAATCAGCCTCAGGAGCGGAAAACATTTTCAGCATGGAACTGCAAATTCTCAGTAGCAGGTAAGTAGGCGGGATTTGATGGGTGAGCTATGTATTTCCCGTGTAGAGCGTAGTACTCGCGGCCATTTTCGAACTCTTCTCGGATACGCCTGCTGACCAATATTCGGCGCTCGTCTGGCTCGACCGTTATGTATCCTTTGTCGAATAACCGATGGAGGTCACTCCGCAGCAAAATCCCGTTCGCGAGAGCGTGCTCACCGCCCTTTGAATAGGGCCGGATGTGTGCGGCTTCGAGCACCGGTAGCGTCTTCTCCGTCGTCATCGCACACCTGCGCCGGTATGCTTCCGTCACCAACGCCCTGAAGGAACCTTGGCCGAGTCTCGGCGTAACCAGAACTGGTCTGCCGAATCGCGCGTTCTCAACCGCGGCGATAGTCGCCGGTCCCGGGGCAGTAAGTTTTGGTCTTATCGCATCAAGCCTCGCTCCGACCTGCTCCCATAATGTGAGACCAGTTCCGGTTCGGAGGTCATAGCCCTTCCCGGAGACTATGTTCAACTTGAAGTCGGGCGGTACTGGGATCCAATCTGGTTCGTCGAAGAAGAAGGGTTCTTCGAGAATGATGCAGCCGATCTGCGGATCTTCGTAAGGTGCGATCTGTTGATGGCGGTACCTAGCTATACGCACTCTGACCTCTTCAAGTGAACGTGCGCCGTTGCCCTCGCCGAATGTCTCCCAAGCGAGGCTTACAGGTAGCTGTAAGAACCTGATGAAGAAGCCGCCGCCGACGATGTGATTTCGGGGAGAATGGAGTTTGAAGAGGAATGGCTCGCCCGGCTGGAGTGCTTTGAATGTGGCGTTAGGTGATGGCCGCCAGAAGTTCACCTCCTCGACGAAAGCCTTCGAGGCGTGCAGCTTGTACCATTCGTAATCCGTGATGCCGATAAACAGTTTCATGGTAGAGCCGCTTTAGTAGGGGAATATCAATTTCTCGTGTTAGCTCAAATTATCTAGAAGCATAGATTACAATATAAATGATTTTGGCTATACAAAAATCAATGCTGACCTGATTCAATCGGGTGGAGCTAATCGGCAGCAACGGCGGTGATTTATGCGAACTGTGAAGAGATAAAGAGATATCTGATGACATTTGAAGAACTGTCAAATTTTATTCATTCGAAGATGAGGATGTCGCATGTCTACCAACCTGTAATGCTGATGACGCTCCTCGAACAAGGCGGCGAGAGTTCCGTCGGTGACATCGCCAGATCAATTCTCTCCCGCGACGAGAGCCAGATCGAGTACTACGAGAACGTCACGAAGAACATGGTCGGGCGGGTGTTGGCAAGTCACGGCATCGTGGAAAAGGGCGGGCGGAAGTACCACTTAGTCGGCTATGAGAACATCACCGGGGAGCAGAGACAGGCGCTGATCGATATGTGCCGGCAGAAGCTGGACGACTACATCGGCAGAAGAGGAGATGCGGTGTGGCAGCACCGGAAGAAGTCCTCCGGCTACATCAGCGGTACGCTGCGTTACGAGGTGCTGAAGAGGGCGAAGTTCCACTGCGAGTTGTGCGGCGTGTCGGCGGATGTCAGAGCTTTAGAAGTCGACCACATCCTGCCGAGGAACAAAGGCGGCGGTGACGACATCAGCAATCTACAGGCGCTCTGCTACTCGTGCAATTCGATGAAGCGGGACAGGGACGACACTGACTTCCGTGAAGTCAGAGAGGCTTACGAGAAAAGGGAAGTGGGCTGTCCGTTTTGCGAGATACCGAAGGACAGGGTAGTTGATGAGAGCCCGCTGGCGTACGTGATACGTGATGCATATCCGGTGACGCCGCTCCACACGCTCGTCATCCCGAAGAGACATACGTCCACATACTTCGAGTTGGGCGGGGCTGAATTGAACAGTTGCAACTCTTTACTGATGAAGGCGAGGGAAGTGATACGGCAGGGCGATGAGTCAGTACAGGGATTCAATGTCGGGATCAACGAGGGTGAGATTGCAGGACAGACGATCTTTCACTGCCACATACACCTGATACCGAGAAGGAAAGGCGACGTGGAGAGGCCGAGAGGCGGAGTGCGGCACGTGATTTCTGATAAGGCAGACTACTGAACAGGTGGCTCCTCACCGCCTGTTCACGACTTCGTCGGAGGGTGTCAGGCGGCGATGGAATACGAATGGAGCAACGGAATGGTCGAAGACCACGTTAACCGCTTGAAGTTAATCAAACGCCAGATGTACGGACGTGCGAATTTCGATTTCCTGCGGGCGCGTGTTCTGCTTGTGGCATGAACATGAAAGTGAAGAAACAAAAGTTGGGAGAGGACTATTGTTCTTTCACCAAAAGAGATACTGCTGGCGAAGTCGTCAGTCTCCGAATTTCTCCGTGATCTCTGAGAATGATTCTGGCGCGGGTCGTAGATATTTGAGCCTCTTATGACTTCGCCAGCAGTATCAAACGAGCGTCAGAACCGTTTCCTTATTGAAGCGTAAGCCAACAAAGTTAGACCACTCATTTATTGCAGGCTAAGTAGAGCTTGAGGATGGTAGATACCAAGAGAAAACGTGGGGCGGGATGGTGTTCGTATGGTGAGGCTCGTGCGTTTGTTCAGAATCTCGGACTTAAAAACAAAGATGAATGGGCAAGTTGGGCGAAAACTGAGGTGGTCTAATTTAACCGGACACGAAACTCTCGCTAGAATAAGCGAATGAGAAAATACGATGAAGAGTTCAAACGCGAAGCTGTGAAAAAGATTCACGATGGTCAGTCGGTGGCGAGCCTCGCACGCGAGTTAGGTTGTGCCGAGAGTCTGCTGCATAAGTGGAAACGCGAGACGGTCGCAGCCAGTTCCGACGCAGAGAAAGAAGTTCTTGCCTTACGCCGGAAGCTACGTGAGGTGGAGATGGAGCGCGACATATTAAAAAAGGCGGCGCTTATCTTCGGCAGGAGCGGGTAGTGCGGTACCGCTTTATTGACGAGGAGAAGGCGCGTTACCCGCTGTGGTTGCTGTGCCGCGTGATGCGCGTGTCTCGGAGCGCATACCACGATTACCGCAGGGGTCGCAGTTACGCCGTCAGCGCTCGGCAAGTCGCCATCTCGGAGCAGGTCACGACCATTTTCTATCGTCACCGGCGACGCTACGGGGCGCGGAGAATCGCGGCGGAGTTGAAAGCCGAAGGCGTGGGCGCAGGCCGCCATCTGGTGCGTTCACAGATGCGGCGGCTTGGCTTGAGGGCCATCCAGCCGCGCTCGTTTGTGCCGCGCACCACCGATTCAGGACACGGCGTCGAGCCGAGCCCGAACCTTTTGCTCGACGAAGGGAATGCGCCGCAGCAACCGCGCGAAGTTATAGTCGGCGACATTACCTATCTGCCACTGCAAACGGGCAAGTGGGGCTACATGGCAAGCTGGCAGGATAAGTTCTCAAAGCGCGTGGTCGGCTGGGCGGTCGCCACGAGAATGACCGAAGAGTTGGTCATTCAAGCATTCAAGAAAGCGGTCGCCGCCGGTGGCATCAAGGCTGATACGATTGTCCATACGGATCGCGGGAGCCAGTATGTGGGGACAAACTTCCGCGCACTACTCAAAGACTCCGGGTGCCGGCAAAGCATGTCGCGGAGAGCGAACTGTTACGACAACGCGCAGGCCGAGAGCTTCTTCTCGCGCTACAAGACCGAGCTGTTAGAGTGTGGCGCGTTCGAGGACGTGAGCCAAGCGCGAAGCGAGACCTTCAGCTACATAGAAGGATATTACAACCGGGCACGACGCCATTCAGCGTTAGGATACAAAACGCCGGATGAGTTCGAGCGAGAATGGGACTTCAAACTAAAAGGAGAAAGTAGCGAGAGGGTCGTGTCCGGAAAAACTTGACCATCTCATCATCCGCTGAGGGTGTCAGGAGGATTGTGTAAACGGCAATAATCAACTTAACCTGCTTTGAGAAAGGATAAGCTTATGCCGATTACACCTGAGCTCCTAGACGAACTACTAAAAGATTACCATTCACCCGAAGACATGTTTGGTAACGATGGACTGTTGCAACAACTCACCAAAGCCGTGCTTGAACGAGCCTTGCAAGGCGAGATGACTCATCATCTCG
>MWWH01000405.1_pt1 | contig 12507 bp, 10 predicted proteins | sample 1047231 | NCBI WGS metagenome assembly MWWH01 (sample SAMN06349967, study PRJNA376086) | soil metagenome | isolation source: MG3-2 sample Antarctic (ecotone) soil | place: Antarctica | collected 2015-01-13 | reverse complement strand
CTTTTTTGCTGTAAATGTAAAGCAAATAAATCCGGTCAACTCTTTCCAGAAACACATAGATAAAACGAAACCCGCCGCTTTTGCCGCCTTTTATATGAGGATTACGAACTCGACCTTTTCGCGCGCCGTTTGTACCTTTGATTAGGTCGCCTAAAAGCGGGTTTTCAAGAAGCGCGTTTTGAATAGTAAATAAAGTTTCGTCATTTGCAATTTTTAACAAATCTTCGGTGAAGATTATAGTTTCTGTAAATGCGAAATATTTTCGTTCCACCATTTATCAACTATACTAAATTTAAGTATAGTTAGCAAGTTAAAATCTAAGTTTACAAATTGGGTAGTGTCTCAAAATTTATGCTGACGAAAATTACTGTGCTGAATATATAAATTTAGCACTCGTCGTGCATTTGCTCGTTCTTTGAAAAAGCAGTCGTCTTGCGCCCTAATCGCTTCAAGCGAATGCGAATCATCAAAACTAAAAAGAACAAGAGGCAAGGAAAAATAGCGTTTGCAATTATGAGATGCGCCAATCTCAAGGGAGGATCGTTCGCGGCTTCCGCACGGCGTTCGCGGCAGCAGGGCGGAACATCAGCGCGTCAAAAACTTGATTTAGAAAAGTCGAGCTGCTTGACCAAACCGTCAAAGATCGCGACCGAATGGCGGCTTTGCTAGCGGAAAAATGCGGAAAGGCAACGGCGAAAAGCGCGGTGAAAAATTACGCTAATGAAATTGCCGACGGTTTGGAAGAACGGCGCGACATTAACCGGCAAAAAGAAACAAGTGACCGATTAACCGACATCGAAACGGTTAAAACGAAAGTTCGGGCGCGAATCGCATCAAAGCGCGAAACCGGAACGCCGCGCCGAATTGAAATTACCCGAACAACGGAGCTTGGACTAAGCCGATGAGCCGGGAAAAAATGCTGCAGGCGCAAGTCGCGCTGAAAAACGAACAGCTCGCCAATATGACAAAGGAAGTCGAGCAATTGCGCCGACAAGCGGAAGAATCGGGAAAACGCGCGCGCAAACTGCCGACGCGAGCGTATCAAATATCGCGGAGTTAAAACGGACAATTGGCAAACTTGCGCCCGAGGCGAAAAAAGCTGTTCAGTATGCCGTCGAATTGGATGAAACGCGCCGCCGAGCAGCGGAGCGAAATTCTGCCAGGAATTGAACGAAAACACTATTTGGGACAAAATCGCTTCAAACGATTGATCGGCGCTGATTCTCGGCAGCGGATTCGTGATTGGAGTGATGACGATTTTCGCCGCTTTCATCTTTCGGGTGCGCTAATGATAAATTTTCGGCTTATTGAATTCTCAAAAACGCTCGTTTTTGCGACGCATTTTGAAACGGTCGCAAAACTACGAAAAAAAGCTTATTTCCTATATTAAAAGCCATCTCAAAAACAAAAACACAAAACCTGAGGCAAATATTGGGTTATGAGAAAAGAAACACTTCACCGAAGCGGATTAACCTCATTACCATTCCATCACCTCTTGACAATGCCATTACCTCTTGACAATGCCATAACCTCTTGATAATGCCGTAACCTCTTGATAATTGCGAAATCCCTAATCTCTTGAACAAAATTTGAAAAATCAAACGTTTTCAAACTAACCGACTAAAGAAAACCTAATATTTTGGAAAAAATACAGAGAAAATACAGAGAAATTCTGGCGATTGCCTTAGCCATAGCTATAAAACAATGTTCAGCTCAAACACGGTCGTTGTACAAAACTCAAATGTTAAGTTTTGTTTAGCTCGGAATCTTATCCAATCCTATCACCAATAACTGATTTATTTTTCAGCTTTTCATTTTGAAAAAACTTGATTATTCAAAATGCAATAGCCTGTTTCTCTTTGTTCGGTTTTTATTTTTTTCTGAAATTTCAGGTTTTATCAGGCTTCGTCCTCTTTAGGAATGGTAATTCTGGTAATTTTGAAAACCTTTGAATAATCAAATTACGTCCGAGAGGTAGCGTCATTTGCAAGGGGTATATTCGTTTGCAAGGGGTAGCGGAATAACTCACTTTATTCTAAGTTTGAAAAAAGATTGAATAATCAATTATCGTCGCCCAAATCACGCCACCCTGTATCATAGATGTCACTGGTTGAATCAACTTTCTTTTTTTTAACTCCAACTTATTCCAATTTTCTTTTTTAAGCGTTTCCGATTCTTCCGATTCCGTTCCTTTTTTAGGTGTTAAGTTCGTCAGATGCACGTGAAAGGAACATTTTCTTGATGAGGTTTTACCGCAATCAGGAAGTTTCGCCCGACGAGTTCAGTGTCTAAATAGCTTATGATTAAATGTCATTAACGAAAGCTAGAGGATAGGAGTTAAATTTCTTCTCTAAGTTAGCTCTATTTTGTCAGTTATTTTGATTCAAAAATGAATTGTGCTAAATCATTTGCATGGGGTAATTGCATTTGCATGAGGTATCAGTAAACACCTCTGATCTTTTTAAGAATTATTACTGGATAAAATAGGGTTTAGAGGACTCGATTATCGCTACAAAAATTTTAGCGTCCGCCCCGAACTGATTTTGGCTGGCAGACAAGACAGGATTTTCGATAATGAAACGCCAACTACCAGTTACGCGGTTTTTAATTTAAACAGTTCATATACTTTTTACAGAAAGCAGACGGCGCATGTTTTTTCCGTCAGCGCGTTCAACTTAAACGACAAACTCTATCGCAACCATTTGTCGTTCATCAAACAAATCGCGACGGAAATCGGGCGGGGCGCGCGTTTTAATTACACGATGAGATTTTAATTTTCTGAAATTTTGTTTTCTATTGGCAGTAATTTATGAATAAAGTAATCCAGAATCGATTTCTGGATTACTTTATTCAATAGACCTCTTGCGAAATTAAGATAAAGCTGTCACAAAGTAAGTTATTGGAGTTAATCTAATAACCTATTAAGAAGTCAAAAACTTAAAACACAGTAATTTCAAACGTCTGTGCGGTGTCACTAAAGAAACTTTCTCGGCGATATTACAAGCTAAAACTTAAATTCCGAATTTCGCAAGAGGTCTAATCTTTGACGCAGTTTTCGCCAATAATCCCGTGCGAAAGCATTCAATCAAACACCGGTAATTCAAAGCGAATATTCCAGCGGCTAACGCTAGATAAAGCCAAGCCATATAAGTCAGCACGACAATTGTGCGGCTCTCGTCGTTGTGAAAATAAAATGCCAAACCGAATTGCACAATGAATAAACCGAGCAATGCAAAGGCACTTTTCAAGCTAAGACGCAGGCAAAGAAGCAACGCAAGACCAAAAAGCGATTGCGCTGCCGTTAAAAAGAATTCTTCGCGCTGACGCAAATCCAGCGGCAGAAAACCGATTGTTCCCGATCCCAAGGAATAAGCGAGCGGAATCATCCCGACGAGCAGCGTCCACTGATTTATTTTGTCGCTGATTAAAGCTCCGAGCGCGATGGTCGGGCGCAGGGCGAGAGTGAAAAGAATAGTAATTATAATTTCCGGCGATTCGCCCGCGAGCGGCGCGATCCATTGGATAACCAGAAACTCGTTGATGCCGACCACGCGGCTTCCGGCAATCAGCGATTCAGCGAAAGGTTCTGCCGTCGCAATAATGACGAATGCGGCAAAAACGGCAAGCGCGGCGATTGCGGCATATTGCTGTTTTTTCGGCAGAGTTGCTAAAACAGCCGCCGGTCCGACTTCAATTTCGTCGTCATCGTCGTCATCGGCTGACGACATTTTACCGACGCGCCAAAGGTAAGCGGCAAAGATTCCGATGAGAAAGATGGTGTCGAAAATGTCTATCCGGTCTTTAACGACGATGACAAAGGCATAGATGCTGGAAAGCGCGAGAAAGACAATCTCGGCGCTGTTTTGCGGGTATAACTGCACGCCGCGCTTGCCGCTTCGCCACCAGAAAAGCAAAACGATAAGCGACCAACCCGTGCCGACGAGCAGACGATTTGCTCCCGTCATATTGGCGGCGGCGAACCCGACATAATCAGACCCCGGATGCAAACCCGCTTGATAGCTGAAATAAATATCTACCGCGTATTCGGGCAGAACAGTAATCAAAGCCAAAACCGCAACCGCCAGCCCGCGCGAAACGTGCTGCTCCGCCGCTTCCGCTCCCCACGAAAGAAGGAATCCCGCGCCTAAAATAGCAGCGAAAAAGATACCGGCAGAGAAAAGCGTCGGCAGGTGAACTCCGGTCAGGCGGATGACCAAACCGGGCAGCGTCGCCCCGACTGCCAACACAACGTAAAAAATAAACTTTCTCATAATTAATTTCCTTATTTATTTTCTTTGAATCCTTCTTCAAACCTTTCCGAAATTATAAATTTTCACACGCCGATAATCTGCTTTCGAAATTACGACAGTAAATCTCTGCCTGAAAGCTCATCAGGCAATTTACTTACTCTCCTCTCGGGCGTAGACTGAAGGCGTAATTCAGCACGCATAAAGAAAACGGTCGAAAATTTTGAGGAGCTGAAAATGATGTTAAAAATTAAATTCATCGCAACTTTTAGTTTTATTCTGCTGGCAGCTTTTATCTTTCTTGAAACTTCGTTAATGCGAAATACAATGGCGACCGGTTTTATTTCTTCTGCCCAAAAACTTTCCGGCAAAGATTTATTCAAAAATAACTGTGCGCGTTGTCACGGCGATGACGGCACAGGCGGCAAAGGTCCGAATCTAGCAACCGAAAAGAAACAGGCAAAATGGAAAGACTGGGACGAAAAACTCATTAATAAAATCACCAAAGGCGGTTTTGGAATGCCAAAATTCGGTAAAAAATTAAAGGCTGATGAAATAAAAGCCATTGCTGATTATGTCCGCTCGCTGAAACCGTAAATCGTTGCGAAAAGTTTATATTTGCAGTCAAAAAATACTTTTTTCACTTTCCCGTTTAATCAATTATTCCTTCTCGCTCAAACCAGGCGTAGAGAGTCGGCAGAATCAGCAGCGTTAAAAGCGTCGAAGTTATCAAACCGCCGATAACAACCGTGGCAAGCGGACGCTGGACTTCCGCTCCCGCCGAAGTCGCCAGAGCCATCGGTATAAATCCCAAACTTGCAACTAAAGCAGTCATCAAAACCGGTCTGAGCCGCGTCATCGCGCCTTCGCGCACGGCATCGGGCAGTATTTTTCCTTGTTCGCGCAAAGAGTTGATGTAGCTGACCATCACCACGCCGTTCAGCACCGCTACGCCGAACAGGGCGATAAAACCGACACCGGCGGAAATCGAAAAAGGCATTCCCCGCAGAGCGAGCGCGAAAACTCCGCCGACCACCGCAAACGGGATTCCGGTGTAAATCAAAAGGGCTTGCTTGACCGAACCGAAGGTGGTGTAAAGAAGAATAAAAATCAGAAAGAGCGCAATCGGAACGACTATCAACAAACGCGCCTGTGCCTGCTGCAAATTCTCGAATGTGCCGCCCCATTTCAGGTAATAACCGGGCGGAAGTTTGACTTCCTTTTCGATTCGCTCTTTCGCTTCGGCGACGAAACCGGCGATGTCGCGCCCGCGCACGTTTGTCTGCACCGAGATAAATCGGCGCGTGTCGTTGCGCGAAATCTGCGCCGAGCCTTCAGTTAATGAAACGTCGGCGATTTGCGAGAGTCTCACCTGCGAGCCGTTTGGCGCGGTTAAGAAAAGATTTTTGATTGATTCGATGTCTTTGCCCGCCGTTTGATTCAGACGCACGACCAGACCGAATCTTTTTTCGCCTTCAAACACCTGTCCGGCTTCTCGCCCGGCGACTACCGATTCAATCAGTTCATTCACGTCCGCGACGTTCAGACCGTAACGCGCGATTGCCACCCGGTTGGTTTTGATTTCAAGCTGCGGCAGTCCGGTCGTAACATCGGCTTTCGCGTCTTCCGCGCCCCGCACTTGATTGACGACGCGCGTAATTTCATCGGCTTTTTGCTGCAAAACGGCGAGGTCATCGCCGTAAAGTTTGATGGCGACATCGGCGCGAACTCCGGCGATGAGTTCCGAGACGCGCATTTCAATCGGCTGCGAAAAACTGAAAGAGCCGCCGTTCGGCACTTTCTCGACGAGAGCTTCAGACATTTTTTCGACCAATTGTTCTTTTGTTGTGGCGGTTGTCCACTCGGCGGGCGCTTTTAGTTCGATAAAAATATCGCCTGCTTCGACGCTCATCGGGTCGGTGGCGACTTCGGCGCGTCCGACTTTTGTTACCACGCGGACGACTTCGGGAAATTCCATCAACACGCGCTCGGCTTGCGAGTAAGTTTCAATTGATTGCGTCAGCGAAATGCTCGGAAGCAGCCGCGCTTCGACGGCGATTGAGCCTTCATCGAGACGCGGGATAAATTCCGCGCCCAAAAAAGGGAAAACCGCGCCCGAAATTACCACCAGCGCGACGGCAATCGCCAGAGCCTGAGCGCGATAACGCACCATAAAGTCGAGCGCGGGATGATAAATTTGTTTGGCGCGAGCGATCAGAAAACTTTCTTTTTCCGCAACGCGCCCGCTTAAAATCAGAGTCAGCATCGCCGGAATATAAGTTAAGGAAAGAATCAGCGAGCCGAGCAGCGCGAACACAACCGTCAGAGCCATCGGCACAAACATTTTGCCCTCGACTCCGCGCAGGGAAAGAATCGGAAGATAAACAATCATAATAATGGCGACGGCGAAAACGACCGGACGACCGACTTCGAGGCACGCATCTAAAATCGTTTTCGCGGGGCTTTCCTCATCTCCTTCGTGCTGCGCCTCAGCGCGACGACGAACGACGTTTTCGACCATCACGACCGCGCCGTCGACAATCAAACCGAAATCGAGCGCGCCCAGACTCATCAGATTACCGGAAACATTGAAGACTCGCATTAAAATCGCGGCAAACAGCATCGAGAGCGGAATTATCGTGGCGACGAGCAGTGCGCCGCGCCAATTTCCCAGCAGAATCATCAACACGATAATCACCAAAATCGCCCCTTCGACGAGATTTTTTTCAACCGTGTGAATAGCGCGGTCAACCAAATCCGTGCGGTCGTAAAACGGCACTAGTTCGACACCGGCGGGCAGCGTTTTTTTGATTTGCTTGACGCGCTCTTTGACGCGGGTTACTACGTCGCGCGAGTTTTCGCCTTTGAGCATAATGGCGATTCCGGCGACAATTTCGCCTTTCCCGTCGGCAGTCGTCGCGCCCTGCCGGACAGCCGCGCTCGTTACAACTTCGGCGACATCGCGGACAAAAACGGGAACGCCGCCCTTTCCGGTTTTGACGAGTATGCTGGCGATGTCGTCCGCCTTTTCGACCAGATTGATTCCGCGAACGAGATATTGTTCCGAACCGTGTTCGATATACGTGCTGCCGACGTTAACGTTGCGCCCTCCAATTCTGAAAAAGCCTGTGCTGGTAGTTATAATTACGGGTTCATGACAAAAATTGTCCTACCATGGGGGCGTCCGATAATATATAAAGGTTAAATATAAAGGTTAAATATAAAGGTTAAGAAGGATAGGATTCAAAAAAATTCAGTAAGTTTAGTGTTTGCAGTTTCTTATCAGACCCTTTGTAGGTGTCAGGACTTTAGGTTTAATGCGTTTTCGGCTCATTATTTTGTGTTACTGACGCACGTAGGTGTCAGAACTGCGTATTTTTCCGCTTGGTAGGTGTCAGAACTGCGTATTTTTCCGCTTGGTAGGTGTCAGAACTGCGTATGGTAGGTGTCAGAACTGCGTATTTTTCTGAGAAATCTGTGGAAAAACGTTCACCTTTTTTGTTAATAGGTGTCAGAACTGCGTATTGGTAGGTGTCAGAACTTCAGGTTTTTGGATTTTGGTAGGTGTCAAAACTGCGTATTTCTTGTTTTTTAGTAAAATTTCAATTGTTGAACTCCAAATTCGGCAGATAACGGAACATTATATTTTTTGCGAGTTCGATTTTAAATTTTTACTCTCGATTAATTCTAATTTGCGGCGCGAATTAGCTTGCTTTACTTCCGAAATGAATTCAAAGTGCGGTTGAATCGTAAGTTTTACGTCAACAAGTTTAACGCGAGGAGATTTTTCAATTATTTTATCGAGTTTAAAGTTGATGATAACATTCGACTTTTTCAGTTCTTCAACAGCTGCTTCCAATTCTCTTAAATTATCCTTCAATTGTTTTCGCCGCGTTAATCCGAAGTCTCGAATAATAGTGGTCAGCATAATCGAATAATTTTCAGTCAAACCGGCTTGCGTAAAATGATGAGACATTCTTTTGTGAAGCTGTCGAGCGATTACCGTGTCGTAGCTCATTACTTTTTTGTAATTGAACAGCCGAAATTTTTTTTCCTTTATGCTTTGAGTAACGAGCGGCGAGAATTTTACAAATGTTTGAGTTTCGTTTTCTTCTCCGCTGAAACCGACTGCTTCAATCGGATGAAAAATAAATTCCAGGTCGCCGTCCGCCGACCTCAGTTCGATATTTGTTTTTGCTAGAATTTCGATTGCGTCTTTAATCTGGTTGGTGCTGTATGAATGCCCGTTTTCTTTTAGTTCCTTTTGAACCTCATACAAACTGAAGGAAACACCGGCTTCTCCGTCCAGAAATACTCCTTTCCCGTCCGCCATAATTTTACGCAGAGCATCTTCAACTATTTCCTCACGTTTTGCCGGATAGTGATACTTCTCATTTCCGTTGCTGTCCTCGATGCTCGCCGGGAACAAAGTCAGAGTGTATTTGCGGTTGCGGCACTCAAATGCGCGTTCCAGCCTCGGCAAATATACGCCGTCAATTCTTTCGGCTTTGCCCCAAAAGTATTTGGGCATAAAGTCATACAACTCGATGGTGTGCGAAAAGTCCTTTTCATCATTCAGCAAATCGAACAGGTTCATTTGAAGCGGAGTTGACTTTTTGTATTCCGCAAATTTTTTCGATTTTTCGATTCCCTTTTTACTTCTTTTTATCATAACTGTTTAATTTACTTCGAAGACAACATTTTAAAAATAAACTGTATAAAAGTCCTCAAGTCTGAAAATCTGAAAATCTGAATTTTCAGATTTTCAGCAATTTGCGTTTCCAGCATTCTGAACATTATCTGGAATTTAACCAGTTAAAAATCAAATCTTCGACCAATTCGCTCAATTCCCTACCCTTTCCTTCCTGCAAGAGAGTGATTTTCGCGCGCGTGTGCGTATCTTTCCGAATGTACGTGGTCAGACCGACGAAATCAGGATCGCTGCGTTTCGCCGTCGGGCGACCTCGTTTGACCTGAGTCTGGCTGTTTGACTGCACAGGCAAATTTGTTATTGTCGCGGGCTTCGGTTTTATTTTGGCGGCGTTCCGATCTGCGGCGGGCTTTTTTTTGACGGGCATTTCTTGACCATCGCTTATGTCAGCTTCAGCAGTGTCCCCTTCCCGCGCTTCAAATATTTTATCGAATTTACTCATTTGATAATTTCCCTCCCGACCGATTGATACGATTTCCAAGCCGTATCTGCTCGCGGTTCTTTGATGTCAAAAACCGGCACTCCCGCCAGCGAAGCCTTTTGAAAAGCGATTAATCGTTTTATCTCGCTTTTGAATACGGGAAGATTGTTTCCGACAAGCATTTGCCGCGCGTCTTCCCCGTCCCGATTCGGTTTTGGCGGAACAACCGTCAAAAGAATTTTATAATTATCGGCTTTTACTTTCCGAAGTGCTTCAATTGTCAGCAGTAATGCATCTATCGCCATCGCGTCGGGAGTAGTCGGTATAATTAATAAATCACAGCCGTTTGCCAGCGAACGCAAATCGTCTTCGTCCGGTCGCGCCTCCGTATCAATCACTATGTATTCATAGTCACGAGCGAATTTGGCGGCGCCTCTTTCGTCCACAATCGCAAAGGGAAGCCGACCGCGTTTGGAATACGCGCTCGCCGAACGATTCGGGTCTCCGTCAATTAACAAAGTCGGTTTTTTCTTTTGCAAATACGCCGCTACGTGAACGGCGGTCGTCGTTTTTCCGACTCCGCCTTTAAAAGATGCGATTGTAACAATCATATTTTGACAATATACATCGAAATGCGAAAATACAACAATTCAAATGTATGAATTTTCAGATTTTTGCATTTTCAGATTTTCGGCACTCTGAATGTTCAATCATATGACTATCTGATTGACTGAAATTTTCAAGCATTTCTCAAACCCGACAATTTAAAAGGCTGAACAGTATTTTTCCGCGCTGATGATTTCAGTCAATTATTCAATCGTGAAATAGACGGAAAAAGAACTTTTGTTTTTATGAAAAGCGCGTTGAATTCTGATAACTATGAAAAACAGCCTCAGCAGTAAAATCGTCGAACTTGAACAGTATTTACGCAATCAACGCCACACGCAAAAGCAGATTGCCGAACATTTCAGAGTTGACCGCAAAACCGTCCGCCGGGCGATAGACAAGCTCGGTCAATTCGCGCCGGTGAGCGAGGAAAGGAAAGGACGAAATACAATTTATTTTATACCGGGAAACGATTTCAATTCCGCGCAGATGACTTCCATCGAACTAGCCGCGCTCGTTTTGTCGCAGGAAGCCATTTCCGCGGGCGGCAGTTTTTCAAGCGTTTCTTCACTGTTTGCCGAAGCGGGGAAGTCGCTCGTCGAAAAAGTGCGCTCGAAAATGCCGCCGCTCTTCAAACGGCATCTCGATGAATTATCAACGATTCTCGGCACTTCGGTTATCTCGAACAAAGATTACTCCGAATTCGGCTTAACGATTGATGAATTGACGACCGCCGCCATCGAACGACGCACCGTTTCGATGCGCTATGAAAGCCTCTCTAGTTCCCGCGACGCGCAACGCCTGTTCGATCCATATAATATTTATCTCGACCCGGACGGGCTACTTTAAAAACAATCGGTTACGATCACCTAAACGCCCGTATCAGCCCTTTTTACCTCGACCGCATAATCTATCAGGCTTACCAAAGAAATCTTCTTAAAACCCGCGCATTTCGATTTACGGAAGTTTCTGACGGAAAACTGCTTTAACGGCATTCACGGCGCACCGATTACGCTTTGCTTAAAAGTTACAGGCATCACGGCGGCGGTTTTCGCCGAGCGGCAATTTCACCCGTCGCAGCAAATCGTTTCACTAAAAAAATCAAAGAATAAACGAATCGAAGAAATCGAAATTGAAGTGCGCGTCGCATCGGGGCGCGGGTTAGAGCGGTTTATTTTAAGCTGGCTGCCGGACGTCGGGGTTATCGCGCCGCAAGATTTACGGTTGAACATCCGGCAAATCGTCAGTCGAGCGAGAATTTGAGGATAATTCGACTTTTTGAAAAACATAGCGATTTTTGACACATTTGACGATTAAAAATTTTCCGAAAACGGGGCGATTTTTGACACCTATCCGGTTTAAACTTCACCAATATGAAAACAGAAATTTTACGGTTTTGGGCGAAAACGACGCACGATGCAAAAAATTTTGAAAATGCTTTTCACCCGCTCATCTGTCATTTGATTCTCGCCATTTTATGGAAATAATTTTACGGGCGCAGGTCAGCGTTTTTAATCGCGAGAGAGATTCAAAAGACGAAAAATTTATATCAATTTAGTGGTCGCCTGCTGGATATATCATCAGCCGCGATACGGATTTACTTGATTTAATGACGGGCTTTGATGATGAAAGTAAAATTATTTAATCGAGTGCTTACGGCGTTGGAAACAGGAAGCGAATATACCGCGAATCTTTACTTCGGCAAAAAAAAGTGAATTCCCCTTTTTTAATAGAAACTGTCGTTATACGCCACTCGAACAAATGCGGGGAGTGCAGGCGTTCACGTTCTGACACTTCCCTTTTCGTGCGGTTCTAGATTTATAAGAAGACTTATTTATTTTTTCAAAAATAATTTTTTTTACATTTTCTTTGAAGTCAAACGACTTATGTTTTTATGGATGACAAACAAGACGAAAACCAAGAAAAGGAGTTTTAGAATCTGCCGGAACAGCACGCCTGTTAGTTATTAGTAAATTTTTATTTTTGATTTGATTTTGAGTTGCCTTAAATGATACACCTCGAACAGTAATAAATACATTTGCATTCATATTTGGGTCTTCATCTTCTTTAGGAAATCCTGGATAGTATCTGAATGTAGTAACTGTCCATTCCATTACATTCCCCATCATATCGTTAATTTTTCCGACAGAAGTTTCATCGCCTGATGTCGCAACCTGCTTTGGAACACCGGATTCAATATTTGTACGATTAGGAATCCACTCGTTTCCCCACGGGTATATATTCTGTTGATTTCCGCTTCGAGCGGCATACTCCCATTCCTCTTCAGTAGGTAATTGGCAGTTTATATTACTCTGTTTAGAAACCCAGGCGGCAAAGTCCCTTGCATCATAATTAAAAACATATGTAACTGGAAAATTGTCTTGTCCGTCCGGTGGCTTACCATTTTGCCAGTTTTCCGGTGCTTTATGTTTGGTCGCCTGAACAAACTCAGCATACTCGCCGTTTGTTACTTCTGTACGATCTATGTAAAAGCTATCAACAGGAACAGGATGAGCGGGAAA
>MWWH01000404.1_pt1 | contig 12513 bp, 13 predicted proteins | sample 1047231 | NCBI WGS metagenome assembly MWWH01 (sample SAMN06349967, study PRJNA376086) | soil metagenome | isolation source: MG3-2 sample Antarctic (ecotone) soil | place: Antarctica | collected 2015-01-13 | reverse complement strand
TAAATACATTTACTCGATCCCTACTTGTTTCATCAGCCATTGCCAGTCTTTTTCCGTATACCATTTCTTGTACCCGTCAAGAAATTCTTTATCGTTTTTGAATTCCTGCAAAAAAGAAAGCGCCGCCTCTTTTGATTCGTCACTCAACGGTTTTATTTCGTCATCGGCACCTTCGAGTTCGGGGTAGTATTTGCCGACGGTGTCGGGCTTGCTGTTTGATTTTGCGTTCCGATGCTTTTCAACCGGTTTTTGGTTCAGAAGTTTCGAGCTTAAAACTTTTGTTAAAAATGCCGGAATCGACGACACTCGATTTTTAGTGCGTCTGCCGGCAACTTCGAGTTCGAGAACCAATAAGTCAGCAAGGCGCTCCCATTTCTCACGCTCGTATTTCGAGAGCGGTGCGCCGGTTAGTTTTTTTGCCGCGGTTTGAAATTTCTCGATAAAACCAGAAAATAGCGCGTCTGCTTCATCATCATTTGTATTATTGTCTTTAAAAGAAGTCTTAGCATCTCTGTAAGTGTCTTTGTTTACTTGTATTTGACCTACCCCACCCACCCCACTTTCAACGGAGGGTAGTGTCCCCACTTTCTGCGGTGCGTAGTGTGACTGCCGTGAGGTGAGTGCTGTGGGTGGGGTGGGGTGGGATTCTTCCGGCAAAAATACTTCGTATTCATTTCCTCCGTGTTGTCCGTCAAATTCCCTGATTTTTATAAGACCGACCGATTTTAGGTGCGATAAGTTTTTGAGTAATGTTCTCTCTGAGCCGATGTCAGAACCGCGCATTAAATTTGATTTTGTTATTCTGACACTTCTTGCCGCTTGAATTGATCCGCGCGTCTGCAAGTATAAAAAATCATAAATCTGTTTTGATTTACCAATAAATAATCCTTGTGCTACCGCTTCACGCACAATTGAGTTTGCAACCTTTGCAAAATCTCTCTCTGGTGATACCGGTAAATTAACATCCGACGTGGGTGGGGTGGGTGGTGTACGTTTAGTGGCTGGGGTGAGTGGGGTGAGAATGGCATTTGAATTGACCATATGCAACTTGGGCTTTTCGTCAATCTTTTTCTGGTCTTTTTCCGCGCCTTTTTTTAGGAGGTCGGCAAACGATACTCTGACACTCATTATTTACGTCCTTTGGCTACTTTACTTCTAGCAGACTTTTTTTCTTGAATGGGAGCAGTTGGAATTATGACTTCTGGTTGTGACATCTCAATAAAATCAGAAGTAATCTCGGTCAAACCCTCGATTTCCATTATGTGATGAGCAAAGGCACAAATTTTGAGGATCGAGCGGGGAACTCCGCCTGAAACCTGATAAATCTTTTCAATTGCTTCATTATTAAACGGGTTGTCGATATTCTCAAATTTACACCGGTGCGAAATCATCTCTTTAGTTTCATCAAGAGTAAGAGGCGATAAAATGGAATAAGTTGAAACACGGGAGGCGACGGCTTTATTTCGTTTGTCTGAAAGGCGATCTTTCAGTTCGAGCTGACCTGACAACACAATTTGCACCAACTTTTGAGTATTCGTTTCAAAGTTAAGCAGCGAGCGAACCAATTCCAATTGTTTATTATTTATGTTTTGAGCCTCGTCGATGAAAATAACGACGTTTTTATCGTCTGCATACGTTTGAAACAAAAAAGATTGCAAAGCATCCTGCTGCTTTTGAAATGAACGTTCCGGCTCCAGCTTAAAGTCCATGGCTATTGATTTGAGCATGGCAAACGGGGAAGGGAAGTTCGGAGTTGGAATTAAGGTTGAAACTGTACCTTCTCGCGCCGAATAGTCACCATATAAAAAGCGAAGGATAGTGGATTTGCCGAGACCGATGTCGCCCAATATACAAGTGAGACCCTGCCTTTTATCAATAGTAAAACGTGATTTATGAACTACCGCGCGCAGGGAATCGGTTAAATATAAACTATTCGGATTTGGTGATATCGAAAATGGTGTATAAGAGCTATCGTTCATAATGAACGTGATTTTTACACAAGTAAAACATAAAATCAATGATAATTTTACTATAAAACCCTAAAAAGTCTGTTAAATTACATATATTCGATAAAAATAATAATATATGACGACAATATCTGAAAATATAATGATAATTTACACAAACCAGTTAGTCTCTTGATATCCATTTTTCTAGGTAACCCAAGTTGCCAGTTATAAAGTTTGATATTTGAAAACAGAAAAGCCTTCTCCTAAAATTTTGTGACCAAACAAAAACCAAAGGAGAAGACCTGATATGTGCGATAGCACTCTTGCAATATACTGTTTTATTGATGATTTTCTCAAGGTGAGCGGACACCGCGAAGACATTCGAGTCGAAGTAGGACGCCGAAGTTATCACCATTGCGATACAAGCGATGCTGCATTTCGGCGGTAACTTTGAGAAAAGCCGACTTGTTTTGCACGAACTCGGACTGGTCAAGCGGCTTTTGAGCCGGTCGCGTTTTTCGCGCCGGATGAATCGACTGGCTGACCTGATTCAGCTTTTGTTTCATCGGCTTGGCGCAGTTTTGAAAGAACTGCATTGGGAGTCGCGCTATCTGCTCGATTCGTTTCCCGTGCCGGTCTGCGACAACATTCGGATTAACAGATGCCGCATCCTCAGCGATGAACTTTATCGCGGGAAAATGACGAGCAAACGCCGCTATTTTTACGGGGTCAGGGTGCAGGTTTTGGCAACCAGCGACGGCATTCCGGTTGAGTTTTGTATTTTGCCGGGCAGTTGCGCGGATTTGCAAGGCTTGGCAGAACTGGCGCTGGACTTGCCCGCGCTGGCGCAATTGTTGGTCGATGCCGGTTACAATTTTTACGAGTGGGAGGATTATTTGCACGAAATTGAAAAACTTCAATTGCAAGTTCCGCGCAAAGCGAACTCCAAAAGAGCGCGTGAGCCGTGGCAGGAAATCTACAAATCGTCGATAAGAAAATACATCGAAACAACGATTGGCGAGATTGCTAAATTGTTTCCAAAGAAGATTCATGCCACCAACTTAAATGGATTCTTGTTGAAAATCGCCTTGTTTTTATTCGCATATCAAATTGACAAGGCTTTTATTTAATAACTGGCAACTTGGGTTAGGTAGTTAAATAAAATTTGCGTTTGATATATTATGGCGTATGATTATTAGCCAAATGGCTTTTATTTATATAAGTCGTATGGAGGATGACAAATGTCAGTTATAGCGGAAACAGCAGAGCCGTCAGCACAAGGAAAATATACTATTAAAACTTTAATCGGTATCGAAACTACCGATAATCTGAAATTGGCGAAAAAAGTCGAAGCCGGATTTTCTTTTGATGCTTTGGAGAGATTGGGGAAAAGCACGGGGCTTTCCCTTGAAAGTCTTCGCGTGGCGGTAAGAATTACGCCGCGCACGTTAACCCGACGCAGAAAAGAAAGAAAACTTTCGCCGGGAGAATCAGACCGCTTGGTTTCAGTTTCCCGACTGCTAGCTCAGACCTTTGAGTTGTTTGAAGGAAATAAGGAAAGCGGCATACGCTGGATTACTAGCCCTAACCGTGCCCTGAACGGGCAGTCTCCACTCGAAGCCGCCGCCACCGAGATCGGAGCGCGCGAAGTTGAAAATTTGATCGGCAGGCTCGAGCACGGCGTCTTTACCTAATTGATGCTCACAACTTACCGGTTATGCAAAACCAAGTATGCCGCAACAATGTTTGACGGTGAGGGCGCGTTTCGCTTCGGCGGTCGTTGGAATTCGCGTGGAACGAGAATTCTCTACACGGCGGGCAGTTTATCACTCGCCGCTCTGGAGATGCTCGTTCATCTTAATAACGAGGAGATTTTACTTTCCTATTCATTTGCTACAGCTGAGTTTGAAGAGAGTTTAATTTTTCCAGTAGAGGAGTTCAGGACTTTACCGGAAAATTGGAGTGATTCGCCTACACCTTTGGAAATCCAAGAAATTGGCGATCAATGGGCGCGAAGTAAAACTTCGGTTGTTCTAAAAGTCCCGACTTCCGTTTTGCCGGTTGAATTTAATTATGTGATAAACGTGGGGCATGCCGATTTTTCAAAAGTTAAGCTGGGTAAACCGCAAACCTTCATTTTCGACGAACGGCTTCACAAAAAAGAGTAAATTGCGTTCCGCTTTTATAATAATAAAATAGGCTCTAGTGTAGCAAACTGCTTATTTGGAAGTGGTAAGCTACTGAAATGCAACAACTAAACCGCTATTATCGGCGGTCGAAAATTAGCGAACGCAAAATGCGTCAAATCATCAAGTATTTTGCCCTTGATTTGACCGCTAGTAAAACGGCTGAAGTTGTTGCCCTGACGCGACCGAGCGTGTCGAGAATTTTTGTTAAAATCCGCCGCCGTATCGCCGAAGAATGTGAACGCGCCTCGCCCTTTGGCGGCACGGTTGAAGTTGATGAAAGTTACTTCGGAGCGCATCGGGCGCGCGGAAAACGCGGTCGCGGCGCGTCGGGCAAAACGATTGTCTTTGGCATTTTTAAGCGCAATGGTTCGGTTTACACTGAGATTGTTCCAGATTGCAAAGCCCGGACTTTGCAATCTGTTATGCGCGGACGAGTTGCTGCCGACAGCATCATTCATTCGGACGGTTGGCGCGGTTACGACGGACTGGTTGATGTTGGTTACTCGAAACATTTCAGAGTCAATCATTCTAATAATCAATTTGCCGATGGAACAAACCATATTAACGGTATCGAAAGTTTTTGGTCTTCGGCGAAACGACGACTGCAAAAATTTAATGGTGTTTCAAAAAGAACTTTCTATCTGCATTTGAAAGAATGCGAATATCGTTTTAATAATCGGAAAGAAAACTTGTTTCGATTACTGTTAAAATTACTTGAAAATAATCCGCTCTAGACCAGCTTTGCTACACTAGAGCCATAAAATATTTAAGGTAATGAATTATAAAATAAAGCCGGTTTCATAAACTTCATTTATGACAATGAATACTCCTTCTGCATACCAAAGCAACGCCAACCCGTTTCAAGCGCAGGCAATCAAGCATAATGTTGGACCGCTTTTAATTACCGCTGGTCCGGGGTTCGTGAAAACTTAGCACCGGTGTTGAAGCGGTCGTCAACGACCATATCGACTATATCGAGCATTCAATTGAGATTCAAAAAACGCTGGAGACGACTTACCTTGAAAATAGAACTGACTTTCTCATTAAAGAATGGGCAAGAATATACACCCAAGTATCGCGCGTTTTTTAAGGCTGTTTACAGTCCCAACACTCAGGTCTAAAGCCTTGCAATTTCATTGCAAGAATTTATTGTACTTTCTTTTCTAAATCCGAAAAGAAAAAATCAAGCAAATTTCATTTGCGTTCAATTCTTAAAACCTCTGCACTTATAGTGCAGAGTCGTTTAGTTTATAATTTTACTGGTAATGAGTAATAATCATCTGGTATCACAACTTTATAGAATTAAATTTGAATCGGGTACGCTGATTTTAGAAGGCGCGAGCGGCGAAACAGAAACAGTTCCAGGAGCTTTTGTCTGGGATAAGCGGACGCGGCAGTTCCGCGCTCCTGCTTACTTTTACCGTCATATAATTAAAGAACTCATCCGCACTAAAACACCTTACGAAGACACGGCTAAAAAATACCACGCCTTTGATTTCAAACAGAAATTCCACTTAAGTCCGCGACCTTATCAAACCGCATCGCTCGAAGCGTGGCGCAATAATGAACGATGCGGCGTGATTGTTTTGCCGACCGGTGCCGGCAAAACTCATGTGGCGACCATGGCAATCGAAATGTGTAATCGCCAAACGCTGATTGTTGTTCCGACCATTGATTTAATGAACCAATGGTATGACCTTTTACTGTCAACTTTCAATGCGGAAATTGGCTTAATCGGCGGCGGCTTTTATGAAATCGGTGCGCTAACGATAACCACTTACGCCTCGGCATTTCGCCACCAGGAACGCATCGGCAATCAATTCGGTTTAATCATCTTTGATGAATGTCATCATTTGCCTTCGGAAGGCTATAAATATGCGGCTGAATTTGCGATTGCTCCATTCCGGCTTGGACTTTCGGCGACGCCTGACCGCGCCGACGGCGGTAGCGGTTCTTTACTTGAAGAACTCGTCGGCAAATTCGTTTACAGGCTCGAAGCTCAAGATCTGGCAGGCGAATATCTGGCGGATTACACGCTTGAAAGGATTGAAGTTGATTTAACTGATGAAGAACGCAAATCTTACCAGCGAGAACGAGACATTTTTCGCAGCTTTGTGCGGGCGAAAAACATTCCGTTCGGCTCGATTGACGGCTGGAAAACTTTCATCGTGCAAAGCGCGCGCAGTGAAGAAGGCAGACGGGCAATGAAAGCCTATCGCACCTCGAAGAAAATCGCGCTTGGAACCGACGCGAAATTTCGTGTGCTTCAAGATTTGCTCATTCGTCACAAGCACGACAAAGTTTTGATTTTCACTGCTGAAAACGAAATGGTTTATCGTATCTCAAATGACTTTTTGATTCCCGCTATTACACACGAAACAAACGTCAAAGAACGCCGGTTTTGGCTCGAAGCCTTTAATAATGGAGATGTTTTAGCCCTGACGACATCAAAAGTTTTGAATGAAGGCGTCAATATTCCCGATGCGAGCGTAGCGATAATTTTGTCGGGTTCCGGTTCATCACGCGAACACATCCAGCGATTGGGCAGAATTTTGCGCAAAAAAGACAACAAGCAGGCAATCTTGTATGAAGTGGTGACGCGCAACACGACTGAAGAAAACATCAGCCAACGCCGTTCGGATGCCAGACAGTTTCATGATGCGAAAAGACAAACGGACTAAAGATTTGTTTGATAGATAAGATTACAGTCTGCACTGCACAAGTAATATATAAGTATTGTTGAGACTTTTCGCGTATTGAAAGGATATTCAGACTAATATGCGGTAAGATTTTTTGCCTTTTTCTCGATGTCCCGCGGCACTATTTTTGTTTTGTAAAAAAAAACGTTTTCACTCTCCCAAAGAGGTTCTTCGCGGCTGCCGCGCAGTTCTTGACCGGCAACAAAAATGAATTTGCGGAAACCTGTCGACTGAAATTCTTCGAGTCGTCTCTTTAATGATTTCGGAGTCCAAAAGCCCAGAACGTCAATATAAATTTTATCTGAACGTTCAGGTGAAATTAACACAATGTCCGGGATAAAAGCGGTTTTGCCCAAATCAACCACTTCATTATTTTCCTGCAATTGCCAGTCAAAATTCAACTTTTCCCAATCCTTTTTCAATCTTTCGATGTCGGAATTCTTGTATACCGGTTCATCCCAGTAAAATGACTTCATCTCGGTCTGGTCGCTCGAAAGCTCGTAAAAGACATTACCACCACCTTCCTTTTGAGCAATTTCAGCAGACATTTTCCAGTTTTTGCAGAGAAGAAGCGCGGGCAGAAAAACCGCCATTTGAATTCCATACTTTTGTGAACGGTGAAACAAGGAGGCTGCGCCGGTCAATGTAATTTCGTAGCCGCCGGCAGCATTTCCGCGAACAGAATGAATCAATTTATAACGCTTTATCCAGCCGAAAATCGCTCGGTAATTCTCAGCCTCAGACGGCGAAACGCGAATTTTCATCTCTACGCATTTATAAAGCAATGCCTGTGCCTGCGCGATATTGTAGCGGTCAAGTAAATCCGGCGCAGTGATTGTTTCAAAGGAAACGAGTTTTTGCTGCTGCGATAAATCAGCGTAGACGCTTGATAAAATAGTTTCGGAATCAGTTTGAAACTCTCCGGCAACTACTTCGAGCACTTTGTTTCTTTTTTCAGAATCCGGTAAAACGGGCTGAAACTTTCGCGCTTCGAGAAAGAGTTTCTGACGCAATTGGGAAGGGTCGGCAATGCTTGAAGTTTCAAATTCACATCGGTCGGACAGAAGTTTGATAAATCCACGCAAAATACGGTAATCCGTGCCTGTTCCGACATATTCTTCCAATTCCCATTCCAACTGACCGCGGGTTTTATTCTGAAATTCTTCAAAGATTTCAATTAAAATTTCGGCATCACGCAGGTAACCCGCCGCGTCGGTTTTAATTCGTTGCGGAAAGATTCTATCGCCGCGTCGCCAATTTATTGCTAAATCTGAAGTCAGCATATCTATTTAATTATTTGCATTTTATTAAAAGAATTGTAGGTTCTGAAAGATAAATCCCAAAATTTAAAATGTAAAGAGTCATTCTGCTAATGAGATTAGCACTTTTTAATTTGAGATTCTCAGTCCCAGATGATCGCACGGAGCGTCGGTTAAATCCTGCTCAACCCCTAAATATTTCTCTGTTGTCTGAATCGAATCGTGACCTAGAGATAATTGAATTTGATCAATTGGTGAACCACCTTTATGAGCGAGTTTAGCAAACGTTCTTCTCAAATCGTGCGGCGCGATTCCTTGGTTTTGTAATTTCTCGGCATAACTGCTGACAATATCTCTGATGGCTTGCGGCGTGATTGATTCGCCCATTAAATTATCGCCTTTATTTACTCGCCGGAATACAAAACCATCTTCCAAGTGTGCGACCGTTTTCCACGTATCGACCGTTGCCTTTGCCCACGAAGGCATCGGAACGGTTCGCATCTTATCGCGCTTTCCGACAATATCAACGATTGCCCAGCGTCCTTCGCGTTGTTCTATATGATGAAATGATAAAATTGCAGTTTCGGCACGCCGTAGTCCGCAACCGATGAGAATTGCCAGCATCGCGCGGTCGCGCACGCCTTTCAAAGTTTTTACGTCCGGCGCGTTCAGCCAACGCTGTGCATCTTCTTTCGTGAGCCAATTTCCCGTGCGCCGCCCGCGAAACGGCACACCTTTAACGGCGCGGATACCGTTTGCAATCTTTGAATCGAGCAAATCATTGTCTTCGGATTCCGTGGCGAATTTCCTGATAGCAGAAAGTTTCTGGTTGATGGTCGCCGACGAGAGTTTTCGCGCCCGCAGAGCTTTCACAAAACGATTGATCAGAGCCTTATTCAGTTCGGGTCGATTTTCCGCGGCGTGCCAGATGAAAAACTCTTCGAGGTGTCGCCCGTAAGCGCGACGCGAATTCTCCGACGGCAGTCCGTCAATGACCATCACAATAATTTTCTTCTCAGCAGCAGTTAATTTTGGTTTGACAAGCGCGAGCGTATTTTCCATAAACGAACAAAACTAAAATTCGATCTCTAAAAATTCAATTTCAACTCGAATCAGATAAAAATCTAACACGTTGCTTCTCTTTTGTAAATAGCTTTCGAGAATGCAAGTTATTATAAGCTATTTCCCTAAAATGGTCGGGGGCGGGATAGTTGCTAAAGGATTAGGTTTGTATCTTGATTTTTGGGGTTTTTGGCGCGAGATTCCCAAATATAAAAAAAGTCCGGCGCACAAAAATCGCGCCGCGCAAAAATAAAGCCGGAAACGGTTAATTTTGAGGTGAAATTATGAAAATTACAGAGAAAAATGTTGAAATTCCGTCGTTAATTGATGAGAAAACAGCCGCGATGTTGTTATCTATGAGCTATGAAAAACTGCGAAAAAAGATTAGACCGCAAAACAAAATTGCCTATATCCGAATAGGTGCGTCCGTTAAATACACGATGACGGATTTGAAAGCCTATTTAGCAAAATGCAGGGTTGAAGCTGTAAATTAAGCCGTTAATTTTCTTTCGGCTTTGGACGCGGTTAAGTATCTCCAGTGTCCTAATCTTGAGGTGCTATACTTAGTTTTTGTGTCAAAAACGACCCGATACTGTTGCCCAATTCAATTTGCCAATCTCGCGAACCGGGAAACTCTTGTTTTTGCAGGTGGTTCCAGGTTAAGAAAGTTGACTGCCCGCACAATATTGATCGCCGTTGCCGTCGCCACTTCCTGAAGATGTGTTTTCTCCAGTCCCCGGTATCTTGTCCGTCGCAAGGTTCCGCGTCTGACTCCCTGTGAAATGGTGCCTTCGATTCCGGCGCGTTTCCGGTATTCGTTTCGTCCTTCAGAACTGGCTAGTTTTCTTCGCGTCTGCTCGAGTGCTTCATACATCTCCCGCCTTGGAATTTGTAAAGATCTGCCCGCCTTTTTATTTCTCACACATGTTGTCCGGCTGAGACAATTCAGACAATCCTCATTTTTGAATCTGATCTTGACGACCGGGCGCGAATATTCCTTCGTTTGATATTCATGCCAGTAAACACTTTGTTTGCTCATCGGGCATCGTGCTTGTCGATTATCCCAATCTATTTGAAACTGGGCGGCATCGATCCCGCCCTCACGCGCTTGCCAACTCGGATTCAGTCGCATCGGACCAAACAGTTCAATGCCGTACTTTCGGGCGCTTTCAACCACCAACTCCGCATCCACATAACCGGTATCGACCAAATGTCTCGCGGGCAGTAAGTTATTCGCCTGCAATGCTTTTTGAATATCATCGGTGCAGGCAACATCCTGCGTTGTAGCAGCCGTTGTGTGAACATTGGTAATAAGACGCGGCAGATGTTCATCACAGGTTTCACTTAGATGAACTTTGTATCCTGTCCACGATAGATCACGTTTAGTCGAGAAACGAGCTTCGGTATCATAAGGCGATTCAATCGCGGTCGCCGCTTTTGCCAGTTCGGCGTTTGCTACCCAGTTAACCTCGCCGTCTTCATGACGCGTGTAATGGCGCTGCCAGACTTTTTCCAGCGTTTGAGCCTGCTCGAGCTTTAGTAATGCCGGTTGCTGATCACTCAGCAGTTTGAGCAGATAAAAACCATCTTCCCCAACCTGGCGGGCATAAGTTTCGCGAGCCGGATCGGTGCGCGGCATCCGGGATTGTTCGGCTCTGGTCGCATAGCGTGTAAACCATTCGGGAAGAGCCGCTTTAGTTAGCCATTCAGGAGCAGAAGCGGCTACTTCATTCAAGGCGGCGCGCATCGTTTCAGTGACCAGTTCCAGTCGATTCATGACTCTGATCGAAGCCAGAACATGCGTTGAATCGGTGCGTTGGTGACCTCTGACTTTGAGTAGTTTCTTTTCCCGGAATCGATCAAGCAAGCGTTCTAGGAGGAGTGCCTGCTGCTCACCACCGACCAGTCGTGAGCGAAATCCGCTGAGAACCGAATAATCAAACCCGGAATCGGTCAACTCTAAGCCCAGCAGATACTTCCAATCGATGCGTGAACGAACCGCTTCCGCTGTCTGACGGTCAGACAAGTTCTCCAGAAACTGCATAATGGTGATCAAAGCCAATCGCCAGGGAGTCAATGCCGGATAACCGCGACGTGAGAAAAGTTCAGCAAAATCAGTATCTTCAAAAAGAGTTCCTAACTCATCGCGCATCGACAGATAAAGATTACCTTTCGGAAAAGCGGCGCGCGCCACCAAAACAGTTTGATCAGGCACGGGTTCGATAGTCGAAGGTGTTAAAGACATAATAAAACTCCTCCAAAAGTGATTGAAACAGTGCTATTATACTGAAAATACAGTCTCTTATGAATAGGACAACAGTATCCGACCTTTTTTGAGACAGGTTTGCGGTATTTTGTTCGTACTTGAGTTTTATGCCGCAGTTTAGCGGTATAATAACTAGAAGCTATCTCAAAAATAGTTTCTCAATAAAATAACGATACAAGCCAGATGAACAAAGCCTAAATAATTATCAGAATGATATTCGTAACGAACCACAATCCGACGGAAATTTTGCAGCCAGGCAAACAGGCGTTCGATTTTCCAACGGCGACGGTAGCGGCGCAGTTTCCGCCCGTCCTGCGTCGGTGCTTTTTTGCGGTTAGCTTTATGCGGCGCAATCAGTTCAATATCGAGTTTCCGCAACTGTGCATCCAACGGGTCGCTATCATACGCTTTATCGCCAACTATTCGCTTTGGTCGTTCATCGGTAAAACGCCGACAAACAGTTTGTTCGACAAGTTTGACTTCATGCGGCGAAGCAGATTCCGTGTGAACGGCGACAGGAAGACCAAAGCCATCTGCCACTGCCATGAGCTTCGTACCTTTGCCCCGCTTGGTTTTTCCGACTGCAAAGCCCCTTTTTTAGCCGAAACAAATGTTCCGTCAATAAAGCATTCGGATAAATCAAGTCCGCCGCGAGAATGTAAATCTTCGGCTAAAGTTTCCAGCACTCGTCTGAGCCGATCGTCTTTATTCCATTGCTGGAAACGACGATGGCAGGTTTGGTATGGCGGAAATCTGTCGGGCAAATCACACCATCGCGCGCCGGAACGAAGAATCCAAAGCACTCCGTTCAAGACTTCGCGCTCTGCACGGCGCGGTCTGCCGCGTGTCGTAACAACGGGCGGTTTATCAAATAACGGTTCTATCAAAGACCATTGTTCATCGGTTAATTCTTCACGTCGAGCCATCCGTGAATTTTATCAAACTATTTTTGAGATGGCTTCTAAATACATTTACTCGATCCCTACTTGTTTCATCAGCCATTGCCAGTCTTTTTCCGTATACCATTTCTTGTACCCGTCAAGAAATTCTTTATCGTTTTTGAATTCCTGCAAAAAAGAAAGCGCCGCC
>MWWH01000403.1_pt1 | contig 12537 bp, 6 predicted proteins | sample 1047231 | NCBI WGS metagenome assembly MWWH01 (sample SAMN06349967, study PRJNA376086) | soil metagenome | isolation source: MG3-2 sample Antarctic (ecotone) soil | place: Antarctica | collected 2015-01-13 | reverse complement strand
GAGCTGATCTGCTCCGAGTTGCCGAGATCAACCTGCCACCACGGGCGGTATTCATAATTGGTCGCCGAGCTTGTGCCCGCGCCCCAGAAGTCGCCGTCGGTGTTGCCGTCCACCGCGAGGTCTGCCGTCTTATCGCCATAATCGCTGTTAAGCAGCGTGCTCGATTGAACTGCTGGCTTGCCATAGGCCAGATCAGTCTGCGATTGCAGCATCATGAAACTGCCGTTAGTCGTGCGCGCGGCAGCAACATTCGCCGGCTTCAATAGATAGCGTGTGGTTGGAAGCCCGAAGAGCGAGAGCGGCGAATCCGATACCGAATTGAGCAGCTCGTTGAAAGGAATACTCGAAGAAGGCAAACTAAAAAGGTGCTGCTGATTATCATTCAATGCTGCTAAGAGGTTAGACTGAGAGTGGTCTTGCCCGGAGCGCGCGGGCAGAGCCACTGAACTCGAAACCGGAGCCGAGTGTCTTTCAACTTTTGAGTCCGTCTCTTTACTTTCTTTATTATTTTTGCTGTCGCGATAAGCTTGAGCCTCTCCCTTTTGGCTACCATCAGCAAGCTTATCGCTGCGCTCTTGAGTTTCACGTAAGGACGAAGCCTTAAACGACCTTAAAGCTGCCGCTGTATTTCCATCACTCTCCGAAGAAGCTTTTCTTTCCTGTGCCTGCTTTCGCTGCGCTTCATTATCTTTTGCTGCTATCAGCGTACCCCCCTGATTTGCCGTATTCCTTGATGGATTGCTCGCGGGCGCATTGTCGGGCGCGCTCTTCAGCCGCGTTTTGGAGTCCGCAACTTGAGGGGAGTTTGTAGCACTCTGTTTATCTTCTCCGAACAGCTCATCTACAGCACCAAGCCCGGTGTTTGCTGCCACCTGCTCGGTAGGCAGTTGTGCTTTCGGCTCCGCGGGTTTCTGCAAACTCGCCGTTAATCCCGATGAACTTACCGTTACCTTATTGCCGTAGCGGTCATAAGAATAGTTCTGCGTCCAGAGATTCGCGCCGCCACTCGCTTTCACCAATCTTCCGAGCGCATCGTATTCGTAGCTGCGATTCTTACTGCTATTGAGATTGTTGATGATCTTCGTGAGTTGACCGATGCGCCCGTTGATGGTTCCCGCGCTCGCCGCGTTGCGCTGGTAATTGTAAGAGAGGTCTAACAGTGCTGTGCCTGCGCGCTGTACCTTCTGGTTGCTCAAAAGGCCGGTCGTCGCCTCGAACTCATAGCTCTCGGCTATTTGATTTGTGCCGCTTGCTCCCACTTTCAATGAGGTGGTCTGGCTCGAAGCATTATAGTTAATCTCCGAAGCGTAGCTTGCCCCGTCCACCTGCAAGCCGCTCAACCGGCTCGCCGCGTCGTAATCATGATGAATATGCTTGCCCGAAAGATTTGCTCCGTTCACGCCGGCGGCGTACTCTACCGGATAATATATGTCCTGAACGCGATCAAGTGTGTCATAGAGATAAGTTGTAACCAGTGGGTAGGATGAACGGCTCGCCAGCGTAAGAGTTTTCGAGTCGGCGCGCCCCTCCGAATCATACCCGTACTTTTCGGTGCTCACCCCGGCGGTCGTCGCTTTTAAGATACGCGAGATGTCGCCGGCGGTCATATACTCGTAATTCGTGCTGGCCGCGGGCAGAATCGGCGATGACGGATCGTGAGAGGCGTTTACCGTATAGGAGACGGACTTCAGGCGATTAAGCGGATCGTTGTTGTAGTCGAAGGTCGTCGTCACTCCGCGCGCATCCACACGCGAAGTCATGTTTGAGCGTTCGTCATAAGCAAAGAATTCGCTCCACTCTCCGCTTCCGACGTATTGGCCGTTAGCATCTAAGGTCGCCTCCTGCTCGGCCAACTTCTGATTGGTCAGGCGTCCCAGAGCATCATAGCGAAACCTTCGTTGCTGATCTCCCTGCCTGATGCCGGTGAGATTGCCGAGCGCGTCATAGCTGTAGGTCGTTAGATAGCCGCCGCTAGCCACCGTTGCGTCTCTTCCGGGATCGGCATTGGGTTCGACGATCTCGACAAGCCGCCCCTGAGCATCGGTACGTCCCCATCGCTCCCGGCCCCACGCATCCACGACGCGCGTTGTTTCGCCGGCGGGTTGTCCGGGCAGCGCCGCACTGGGACGGGCCGTTTCATTGTAGAAAGCCTGTGAACTGCTTCCGTCCGGTGCAATGGCCTTTGTGACGCGCCCCAGATCATCGTATTTGGTTTCGCTCCACTGCTGAGTACCGTCGCTGCGATACGGGCGCGTCTGCTTCCACACTCTTCCGAGCACATCGTATTTAGTTTCGACAATATCCCACACGTTGTTTGCGCCGCGCGCTTTTTCCTGGCGCACTTGCCCCAACCCGTTCAGTTGCCGCGTGCTTTCGGCAGCGATGTTTCCGCCGGCATCCGTCGTGGTTTCACCGACCGTCATAGTCGAGTCGTTGTAGGTGAAAGTCGTCTTGGCACCTGTCGGCGCATTCTGATATTGCGGACGCAGTGTTTCAGGAAAATAATCGACCCGCGAAGTGCGATTATTGGCGTCTGTTGCGGTGAGCGCGAGGCCGGTATTAAAGTCGTAAGTAGCGCTCGTCGTCGCTTGAAGCGAAGAATCTGTCGCCGACCCTCGCGTCTTCGATTCGGGATAAGCGTACTGCGTATTGGAGGTGTAACTGAAACTCATTTGCTGGCAACACGCAGTGGTCGCCGTCATGAGATTGCCGGTGATGTCGTAGCGTCGTTCTTCAGTGACAGCCGTTGCCGCGTCGAGCGTCGCAGCATTCGCATACGTCTTCACCTGTGTGACGTTGCCCCGGTAATCGGTGGCCGCAACATACGGAGTGGAGGTGTAGCCGGAATCGCAGATTCTCTGGCAGCGTCCGCCGACGGGTACATCGCAATCGTAATAACATCTGGGCGGAATCCATTCCGCCGGCGCATAAGGGTCATACGCATCATCGTGCATTAAAACGCCGGGCGTGTCTTTGAGCACCTGTCCATCATGCTTGTACTCCGTCCGCGAGACTCTCGTCGGGTTGTCGCTGCCATATACTTCTACCGAGTTAACGAGATTAAAAATGTGCCGGTTGATATAATTCGCTCCGTTTTCATATTCGGAGACTGTTTTGTTTAATAGAGTTCCGCCGAAGTCGTAGTTGCGCGCCTCAGTGACTTGGTTATAAAAACCGTAAGCGAATTCGACGTGCGTGAATTGGTTGATTTCATTGTTGGTCGCATCGGTGCGGTGTGGACGCGGTGAGCCGTAATCGCCCGGCTCCCACTCAACGCTGCTTGAACGCAACAGCACGCCGCCTGAGTCTTTGGTTTCATCCTTATAAATGAGACCGTCATCGTATTGCCCGGGACGATTGTATGAATATTGAATGCTCTTCGTGCCATTCGGCAGCGTTATCGTCGTCTTGCGCGGCGACGCATTCTGGTTAACCTCGTACTGTGTAATGGCAGGCGCTGCATCCATGCCCGCCCATGTCTCTGTCAAAGAAGTGTAAGTGGGCGCATCGGTAAGTGTCGTGTTCGAGGGATAGTTATAGGTTGCCTGCTTGGTCATTGATCCCTGGGTTACTGTGCCCGGATCGTTTTCAGGGGAATTCGAGAACGTCATTCCACGCTGCTCAACGACTTTTGCGATCATTCCATATGACGAATACGAATCATCATCACCGAACCAGTAGCCGGTCTGTGTTGCCGGATAATAGATAGCATCAATAACCCATGGGTTGGCGTCGCGCACGTGTGTTGCCAAACCCGAGAAGCCGTAATTTGACTCGGGGTGCAGACTAATCTGTTTATAGTGGAGTCTGACGAGCGTGCGTGTTCCGCCGCTCAGGTCGGGGCCGGTGATCGCCGTCAATAAGTTAGTATTATTGGTAGTATCATAATAGAAATTAATGGCCCGCCCGAGCGTGTCGGTCACAGTTTGAATCTGCGGCCCCACGTTATTAACGTAAGTAATGGTGATGTAATTGCCATTAGCATCGGTGATCCGCGTCGGATAGACGGCCCCCGCGCCCGGCGCACTGTAAGTGATAATTGTCCCGTTTGGCAGTCTGGCCTGTGCTGTGTAGATGCCGCCGCTTGAGTTCATCTCACCCTGGTAATCAATAAAGCTTCCGTCCGTGGTGTGGCCGGAGAAGCTACTGCCCGAATAGTAGGATGTCGCTGTTCCGGCAAAGCCGTGGCGCGTGCCGTCGGCATCAACCATCAGGATGCCGTTGCCGACACCTAAGCCCATCATCTTGCCGAAGCCCAACGACCAACCCGGAGCCGGCCAGTCGCGATCAATGTCGTAGGTGATGTCATTGCCGGACTTGTTCCACACGCGCGAGTTATAGGTAAGCCCCAACGTGATGCTAAGGCCGCGTCCCGGCAGTGCTGCGACCGGCGCAGTCATCTGAAAATTGCCGCTGCCTGCACCGCCGTCGGCGGGTGCTCCCGGAGGATTGCCTACCTGATTGCCCGGATCATCGACGGACGAGTAGTTATCGTTATTCCAGCCGTTCGGATCGTCCACCGCGAGTTGATCCTGCTGCATAGCCGGTGAATGAACAGCAGCCATAGGTGTGCTGACAAAGGACGCGGCGATGAACTCGGCTGAACCGAAGCGGCGGCGGGCGTGCGCGCTCTTCGCATTGCGCCGGTTATCCCGTTCCGGTTGCTGTAGCGCGGCACTTTTTTGCGGGCGCTGGTCACGCGACGAAATCTTTCTCGTCTTAAGCGGCTTCTCGTTCTTTTTGCGACGAAGGCCTTCGAGCACCGTTACGGTAGCCTGGGCCGTCTGTCCAGCAGCTTCGGCGGTGATCTTGAAAGTGCCGGTGATGGTTGCGGCAAACTCGCCCTGCTGAGAGATTCTGACGGCCTCGCGCGACGCAAAGTCTTCCGCTTTCCATTTCACTGCGACGCCGCCCACCGTAGCATCTGAGCTGTCATATCCGATGGCGGCAAAGATAATGCGCTGGCCTTCATGGACGCTCACGTCGCCGGGATAAATCCGGAGGCGGGTGACGCGCGCATCGCGCTCCGACTGCTTCTCCTGATGCTTGCCTGAAGGACGACGCCCCCCCTGCATTCTTGCGGCCAATCCGCTCGAATGAAGCCAGAAAAGCGCGCTTAAGCTGCACCGCGTGGCGGCTTCTGCAAAAAATTGCGGAGCTGCCGGCGTCGCCGTGGAAAGAAGCGCGAGGATGAGCCCGATACAGAGCGTCTGACTGAAGTTGCGCCACAGTCTCCGGATGCCCCTGCGCGTCCATGAATCTATTCGACGCACAGTTGAATGAAAAGGCTGAGAGTAGAGAGGTTTGGTGGAGGAAGTGGTGAATGCAAACGAACGCGAAACGCGCATAAAAGATAAGGCTCCTCGAAGATTAAGCTTGCGCCTCGGATAACCTTTGCGCTTGTGATGCAGGGTATTTAGGCTTGCATCACAAGCGCCATTGAAAGCGAGGCAGAGATTGTTAATTGAAAGTGGTGTGAGCTACGCGGTGGAAGCTTACAGCACTTCTTAATTTAATAAGGCGGGCGGTCTTCCCTGATCCAATAGAAAGCAATCCTGTGACAAAGCGCAGAGCTATGCCAAAGCGAGCGAGTAGGAGCGTGGGAGAACTGCATACCTATATGAGAGATTATTGCCGGTTAAGATAAAGCTGTTGATGATTGTGATGCGAGAGGGCGAGCCTTCCGAATCAGTGAACTTTTGAGCAGGCGAACCTTACTCGCATCATCGAATGATGTCAATAATTATTTTTTGTGAGCATTGACTTTACGTATAATGCAGGCTTTATGGCACTTTCATACAAGTGAAAGATCAAACGTCAGCAAGGGAGGCGGGAGCGAGTTAGTCCCGGCACAATCTGCTACTGCTGATGAGGAATGCCAGAAATATATAGCAAGATGATAGCAAGACGGCCAGCCTGTGCGCGGCCACCGCACGCCGGTAAGTCAATCCAATGCACTACGATGCTCACGGTTCTGCCGCCTCATAAGGAAACATCTCAAAGCTTACCGCAGCAAACAAGTGCCATTCTTCCGTCTCTGCTACTATCTCGGCATTCATCGGCTCACGAGTGAGCGGAACAATCAGGATGTCTCGCTCACGCGAACAGATGTATCTTGCGCCAGCCCGTCGTAATGAGCTTTATGACGCTAATTCCCTTCCCTAAACTCCATCTCCGTAGCGGCGTTCGATCTCCACCTGCATCACCTCATTGTAGCCCTAAATAACCACGCACTTATAGCTAAAGAACAGTAGCGCGATTTACGTTTTACGTCATGCGTAATTCTGTTATAATCCTGAAATGATCGTCAGCTACCGAGATAAGCGAACACGGAAATTTGCTGACGGGGAAAACGTCAGAGAATTTCAATCGTTTGCCCGGCAAGCTGAAAAACGGTTGGAGATTCTGGATGCCGTGCCGCACAAAGAAGCTTTGATGATGTTGCCGAGCAACCGCTTCGAGGCGCTACGCGGCGACCGTCAAGGGCAATACAGCATACGCATAAACCAGCAGTGGCGTATCTGTTTCGAGTGGCCGGACGGAAGTCCCGGAGCGGTCAACGTAGAAATAACGGATTATCATTAGGAGATATCGCAATGGCACGCACGCCGATACACCCCGGAGAGATTCTCGCCGACGAGTTAGCAGAGTTGGGTATCAGCGCGGCAGAGTTGGGGCGCACTTTGCACGTTCCGACGAACCGCATTACGCAGATACTTAAAGGCCAGCGCGCCGTTACCGCCGACACCGCGCTGCGGTTGGGAAAGTGGCTCGGGACGGGCGCGGAATTGTGGCTGAATCTCCAGAAGTCTTATGAGCTGCGAAAAGCACAGCAGGAATTAGGCGATGAACTAAAAACCATTTCGCGCCGCAAGCAACAGCCGGAAGAACGTCTCGCATTGCAATAACGCTATACCGCTGTAATTGTATGACGTTATAGCAGTACTATATTAGCACGGAAATAAAAGCAAAACCAGTTGGTGTGTTCCATGATGATCGTTCGAGAACAAAGCGCGCTGCCCATATCCTGATACAGACCCGCTATCTCGAATTGCCGAGAAGGAGACACGCAAGGCCAAGCGCCGAAACAGAGCTTAACTGTATAATGCACGAGCAGAATAGTCCAAACAATGGCGCTATAACGGTATAATGTTATACGGGTAGCATGGTAATGGTAACCAGCAAGACTCAAAGTAAGGAAAAGAAGGAAAAAGACCTTAAACAGTACCGGCATGAGAAGCCGATACAGCTAACCTTCTTTGAGTATCTCCTGCCCGAAGAACGCCGTTACTCCAATACGGTAGAGCTTTACGATTTCATCCCGAAATATCACTGGGGAAAAACACAGCGCATTAACGGCCAGTTTCTAAAACAACTCGAAAGAGAATTTGAATGCCGGGGCAGACGTTACCGCGTCAAAATCAAGCCCGCCAGCATTGAGGACAAAGACGGCGTTGAACGCTACTACTACCCGTCGCAACGCGAGGAGCTGGTAGAGGACGCGCTACGCAAATTCGTGTGTGAGGGGCAGGGCGTATTCCTTGACGACGAGGCCGGAGTCACCTTCAGCCTTTACCAGTTGCAGGAAGAACTGAAACGCAAAGGGCATAGCTATAGCAAAGACGAAATCAAAGACGCACTGTATATCTGCGCGCAGAGCAAGTTGATTGTGACATCCGATGACGGCAGCACCGTTTTGGTATCAAGCTTATTTGAAACGCTCGGCCTGCAAACACGTGAGGACTGGAAAGGGAAGGGGCAGAAGACTCGCGCCTTTGTCCGCTTTAATCCGCTTGTCACACAAAGCATCAAGAGCCGGAACTTCCGGCAATTGAATTACGAGCAGGCGATGACCTATAAAAGCATTATCGCCCGCCAGCTTCACAAGCGTATGTCCCATCACTATGTACAGGCAAGCATGGTTAAGCCTTACCATATTATGCTTTCAACCGTTATCCGCGACTTTGGTCTGACCGCTTATGACAAGCTGCCCAACAATCTGCGGGACATCGTGGCCGCGCTCGACGAGATGAAAGAAAAGTTTGTGCTACTGTCCTACACGATTGAGAAAATAATAGACCCCAAGAAGCGCAATAAATTACTTGATGCAAAGCTTATCCTGACGCCCCATCCCAACTTTGCAGGCGAGATCATCCATGCCAACAAGCGGCAGGAGAAGATCGAACAGCAGGCCGCGATCCTGAAACTACCTGCTGCAACCGGCAAGTAGCCACACAAACACTCGCACCTCCTGCGAATAACAACCGCCATCGTTTTTCTCGAATAGGTAGGTTTGACTCCACGAAATAGGTAGGTTTGACTCCACGATGCCGAAATCTTCTCTGAAAATCCGGCTTAAGAAAAGTTTTCCACAGGCAAATAGGTAGGTTTGACTCCACGAATAGGTAGGTTTGACTCCACGCAGGCAAAAAAATAGGTAGGTTTGACTCCACGATCACGCAAAAATAGGTAGGTTTGACTCCACGATCAAAGCGAATAGGTAGGTTTGACTCCACGATGTTATTCGCTAAACGTCTGATAACGAACAACTAAACAACTCATTTTTTCCCCTATCCTTTTAGCCTTTTCTTTAGCCTAAATACTCTTAAGAGAATACCGCGTTTTCTGTGGAAAACTTTTCGCAAGATGCATTCTAGTTATCGGACTCACAGGGAAATGAGAGATAAGGAAAACCGCCGACGCGATTTGAGATTCTTGTTTTGCAAAGAAGAAAGCAGTCAAGAAAAATAGGAAAGAGGCTGGCAGATGAGATTCAAGATTTTCTAGCACACCACTTCGGGCAATAGCCGAACGGGTTTATAAGCAAAACTTCAAGCTAAGTATGAGTCTACTTTTTTCCAGTCAATTCCTCAATGGATTTTAAGCCGCGATCTCTGAAAAGCAGATTGATTCCTTCCAAAAAATAGTCGTGCATCCGTCGTCGCTTTACCTGTCCGCGCTGCTCCTCAAAAAACAGATCACGTAACTGGTCGAACACCGGCAAAGGCAGGTAAAGAGTTTGTCTGACGATCTCATCTTTTGATACCGCAGCTTCCGCTACCTCCGACGCGGTAGCCGCGCCTGCTTTAGGTTTAGTTTCCCGTAGTTTTCTGCTCGGCAACGATCCGGCACGACGCGGCGCACCCGTATCTGCCGAAGAGATCAACGCATCAAGCGAGGTTCGTTTTCTCTTAGTTGCCATGCTGTACCTTCTTAACCTTCTTTGCCATCCATTCCCATAATGCCCGGACTTCTCCGGCAGCTTTGCCGTCCGGTTGGTATTCAGTTACCCCCAGCCCCGCGCCCTGCGCATCCTGATAGACGTTTCGCAGCACAATATGCACCGGGCAGACCATCCCAAGCACGCTTAGGCCGTTCTCCGCCTCGCGGTTACGGAACGAGCGCGCGGGGGTCTGCGTCAGCACGAACGCCGCAGGCTTGTTGAGCCGCCTGATCGTCTCGATAGTCGGGGGGGTCGCTTTCATATCAGCGGGAGAAGGGCGGCAGGGAATTACACAGAAGTCAGACGCGCGAATAGCCGCTGCTGCGCCCGGCTCATCGCGTCCGGGCGTGTCTACCAATACGAAATCAAACTTCTGCGTTTTCGCTGCACTTAATGCCCGGGCAAGTTCAGCCGCGTTGATCTTGATAACCTGCGGCGTCTCATCCTCCCTATCTTGATACCATGTTTCCGCCGTCGCCTGCGCATCCATATCAATGATAAGAACGCGCAGTCCTTTTTCCAGCGCAGCCACCGCGCAGGATATGGCAAGCGTCGTTTTGCCGCTTCCGCCTTTTTGGGTTACAAAGCTAATTACAATCATAACGGTATACCATTATAACAGTAACGGCAGCATAAGGGGAAGCGCAACAGACACCCCGGCGCGATAAGGAAGTCCGCAGAGCCGCGTGTTCGATTGTTTGAGGGATAGAAAGCCAGGGAAGCTTGAAACAAAGCAGCCAGAGGCGCACAGAGCCTCTTTAGCGCATAAGCCAGCAGACCACCGGAGATCAAACTGCGCGAGCGCGGCATCCACACGCTGCCCGACAAACGAGAGTTCATTGCTTGCGTATCAAGTGATAGGACTGGTCACTTGTTTTACAATCCGCACGCTTGGCAGCGGTACGCCATAGCCGAGCACCGGGCGCGGAAGATCATTTGTGTAAACGGCAACAATCAACTTACCTTGTTTCGAGAAAGAAATGACAATGCCGATTACACCGCAACTTCCAGACGAGCCACCGAAAGATTATGAGTCGCCCGACGATATGAAAGGCTTCGATGGATTATTGCAACAACTTACCAGAGTGGTGGTTAACACGTGCTGTTACGAACATCGCGCATACTGTAAAATACACGCGCACACCAGCCGTCAGATTTGACAGCGTATGGCGTTAGTTTAGATTTAGCTGCCGGCACCCCGCTCTTTATGCCGACAGCGACACAGCAAAATCCTGTATCTCCTGTGTTAGGGATAATGGCCTGTTCCTCTTCCTCAACACACGGGTTAAAATATTTCCCTTTCAATCTTTTGCAAAGATAAAGGTGTTTCCCACAACATGGAACTGCACTCACATCGCGGAGATTTGACCGCCCGCATGGTCGAACTTCAGTTGCTTTTTACCGGTGGCTCATATTCACAGCGCGAGTTAATTGACCATTTCGGCGTTGACCGCAAAACCATTAAGCGCGCCATTGATGCCCTCTCGCTTCATTATCAAATAATTGAAGAACCTGACGGGCGTGAAATCCGCTATCGCTTTAGCGACGATTATAAATTTGTACCACCCACGCTTACTCCCTCCGAGATGGCGACGCTCGTACTGGCGCAGGAGTCAATCGCCGCGACGGGATTAACGGCGCTCGGTTCACCTTTCGCCGAACACGCGCGCCGCCTGATGTTGAAAGTGCGTAACTCTCTGCCCGAGCGCCTGCGCGACAAGCTTGACGCGCTCGCTGCTATTTTCGGCACGGCGGCCGTGCCCGCCAAAGATTTCGCCCCGCACGCCGCAACGATTGATCGTCTCACCGATGCGGCCATCGAAGAACGTCGCGTGCGCGTGCGCTATTACAGCCTGACAGATGACAAGATCAAAGAACGCCTCGTCGATCCTTACTGCGTCTATTTCGACCCGGATGGCGCGACGCTTAAACTAATCGGCTACGATCACCTGCGCCGCGACATCATTCCATTCTCGATTGACCACATCCGCGCGCTACACGAAACGACTGAACGCTTCGAGCGTCCGACCAATTTCAACTTACGGGATTATCTTACCGAGCATTGCTTCAACGGCATTCACGGCGCGCCCATCACCATTCGTCTGCGCGCTCACGGCACGACCGCACGCATTTTCCGCGAGCGCGAATTTCATCCATCACAAAAACTGATTGAAGATACGCGCGACACCGTGACACTCCAAATGCGCGTCGCCCAGGGGCGCGGACTCGTTCGCTTCATCCTTAGCTGGTCGCCCGACATCGAAGTGCTCGAACCGACGGAACTGCGCCGCGAAGTCGCCGAAACTCTCAAACAATCGCTAGTACGTCTCGCGGACGCTGCCGAATAAATTTTCACATAACTCCGGGACGTTTCCCCGTACTTGCCCGCAATGCAGAATATTATTGCGCCGTGCAGGGTAGAAAAGTTTATGAGTGCAAGTAATTTCAATCCATTTATATTTTGGGCGAAACTGCCGCGTCCCAAAGAAGAGTTTCCGCCACAGAGATTTCATCCGTTGCTGTGTCACATGATTGATGTGGCAGCGGTCGTCGAACGCCTGTGGCAGACAGTTTTGCCTGATACGGCACGCCGCCGCTTTGCCGTAGACTTGAATTTAACCGTCGAAGCGGCAGGAAAGTGGATGGCGCTCCTCGCCGGACTGCACGATCTAGGCAAACTGTCTCCGAAGTTTCAATTCATAAACGCGGCTGAAGTTTTATACAAAGAGAAGGCTTCGCTGCTTCATGGTTTTTACCGTGATACCAGCGGCGCGCGATGCCAGACGGAAGCTTGGCATCAGTGGGTAACAACAACAGAGTTGCCGCGAATTCTCGGCAAAGAGCCGTTCGGTATTGACGGAGAATCGGCGAGACGTTTTGCCGAAATACTAGGCGGGCATCACGGTACATTCCCGACGATCACACAGTTGGACAGGCTCACACAGTACCGGAAGAATTGCATCGGTGTCGGGATGTGGGAAGCGGCGCGCGAAGAATTAACCCGACGGTTAACGGCTGTTCTCGAAGTGCCATTTGATGCAAAGCCGCAGATCGGGCTTGAGCCAATTGAGAGCAACGCTTTTGCGATGATGTTCGCCGGATTGGTATCTGTCGCCGACTGGATAGGCTCAAACGCGGATTACTTTAAGTTTGCCGTGACGAATATTAACGTCGCGCCGTCAATTAATGCGCAGGAGTATCTGCACAAGGCAAGGGAGAAAGCCGACGGCGCGTTAAGAATGTTGGGCTGGCACGTCATGGGCAAGGCTCACGATGCGCCAACAACGGCGACACAAAGCTTCAGCGAAATATTC
>MWWH01000402.1_pt1 | contig 12552 bp, 12 predicted proteins | sample 1047231 | NCBI WGS metagenome assembly MWWH01 (sample SAMN06349967, study PRJNA376086) | soil metagenome | isolation source: MG3-2 sample Antarctic (ecotone) soil | place: Antarctica | collected 2015-01-13 | reverse complement strand
TCGCTAGAGCCTTCTCAATCTGAGAGTCGATAAAAGCGGTAGCCGTCTCAGACGCTCGCTTACCGGCGGCATCAATCTTGCTGTCGTGCTCAAATAGCGCCGCCTCTAGCCGCTGAACCCCCCCCCCTAATCGCTCGTTGACTGCGAGGCTCTCTGCCAGTTTTCCCGCCAAATGATGCCATCTGTCCGCGTTTTCCTCGCTAGACGCCTGGAGGCGATCTCGGGCTATCTGCAATTTATAAATGTCGGATTGGGCTGTTGCCATTTGCGACCGCGTTACCTCTAAGGCTTGCTGAATTGGGGCGATCGCCTTCTCAATCGCCGCCTCAATCTGGGAATCAATAAAGGCGGTGGCTGTATCTGTGGCATGGCGGCTAGCATCCTGAATTGTGGCGTCGTATTTATCCAAGGCTTGCCGGTGTTGCTCTATCAGAGATTCAGACCGCTTAAATTGGTCATCTAGTGCGAAGTCTACGGCAAGTTTGAGCCGTTGGTCTAGCCGCCCATCTTCGAGGGCTAGTGTGACTCTTTGTGCTAGTTGATGGGTTAATCCATCTATATCAACTCCATCGTTGTCTATATAGACAGATGGTTTATCTATATTAGATACTTCCACCTCATCTATATCTTGCTTATCTAGATGGAGTAAGTTGTCTATACAACTTTCATCTAGATATTGATGTATAGATTGAACGATGATACCCGTGGCGGTATTGCCTTGCTGCCTTGCCCAATCCTGGAAACGATGCCAAGTTCCAGCGTTGATGCGGAAGGTGGCGAGAACCATCTCATCAGCCGTCTTGGTTGACTTTCTACTCATCTATATCCCTCTAGCTTTCTATATACAGTATATATATCGTTTAGGTCAATATCTAGATTGATAAGACATTTATATATATCATTGATATAGATGCGAAACGCAGAGGGCTAGAAGTATTGTGGTTGCGGCATTTTCCCAGCAATGCCGCTTATCAATCGTTCAGGTCTTAGGATATATACGCAACGCATATTTCGGTATAGACCATTCTAGCTGCCATATAGACAATGTTGCGTTGGGCGGGAACGCCGCCCTCGTGGCTCTACCTGTAGTTTTCGGCGTAGTCCAAATAGGCTTTTAACAGTGCGATAGCCTCGCTGGTGGCTTCCGCTTCAAATGAGCGATCCATCGCCCGTGAAGTGATAGTAGCTTTCCAGTGAGGATGTGTTTCCTTACTTGGGTAATAATTTAGAGTTATTTGCCAGTCGCGATACATCATTTCTGCTTTCAGCACTTGGGCAAGATTTCTCAGGCTAGTGTCGTCTAGCCTGTTTTTGTCACCATCTGCTTGGGTTATGAATTGTATGGCTGCTGGCTTTTCTGATGCTGTAAAATGCCACCAGTGGTAAAGGGTGCCGCGAGTTCTCAAAGTGGAGTAGCGGCAAAACTCTGGGAAAAGCTCTACCAAAAGTTGCAAATAGTCGAATATTGTCATTAGTGTTCCTTTTCGTAAAGAGCCGTAACCCAATAATCTATGTCACCGATTAGTCCGACTTGCCACTGAGCGATCCACCAGCAATAATCGTATGGTGCGATCGCCTCCTCCAATTCCTCAGCAACGGTGGATAGGTGCGATGCCATCTCCGCAAGTAAAACAGTGTGAACGTCTCCATCCCAAACGGAAGCAGTGAGATAATCTGCCATTAATTGAATTAAACCCAAGTCGAAATCACTAAGCATTTTCCTCACTGCCGCATCGCCCACGGGTTAGGGGTTGCCCACGAAACCAAACAGTTTAGCTAATCCCCCAACTAATGCCACAAGCAACCCTATCAAGACGCCGCGACTAAGAAATTCTTGATTGTCTAGCCGCTTCCCCAAGTTGTCTATCTTATCCTCTAATCTCTTTCCGTTTTCCTCTAGTCTGGCTTGCCCTACTTTCAGATCGGAAACATCTTCCTTGATGCTGTCTAGCTTGCGGTCAAGCTTATCAAGCACTTCCTTTATGTCAACTTCAATGGTTGGTGACATTACGAATCTCCGTTAAAATCCAATGACCGATACAGCTTTCTTCTTTTGCTCTGGCGACACCTCTAGGTAGCGTTGCAAAGTCCCCAAGTCGTTGTGCCCGGATATCTCCTGAATGTGGCGAAGAGGGATACCGGCGTTGTGCATCTGGGTCAGTGCCGTGCGTCTGAAGCTGTGAGTACTGACACCTTCAATACCTACCCGCTGGCAAGTATCTTTGAGTACTTTGTCAGCCGCAAACCGGGTTAGGCGTTCGGTGACACCTCGCAGCCCAGGGAATAACGCCCCCGGCTTGGGAGGTTGGTAGTCAGCCAGAATTGCTGCCAGCGCCGGGGGTATATCCACTGCACGGGTTTTGAGTTTACCTTTGGTGGTAGACTTGCGAAAAGTGAGCGTCCCACCTTTAATATCTGTAGTTCGGAGAGCTAGAGCCTCGCTGATGCGGCAACCAGTAAACAAACAGATGGCGAATATAGCCCGATCGCGGGGAGACTTAAACCCCTCGGCGAACAACAGCCTCAATTCTTCAGGGCTGAGTATTTTTGCTTGCCCGTTGCCTGATACCTTCATTGTCGCTGGGGGTTAGTTTAGCCACTAAAACTAGCTTACACGAAATGTGCATTTCGTAGAAGATAATAGCTCGCGCATTGAACTACCGTTATTGTGACGTTACCGCCCTTGCTTCACGAGTAAAACTTATCAATCGCAGACGCCCTTCCCTCACGGGAAATGGTAGTTTCAGCCCCTCTTAGGGCGGTTTTAGCGTCTATTGATGACTTTTGCTTATGAATGGAGGACTGCTACCCAGCAGGCGTATAATGTTCGATTCGTTGTAAGAGCCGCGCCCCAACCCTGCCACGCGGCAGGCAAAGCAAACGCCTTTTTTCCTCGTTTTAGCGTTATATATCTATGTTTTTAAATAGCCATACATTAATACCCACAATTAAACAGTGGAGGGGAGATGAGGTATCGCCATCGAAGTGGCTAACCGCTCTCGTGGTGGAGGTGATGAAGATGTTCGCCTATTCAAACGTGGAACCAGTACAACGAGTTAGCGGTTGTGGAGATTTGTGGCTGGTAAAAGCTTGCAATATAATCAAGATGTCAATCATTAAGAGTTCACACATGGGAAGGGAAGCTAGGCTAAAGCGGGAACGTAGAAAAGCGCAAGCCTCGAAATCCTTTAAGGAACGTTTGATTTCTAATGGTAATGTTGAGCGCGCACTTTTTGACTGGATCGTCTCTTACGCCGATAAAGCGTTAGAACTATTGAAAACGACTACAGCGTCTCACCCAGTAGTTTTAATGTCCGATAGCGATACTGGCGTGACGATGTTCACTCTTTCTTTAGAAGAAGTTTGCTCTGAACAATACACGGCAATGGTTGGGGAGGATATTAAAAATCTGATGCAATTGAAGGGCGATGAGGGTAACGCCTTTTTCGCCCTGCTCCCTGGCGATGATGGCTATGCAACTACTATCCCAAAAGCGATTCTAAAACGGTACGCACCTCTGGCGAAAGCTAACGGTCAATCCTTCAATCCCAACCTGCCTAGGGCAGGTGAAACCCTGCTAGGTGGAACACCAGTTGGACACGTTCGCCACAGCGAAATTTAGTTGTTGCAGAGGTAAAGTCGGTAAAGTTGATTACCGACTCTAGACACTTGGGGTAGTTAGCCCCCAGCTTGCTAAATCTGACTGCTTATCAGCCGATAGATTCATCCAGACGCCAGAGGCGAGGTAGGAACATCGGCTAGATATTTCAGACCAAACCGACTTAGCGGTTTCCTGAGTAGAACTACTCAGGCGAACTATGCCCGTTGCGAGCGCTTCGCGCCAAGTTTTTGCATCCCACTCATCTTTCTTAGAATTGGCTGTATTGCTTGCCCTATCGGGTGTTGAGGTGGTGGCACTATTACCGTTGTGTTTAAAAGATAACGGGCTATGTGCCACCTTTTCTGCGTTAGCTTCGGTGACATTTTCGGCGACAGCCTGGGGGTGGCGATGATACCACTCACGCTGCTCGAACTTGGTGGCGATACAAGCTAGAACGTCTAGCCTGTCCTGGGCGTTCATCAACTGTCGGGCTATCTTGTACTCTCTTATAGTGGCTCCGCCCTCCTTCACCTTTCGGGGCGTTAATGCCGCCCCTATCAGCTTGAGGCATCTATTGAGGTAGTTGATGCCCCCTGCCTTCCCAGGCTTCACGCCCCCCAGAGCGTCGATGATATTGGGGTGATTGCCCAACCTTACCAGTTTCGCCACCGCTGGGGAGTCATCACGCCAAGCAGCGTCAGAGTTGACAAAATCTAAAATTCCTAGTTCTTCTAGTGCCCAAATTTGCAAGCCCCTATCCTTTAACTTGTCGGGCATGAAGAATTGAGACTTGTTTTTGATGGAGTAATCCCAAAAGCCGAGAGAGATGTTACGGCTTATCTCTGGGTGCTGGAGTAAGTAGAAGCGCTCAAGCCTGGAGCGCCAGCCCTTATCGTCGTAGAGCATCTTCCTTACTAGCTTGGGCGTCCAAGAGGACGTAGACTCGATACCTGGGAGATAGTGAAGTAGTAAAGTTTTTTCAGCACTACGCCGCTCCGCTGGTGAGGCACCAAAGCTGGCGAGGATTCTTGTTGCCTCATCTACTGACTCTTTGGGTTTAGTGCAGTGGGTAGCGGTTGACTTGGCGTCTAACACCGCATCCCTCTCTAGTTTGAACGTTTCTGACGCTTCATCATCTCGCCCCATATTAATGACTCGGATGTTGTGCCCTGCTTCCTCCAGCCTCCACTGGAGGCATTTTTGCATATTGTGTCTCTCGTAATTGTGCATCGCGTAAAACGTTTGCCAGGTGGATTCCCACCCAGTAACATTTTCTTCTAGAAGTAGGGCTTTTATCCGCCGTCTGAACTCGTTAGCGTCCTCCAGACTTTCAAACTCATTATCAAGCGCGGCTCCTATTGTGTGCCGTTCGGCTAGTAGGTTGCAGTAAGCGGTAGTCGCCCTCGCTACAGCCTCCGGGCTGTGAGATTTAATAAACAAATCGTCGCTACTCCCCGAACGTTCGGGGAGGGCAACTACTCGATGTTTGCAATGTCGCACCCTCCCCATTAACTGCAATTGGGAGTCCGTGTTTTGCCAATATAACAGGCTGTACTGAGTATCAAAGTAGTCGGGGATAGAAATATCTAACCCCGACTCCGCCGTGGGCGAGTAGGCGATATAGTTGGGTTTTGTTGCCTCAATTACTTTGTTGGGGTTAACCAAAAACTTCTTAACAACTTCATCCCCAGTAGTCTCGGAATCAACCCGAACGCCATTACCGGGCACTCCACCCTCTCTATCGTCGAGCAAGCTTGACAGCACTTCTACAGCCTTCTGGCTATCACTGGCGATAGCCGTGGGACTGAGGTTGTTTAGAATGTGCCCGATTACTGGGGATTTATCGCCTGAGTTAATGATGCCGTTAGCGTTAATGGCACCAACGACCAAATCAACGTCCCACTGCGTTGCGCGATATTCGTTCTTTACTTTTCTCAGCTTGAGATGCCTGCATCGCTTATAAATGTCGTCAACTATCCAATCGTTCAGATTGGCATCTAGTAAGATGACACCCCCAGCGACAGCGAGGATTTCATCTAAACGCTTGAGCATGGGGAAACGCTGCCGCTCGCAGGTGCCAGATGCCAAGGCGTGAAATATCACGCTGATGGTTTCATCAATTACGATTACCTTGCCGTGGGCGTCAGCCGCATCAATCCTTAAAAGGGAATCAATACAGAGGTGAATAGCTGCATCAGCATCAGGAATAAAGATGTTCGCCCCATCCTCGTGAATCCAGTAAGAGTTAATGCCTGCCTCAACACATCGCCCAGATGTATTCTGCATTAAGGTGTTGCGGCTTCCAATGTTGAAGAAACCGAACTTTTTGATAATAGAGCGTTGGATTATCCACCAAGTTTTCCCCGTTCCGGTTCCGCCAGCTGTCGCTAAAAGCTCTCCCATTTGAAAATCAATATCGAGAAACTGTTGGTTCACCACCTCCGTTGGGGTGAACTTCTTTAGGCGCTTCCAGCGCTCAAAATCAGCATCCGCCTGTTGAGCTATCCAATCAGCTTGTTGCTGAAGCTTCTTCTCCTCCCGCGCATCCGGCGTGGTGGGGGGTGGTTCCCACTTGGGTAGCTCCACCCCTGCGTCATTAGCTAGCTCTCGCACCACCTCGACAAAATCTTTCCCTCTAGGGGAGCCACTGCCACCCCGAACGAACCAACGGTATTGGACGGCTCCGCCGCCAATGTCACAGCCGTTACAGTACCAAGTGTTAGAGGTGGGGTTAACGACGAAACTGGCACCGCCTTTACTTTGGTGGTTGGGGCAGTTGCCCTCCCAGCGAGCGCTGGTTTGACGCTTCCAATTGTGACCCCAGTTGTAAATATCATCGGTGTTCAGCCTGGGGAGGATGTCGCGTTCCAGAATGTCTCCCAGGTCGTCTGATAAATTGCCAGTTGATAGGCGAACGGCGTGCCGTTCAGCGCGGCGTCGCTCCCTTTCAATACGTTGTTGCTGCTGATATTCTGGATCTAATTCTGGTCTCTGAGCGTACAGCCATTTATCGTAGCGCTCCCTGTACATATCGGGTAGAAAACGCGGTTGAGTATAGTTGATGTAGCGCCAAGGCTTCCCAGTTTGTGGGTGAAGATTGTTGGCTGGCAGTACTGATTGGTTAGTGCCCATCCGTGCATCTAACGTATTTTTACTCCCAACTTTCCGTTTACCCCAAAGCTTTGATTGTTCCTCAGTCAGCAGAAAACAAGCAGACATACAATTGTTTTCGCCTGTCTCTTCCGTCCATTGCCCAGCAAAAGTTTTCCCTGAAGTCCAGCTTAGGGTATCCTCATCTTCAGGTGCTGTTCCTTGACTTAATTCCTTTATGTAAGCTTCTCTACCTGCCGGGGTATCAATATCGAACACGACACAACCATGTTCCCCCAATGCGTAGAAGGTTAAGCCGAAGCCACCCTTTCCAGCGTCTAGGTCAGATTTTAACTCATCAAATGTTGCTAAATTCTCTGGTTTGTTCCAGCCTTTAGCGCCTCCGTCTTTACCTACCGGCGTTTTTGTCCCTGGGAGGATGCGGCAATAGATGCGATCGGTTGAGGGGTTAGTGCCAGGGATAGGGTGTACAGGTCGATGTAACATTATACTGCACCCCCCAAGTACTCAACTAAATATTCGTCAATGTGTGCCCCCGAATTATCAACATGAGTCGCTTCTACTATGGTGCACCCTGTTATCCATGACACCCCCAAATAAAGCGCGGCAGTATCAAAATCTGGGCTACCATCAGGATCGTCATAAGGGAAAATATAAATTTCCCTTTCGGATAGTTGCCGCAAGCATTCTCTCAAATCGCTATGCTCTACTGTGGGCATTACGCCGCCGAAGCATGGGAGTTCTGGGGGAATAGAAGAAAGCCTCCACCTACCCGCCGCTGTATGTCCTGTTGTATGTCCTTCAGTGTCAAGCAGGCTACTTAATATCGAAATTATTTCCTTGGGGATGTGTAACATTAGTGGGCACCTCCGAACTCGCAAGACATCCAGTAGTTAACCCAGCCTTCCCCGTAGCCTTCACTTTCAGCGACATTAAACAAGAAATCTGCGTATAGCTCCTCATCTAACTCGTGGGGTTCATCGCCAAAGATTGCACCCCTGAACCAATCTTTCGGAGGAACGTAGCCGAACATTTCCTCAAAGCAACGTTTAGCCCATCCGGGTTTATAAGGTCGTGGGCTGTGATTCCAACCCTCTAAGATGCGTTGGCGTAGAAACTTGAATTTAGGTTTATCACCAGGGATTAACAGGCGTTCTAACTCTTGAGTCGCTGATGTCTTGAGTACTTGAGGATAAATGTGTCCGCATTGTGGGCACTCCATCAAAAATGTACTGATTATCGCTTCGCAGGCTGGGCACGCCTTAGTAGGGGCTACGTTCTCTACTGATGGGATGCCTTTGTCGAGTCGGATATCTTCACGGCTAATGCTTTCGATAAAACCAAAACGAGCAACATTACCTGCCTGGTCAAAGATGATGCAGTCAGTTTTCTCCTCAAACGGACGCAATACGCGCCCAATTTGTTGGATATGCTTTGACCTCGACTTTGTGGGGCGGCAGAGCATCGCGACTTCAACTGGAGGACAATCAAAACCCTCTTCTAAAGCTTCGCAAGAACAGAGGACTTTAATTTCCCCATCATATAATTTTTCAATTAAAGCTTGACGCTGTTGGGGTGATGTGCTGCCATCAATATGGGCGGCGGGAATATTTGCTGCGTTGTATGCTCCGCAAGCGTCCTTAGAGTGTTGGATGTTAACTGCGAAAAGGATAGCGCGGCGTCCGTTGCTCCTCTGCTTGTAAGCTCGCACGATATGAGCGATGGCGGTTGGATTATTGCAGATAGAGCTTAATTCAGACTCATCAAAATCATTCCCAGTTTTCTTTACTCGATTAACTGCATCCCCATCAATGCCGGATGCGGTATAATAAACTGGCTTAACAAGATAGCCTTTTTGGATTAAGTCTCGTGGGAATGGGGCGGTTATGAGACGCTCGAACTTATCCCCCATCGCTTCGCCCTTATTGGTGCGAAAAGGCGTCGCAGTGAACCCGAACGGTGTAGCATCGGGGAATTGCTCTCGGAGGGCGTCAGACGCCTGGAGCCAAGCTGTGTGGTGGCACTCATCAAAGATGATGACGCTTGGGATTAACTCCTTCCACCAATGGCGACTCAGTAAGGATTGCAGGCTGATGACTTGTACAAGCGCTTCGCGGTTCTCTTTCCAGCCTGCCTTGATAATTCCAGGCTCTAACCCAAAACGACGTAGCTGGTCAACCGTCTGGGATACTAAAACGTCAGCGCTGACACAGATAAATACTTGCTTGCCTTCTACTGCCAGCTTCGCGGCAAATGCAGCTATGACGACGGTCTTACCTGCCCCAGTGGGGGCGTATACCAACGAACTCCACCCTAAGACAGAGTTTCCGTAAATATCCTTCAGAAGCTTTAGCTGATAATCCCTCAGCGTGGGCACCACTGCTAGTGTGGTATTTGTGTAACTGTCACCTGCTACACTAGGTATAGATTTTGAAACGGGCATAGGTTGGCTCCTTGCCCGACTTCCCCCAAAAATTTCCTAAAGTAAATACTCCAAGTGGCACCTAGGACGATTAGAGTGTAAGTGTTATTTATTCTCGATCGCCTGGCAACCTTTGGGGGAAGTCGGGCTTTGTTATTTATTCTCGATCGCCCGTCCTAGGGCTATTACCAAGGTAAACGGTAAAATACCTCTCTACGGGGTTGGGACAGCTATCGAAGGCTGGGACAGCTATATTGCGAAAAACTGTAACAAAACTTTACAAAGCTGGTTTCTTCCAGTCCAGACGCTTGCCGCCACCAGTCTGGTAGATAGAGTCATCGGGCAGTAGGTAAGCCAATTGGATGTTGGCGCTGTGCTTCATCTTCTTCATTTCGCCGCGTATTTTGCGGATAAAAGGCTTCAGACTGTCGTCATCAAACATCCCATCTCGACTCGCCAAGCTTTGAGCATCCATCAGGAGCCAAGCAGTAACGTCACCAGCTACCGCCTGGGGGGAGGGTGCCCACTGGTGTTTTTCAATTTGGGACAGCAATAGCGAAAAAGATTTATGCTTCTCGCGCTTCCCCTTTAGTTCGGGGTGCCCATCCAGTCCTAGCTGATGCTTTCCCCTTTCGGCGTTAGACCACATACAACCGAACCACAAGCTTGCTGGAGAACCGTAATCGGCGAGAAAGTGGCTAGTTGACTCTCGATGGACAGCTACCGCTAGATGGAACGTTGCCGCCGCTATCTCGGCGAAAGGTTTACAAGTCATAAAATCTTCATTTGCCCCAGGGGGCAATGCTTCCCCCAACAGAAGGTGTGCCAGCCACACGGCAAGAGCGCGGTGTGAATTTTGCTCTTGACGAAACAACGCCGCGCCTCCTTGAGTAAGGACGTGAGAGGGTTTTGGTGGCAAAAAGTAAAAATGGGCGAGCGAGCGACGGATAGCCGCCATACTTAGGTCTCGTTCCGCCACTGGGAACGAAACCGTGACGCCTAACTGTAAGGTCATTGCAATCGAGTTTCCCCGCCAAACCAGCCCTAAGCGGCTTAAACGAGGGTCATCAATCCTTGCCGCGACACCGGGCAGGTCGCCGTGTAAAAAGCCGAATTTGTAAGAGGCATCATCCATGCTTAATGCGTAGTTTTGGAGACAGTGATTTTAGTGAGAGAACTTCTGGAGAAACTTAGTTTCTCAATAATCGCCCTGGTTAACATCGAGTAACTATTAGTACTACGCGGGCGCTTAGTCACCGCGTAGCACCTTAGCCGAAGTAACCGTATCTAGGGCTATTAAGCGTCGTCTCGCAAGCTCTGCTCCCATCCCTCCCAGATTTCATTAATCAAGGTGTCGAGTGCTTCGCGCTTGCTTATCCGTAGTGGGCGTAAAATCTCGATGATGAACTTTTCCACCACGTAGTGCTTATCGTAGTGAACGTCAATCCACTCCCTCGAAGCTTGGTACAGCTTGCGTGGGGTGCCCTCTGGTACGATGTATCGCCGATCCACCAGCCCTTCTGGTAGCAGCATCGCTGGATGTAACTTTTGGCGATAGCGATTACCCAGGGCACTACGCCAGGAGGCTGCTGGGATGGCGTTGTTATACTCGGTGATTTTCTGCTCTAAGGACTTTCGCTCCAGGGCAGCTAATTCCTCTAAAAGCGCCTTCTTGCGGGAATCTGTATCGTTGCTCGAAAAATCGGACATACTGAAGATGCTCCTCGGACTGGATGAAGTCCGTAAGGGGAAGTCGTCTTAGTCAGTAAAAGTGCTAAAAACGCTGACTAGGGCGCACAGATATAAAACCATCACAGCAATAAAATCGGTAATTGTCAATCCTCTATAAGTGGGTAGTATTTTTGCCGATTAAGGAACCAAGCGATACCCTCCGGGTCGTGTTTCCTGCTCATGAGGGCAACTTTCAGGTCGTCACCAACCTGATGCCATCGGGCTATCGCTTGAACGGTTAAGCCCAGGCGTTCGCCTAGCTGCATCCGGTTCAGCCCAGTGAGGGCAGTAGGAGGCTTCGCCCTTTTAAACTCCAACTCAAGCCGGTTACTCCTAAAAGGTTTGCCCCTAACGGGCTTCTCAGCTACCGCATCAGCATCAACCGCCCTATCGGGCGAATTGGCTGTATTGCTTGCCCTATCGGGCGTTGAGGTGGTGGCACTATTGCCGTTTTGTTTAAAAGATAAGGGCGAATGTGCCACCTTTCTTGAGGGTGCTTCGGCGCCAGCCGGTGACTCTTGCTCTTGAGGCACTACGGGGGAATGGGGCGGTTCGCCTGGGGCAACTAGCTCAAGTTCACCCGTAGGGTAGCCGCGCTTGCGCCCATCAACATCTAGCAAAGTATTGAGGGCGTTGCCCTTCAAAACTAATCCGAGGGTGCCAGTGGCACGGTGTACGGCTAAGTCTCCAGGTTGAAATTTCATTTAGCCCCCTTGCGGAAGTAAAGTTTACCTTGAAGCTGCCAAGCGACACCTTCGGGGTCTTGCGTCTGACTCCACTGACTGAAAGCGTAAGCCCCACTTTTAGATTGCCGTGATACGGTGCCCTGGGAGACATTTAGCCGTGCTGCTAACTGAGTCTGAGTCAGCCCATCAGTTTTAGTAGTTGGGGTGGCTAGTGGGGCAGCTTTGCATCTGGGGTTTACGGGCTTGACTTCCGGCACTGGTAATAGCACCTCCGCCACGGGGGCGGATGCCTCTACGGATGGGGGATTTTGCACAGAATCGCTCGCTACCTCGTTTTCTTCATCTGGCAACTCCACCACTGGGGCGGTGTTAACTACCTCACTGTTGGCTAGCTGATTGTTGAGGTCATCCAGTTCACCTTGTAGCGCTTCACGTTCGCAGGCTACCGATTCATCCTCATCCTCATCCTCATCCTCACCCTCCGGGGGCAACTCAGCTAACTCTCGCTGTAGTTCCTCAATCCGCTCATTAATGGTTTCTTCCTCTTGGGTGGTGATGGTATCGCCTACTGGCGTCTGGTCTACTAATGCTTGGTCTACGTGGTCTACCGACTGGGGTTCATTGTCATCACTTGTTATCACCTCAGCTTGATTGTTATCAGCCGGGATAACAGCCGTGACGACAGTGTTATCAGCAGTGTTATCAGCCGGGATAACAGTGTCTGGGTAGTAGACCTCTGTAGAGCAAGTACAGGTGGTACTACTCACCTCAGCTAGCTTCGCCATCAATTCGCGGTTACGCACTATCAATTCGGCGTTAGCCGCTTCTAGTTGAGTCACCCTCACCTCTAACAGGCTAACGGCGTTTCGATGACTCGCTAGAGCCTTCTCAATCTGAGAGTCGATAAAAGCGGTAGCCGTCTCAGACGCTCGCTTACCGGCGGCATCAATCTTGCTGTCGTGCTCAAATAGCGCCGCCTCTAGCCGCTGAACCCCCCCCCC
>MWWH01000114.1_pt1 | contig 12552 bp, 17 predicted proteins | sample 1047231 | NCBI WGS metagenome assembly MWWH01 (sample SAMN06349967, study PRJNA376086) | soil metagenome | isolation source: MG3-2 sample Antarctic (ecotone) soil | place: Antarctica | collected 2015-01-13 | reverse complement strand
TCTTCTATGTTTTATATACTCGTTTTACTTGTGTGTTGATTTTTTTTTTTTTTGTTGTTCTTGTGTGGTTTTTGTGATTTGTTGCGGTGGTTCTGTGGGGGGTTGGTGTTGTTTCCGGCTGAGGGGGGGTGTCAGACTGACGGGGGGTGTCGGATTTTTCCTGCACCTCTTCCGGCGCGAAAATGACGGATGTGTCTTTACCATGTATTACATCTACATCTGTCACTTTGATCAGCCCGTCGAAAGCGGATTCCCGGTCACGCTTGGCCTGTTGCCGTTCGCGCTCTTCGGCCATGCGCTTTTGGAAAGTTGCGGCCTGCGCCATCTTGATAATGCGCTTGGCGAACTGCTCGACCTCACGCAGTTGATCGCCGCCAGCTTTCGCGATCCGCTCCATGTTGGCGGCGATGAGAGTTTCGGCGCGCGTCCATCCGGCCTTGATAACCGCGTCATCAGTAACCGAAGGCCCGCCCGCGTCGTCGCCTTCAGGCGTCTCCGGTGTTTCGCGCTCTGGCAGGTGCTTGCGGATCGCTTCCCAGAGAATTTCATCTGTGACGGCAGCCGATGGATTCTTGAAGTATTCTGGCGAAGTCCTCGCCTCCACCAGCGCCCACTCGACGGCCTCACCGAGATAGTCGCGGTCGTAGGAGGTGATCATCTGCGTTACGCCATCGGCGCGGCGAATCTCGAACACCTCATGCCCACACTTTTTTTCAGCGGCGTCGAGAGCTTCAAAAGCGCGACACATAAACTGATCGGAGTTTTCCTCTTGGCCTTTGTAATTCATCTGCCGGGCAGCCCACTTGTGGCCTTTGAACAGTGGCAAATCTTGCCCGTTCATCAGGCCGTGAATTCCGGCGACGACGCGCGCCGCTTTATCCGGGAAGCCGAGCAGCACAAGAATGCGGTTGCGCACGAAGGTGAAGCGCTGGCTGTTTTTGTTGTAGGCGCGCGCGTCTTTTTCAGTGAACGGCTTTGCTGTGAAAGGCGCTACGGTGCGTGGAAGTGTGGAAGGATTTGCGCTCATGCCGCCCTCCGAATCTCAAGCTGTTCAACTGATTGTTCGACGGGAAGGTTTGCGCAGGCGCGGCAAATCCGAAACGGAACAATGCGTCCCTCGACGCAGGAAATCGTGAAGCGTCGGCCTGTACGGGCAAAGATTGAACCGCATTTCAAACAAGGGTCGAGCGCGCGGTCAATGAAGTAATCAAATTTTCGGTTGCGATGAAATTTTTTTTGGTGTAATCTAGGCATGGTTAAACTGTCCTTAATCACTACGAAAAAGAAGCCCTGGGCGCGGTCAACGCTTCAGGGCTTCGCCCTTTTTATGCAGCGAGTGTTGATGTCGCGTTGCGTTGCAGAAACCGCTCGACATCGGCTTCTCTGACGATCATTTTTGCGCCAATGCGAAACCCCGGCAGCCTACCGGAGCGAATGAGCGCGCGAACGTGCTGGGGAGTGCATCGCCAGCGCAAGGCGATTTCAGCGGGCGTTTTGTAAGACTCTAAAGCTGAAGTCTCAAACATTTTGATTGCTCCAAACGAAAAAGCCCGCTCCGTCTCGCGGCAGATTTAACTGCTACGAGAGGAACGGGCGATAAATTTTTGCCCCGCTAGGCTTTCAGCGACGCCGCAAAAAAGAATCCGGTTGCGGCGTGCGTCGCTTGAGTGATAAGCTCTGTGCATAAGTGGTCAATAGACTGCGATTTGAGTAGGGCGAGGGCAGGTCAAGACGCCAATCTTTTAATCCTGCTCTCGCTCTTTCGTTAGTGGCTTTTATAACTTTCATTTCGCCAGCGTCATTTTTAGCACAAACAAAAACGATTTTGATGTGAAAAAATAGGAAGAATTGTATCTTCTTGAGCAAAACTGTGCGCTGTTAGACAGTTCTCTTCGCGGTTCGGCGCGCATTGGAAGTCTTAATCCAGTTCGCAACTGTCTGGTGATTGATGGCGAAGTGGCGCCCGATGGAGCGAAGGCTTGAACCGTTTTGGTAAAGATTCAACGCTTGTTTGCGGACTTCATCAGGGTAGCCATGAAGGGCAGGCGATGGCGTATAACTGCGCCCGCAGGCTTGGCAAAGGAAGCGTTGCGTGCCGGTGCGATTATGTCCCGCTTTGATCTGCTGCTCTGACGTATTGCAATGTGGACATAGCCGTGGGTGATGCTTTACGCAACTGCTCGTCTGATGGTCGAGCATCAACCGCACGGCTTCTTTAGGTATTCGCCAAGTAGAACCGGCGAGCAGTCGCCCTTCCAGCTTGCCATTCTTCAACCACCGGTAAATTGTGCGCACGTCACGCCTGAGTTCAAATGCGACCTCTTTTGCCTTATACAGCTGTGGCGATTCGGTAGAAAACGTAGAGCGCATCAGTCGGCCTTCCCTGTTGGCCTTTCCCTGAAAAAGATTCGGCTCGCCGTTCACTCAGGGATGTGTGATCTTTCCTCACGCCGATGGTAGCTATCCATCAGGCGTGAGTAAGGCGAGCCGAAATTGTTACTGCGCTGCAAAAACTATCGAATAGTCACTCTCTGCTGATTCACTCTTTATCAGCGACTTCTTTTAGCCGCTCATGTTTGCACTTGGCGACGCCCGCGCCGGTCACGCTCGGCTTGAATCCGCTGCCTCCGCAATCCGGGCACTCGCTTACATCAACGGCCTTCGATGGTTCTACGGGCGCGAGAAATGCAGCAATCAGCTCATCAGCCTCGCCCGTGCGCTTGATCGTTGTTGCATAGCCACCGGGATTGTTGATCCCCTGCCCTGTTGATTGAAGATGCTTCGCATATCTCCGGCACTCTTCAATCGTGAATCTGGAACCCACACGCACACCAAGTTTTTCGTCTGGCGAAGGCGCGTCCTGTGTTTGTGTGTTTTCTTTTTGTGTATTTACTTTAATGCTACCGTCTGGCGATAGCCTTTCGTTTAACGATAGCCTTTCGTTTCGCACAAGCCATTCGGGAAGCGGTAACCTATAAGTAATTCCCTGCTCTTTGTTTTTACCGAACGTCGCTGCCGCCTTAATCACAAGGCCTTTCTTCGTCAGGCGCGCGACAGCCCCGTGCGTCGCTGTCGGCTTCAGGCCGGAACGCTCCGCGAGTTTTGGCAAACCTATTGTGCAGAAGTCCTTACCGAAGCCCCATGACAATCTGTAGAGCTGCTCATAGACGACGCGCTCCGGCACGTCCAAGAGTTTGAACAGGGAATCGGTGAGAGCGTGCGGCCAGCGGCAATGGCCTTTGATCTCCGGCACGCTCGCCCACAAATCTACTGCTATTTCGTTTGGGCTTTCGTTTCGCGATAGGCTACCGGCAGACGGAAGGCTTTCGTTTTGAAGGGCTAAAGGCGTGTCAGGCGAAAGGCTTTCGTTTAACGATGGGCTTGCGGATGAAGCGGTTTCAGTCTCGTTTTCTGCCGTCGCGCGCGCCGCGGGCCGACGTCCGGTAAAGCGTTCGTACACGTCGGCGAACTCGATGGGGTCAGGCGCGTTACTGAGTTGAGCGGCGAGGTCGCCGTACTTGCGCTTCTTCTTCAAAGTCACTGACCAACTCCTTTGCGATTCTCATGTAATCAAGCGCGCCGGATGACGCGGAATCGTATTCAAAGATTGTCTGCCGCGCGGCGGCTGCTTCCGCAAGGCGCGTGTTCTTGTGGATCGGCGGTAAGCACTGCGTCTGGAATTTCTCTTTGAGCTGCTCGTAGATGTCCCGCGCGAGATTCGTGCGCTCTAAGAATGTCGGCAAACCGTATGGCCGGATGGTGTGCCGCCCGTCCATGACCATCAAAAGCGTGTTCATCAAATGAACAACCGCATCGAAGGCTTCGCGCTTACATTCGACGGGAATGATAACGATTTGCGAGGCCGCAAAAGCGTTGACGGTCGCCATGCCTAAGTTAGGTGGGCAGTCGAGCAAACAAACGTCATACGCGGCCTCCGGCAGCGTATTGATGGATTTATTGAGGCGGTCATGGAAGTGGAGTACGCCTAAGAGTTCAATATCAAGATTGGCGGTTTGCAGGTTCGACGGCAGAAGATCAATATTGCTTTTTGTCTGGATGATGCACTGTGCGACTTCGACTTGCCGCACCAGCACATCATAAACGGATTTGCCTTTTTCCCCTGCCGCGCCCGCGAGCCATTGTGAGGCATCAGATTGAGCGTCGAGGTCGACTAAGAGCACGCGCTTGCGATGATGCAGGCGCAGGGCAGCGGCGAGATTGATTGCTGTGGCCGTCTTACCGACGCCGCCTTTTTGGTTTGCGATAGCAATGGTTTTCACGGTTGCTGCTCCAAAAGAGTTGTCAGTCCAATAACGCGAAAGGTAAGTCGGTTTGCCTCATTGATTACTGCCATTGCCGCGCCGCTCGTCGCGCTCGATCAACTTTCTCAATGCGTCTTCGGTGCGAATCTGCGCATCTGCCAGAGCTGCGATCCGTGCGTCGGCGTTGGCCTGCGCCTCGCGCATTTCAGCAAGCCCGGCGTCCGCATCGTCGGCGCGCTCGCTGGCACGCACAGCCAAGTCTGTAAGTATCTTGAAATGGCGTTCAAGGTCAGCGGTGCGTGCGGCGTCATGCTCAATTCGCTCATCATGGCGAAGTAAGTTGTCCGTCAATATCCGCGTGTGCTCACGAACATCTGCCGCAAAGCTTTCAAGCTTGAGAATTCTATCTTCGACGCTCATTGTGTGCTGTCCTTTTCGTCAGGTGTTGCGAGACTCAGACTTTTAACCAACAAATTTATTATTCTGGAAAGCCGCAAAGACCGGCAGCCCATCTATGTGTAGAGAACGAAGCTTGCCGCGCGTGTGCTTTCGGCGTGCGGTGCCGGATGCGTCCGCTAATCCGGCAGCTTGCCAATAATCCGCAGCGTCAAGCCGTTCCATGATCTGCTCGAAAGAAAGCCCACCTTTAACTGCCGTCGCTTCTACAAACAATTCGTTGGCGTCTTGCGTGATCGCTTGTGTCATTTCTTGCCTTTCTTCTTCGCCTTCACAGCTGCTGTGAGAGCCGCGTTACTGCCGCTTGCGGGCTGTGTGGCTGCTTTGTTTGCTGCGGACACCTTACCGGGTGGCCTGCCTATCTTACGATCTAAAACTAATTTCAAATCAGGCTCACTAATTACATGAGCGCGCCCGAACTTCTGCGCTGGTAGCCGCCCGCTGCGAATGAGCACACGCACGCGCGATGGAGTGATACCCAAACGCGCGGCGGCTTGGTCTGTTGTAAGTGTGTTCATGTTTCCACTTTATACCCGAAAAATAATTATACCGCAAGTGAATTATTTTGTTGACAAACTAATTCGTTATCGGTATAGTTTCTCTTGTCAGCAACATTTTACGAAACGGAGACAAACACCATGATTCAGCTCACCACCACCGAGAACATGAAGAAGCAGATTGAAAAGGCACGCGCCGTCAAGCCCTTTGTGAAGATCACAGGCTGGAGACGCTACGAAGTCCGCAACCGTCAAACGAATGCTACCTATCGCGTCAACTTCTGTGTGATAGACGGCGCACGCTTCGCGCATTGCACATGCAAAGCAGGCCAGCTTGACCGCCCCTGCTATCACGTCGCATCTGCCGCCGGCGTTCATGTCGTGATCGCCGCAAGCCAAACATCGCACTAACGCGAAAAAGGACTCCTGAACGCTTCAATCGTCCGGGAGTCCTCAACCTTCAACCCTTCAAAGAAAGGTCTTAGATTATGCAAAGACAGTTTACCACGCGCGCGAGGCAGGGAATTACTCTCACCCTCGCACCACGCATCCACACGCGCCGCATCCGTCCCGGAGACCGAGTGCTCATCTATGACGCGCTCATCTCTCAAAACACATGGGTCATCGTTGATGATATTCTCATCACGGGCGGACGCACTAAGCTGCGCTCCGGCACTGTGGATTTCTATTTCGATTCCAGCCTTGTGATTGCACATCAGCGGAAGGGAGGCCGAAAGCAATGAATAAAAGAGAAGGGAAGCGTGCGCGCGTGATGGCGCAGCGCACGCAACACAATATCGCATCGTTAGCCGAACACAAGGGCGAGGGGACTCACAAAGCCAACAAGCATCAGCCGGACTTGGCCGACGCGCTCTCCGCCGTGATGCTTCATCCCGACCTACCCGATAAAATGTACAACAGCTTCACCGACGTGCTATCAAATCTTCCCTTGCCTGACACGGCCATAAATTCGGCACCGTTTATCCGGGAGCGGCTCCGCGCAGGTGAGTCTTCGAGCGCGCCGGAAGATGATGTTGATGAAGGTAACAATCCGAACGACGCGCTGACGCGTGCGCAGCATTATCGGGAGCGAGACGACCCGGCATATCAACGAAAGATTACACCGGAGGAGGCCGCCGATTTTGTAGAGTGGATTTCCAAGTACGACGACGATGCAGTTGTTTTTGGACTCATCAGGATAATGAATGGAATCATGGCCGTGCTATTCGAGACGCAGAAAGTAGAAGAGATTGTCATGGCTGTAAGAGATCGCGCCTACACTCACACGGGGCACTTCAGTCAATCGATTGATGAGTTCGGCTCATTAGACGAAAAGAACCCGCGTGACAAGCGTGTGATTCTCCGGGAGTACGAAGACGAAACAGAAGACGAAAGGGAAGCGGCGGGCATCGACAAGTAAGAACTGCGCAGATGGTCACAAAGGGGCGATGCTTTCAGGGCGTCGCCTTTTTCACTTTGCCGCGTGCGGCGAGAGATTTCCGGCTAACACTTCTGCGTGTAGAGTCGGTGAATCTTTGCGTTCGTCTGCAAGTCTTTAAAGCTGCCGAACGCAACAAACGTCGCTCGCAAGATAAGCAACATGGCTTATCTTAGAAATGGCGCGAATAAGAAAAGAACTTCTCGACAAACGATTCACCGTTGTTGCTCATTTTAAGATGCAAGGCTTTGGTTTCTCCTTGAAGACTTGTTTCTCTCTGGCGGTTTGCAACTTTTGGTTCCGGCTAAAATTGGCTTATACTGTAAGGCAATAGTTCAAGTCATCTGACCAACGCGGTCACCTCTCGTAGCAACCGTTCCAAGTTAACTATTGCAGAATAGAAAGAAACGCACACTTCCGTGTGTTTTACCTCTATTACTGAACTTTGACAGGAGAACAATTCACATGACTACTCACAAACCACGCTTCGACATGGAGCTATTTTCAAGCGCATTGACCTACGCCACACACCTTCACGCGCAACAAACACGTAAAGGGTCAGACCTACCTTATATCTCGCACCTGCTCGGAGTTGCCAGCATCACTATGGAATACGGCGGCGGCGAAGATGAGTGCATCGCCGCACTGCTGCACGACGCAGCTGAAGATCAAGGCGGAAAGCCGACACTCGAAGCTATTCGCATGAAATTCGGCGAGCACGTTGCTCACATTGTTGAAGGCTGCACAGATGCTTATGCAGAAGCAGGTGCAAAGAAGCCTGCATGGGAGAAGCGTAAAGCTGGATATATCGCAGATCTACAAGATGCCTCAGAGTCCGTGAGGCTCGTTTCTGCTGCTGATAAACTTCACAACGCAAGAGCTGTGCTTGCAGACTATCGTGAGCATGGCGATAAGGTATTTGATCGATTCAAGAAAAGTAAGGATGAGACGTTATGGTATTACCGCAGATTGGCAAATACTTTTAGAGAAGTTCTACCCGGACATCTTTCTGAGGAACTCCATCGCACTGTAAATACTCTTGAGAAGGAATCCACACCAAAGAATAATCCGCAAGCTATGAATACAAGAAAGTCTGTTTACGCCAAGCTGGATGTAGCAATTGATAAGATACTGGCAAAAAAGGCGGTGCAACAGTGAGCAAATTAGAAGAAGCGATCCTTCTCGCCGCCCAAGCACATCAAGGCCAGAAAGATAAAGCGGGTATGCCTTACATTCTGCACCCGCTACGCATGATGGGAAAGATGAGAACGGAAGCCCAGATGATTACGGCGGTCTTACACGATGTAGTTGAAGACACCCCTTTGACACTTGAGCAATTGCGCGAGAAGGGATTTCCAGAAGAAGTGGTGAACGCGGTAGAGTGCCTGACGAGAAGAGAAGGCGAAGACTATCCGGCGTTCGTCGAGCGGGCAAGAGCTAATCCCTTAGCCCATCAAGTAAAGATTGCCGATCTCGAAGACAACATGGATGTTCGCCGCATCAGCGACTTCACAGCGAAAGATGCTGAACGAATGGCGAAGTACAATAAAGCATGGCAGTTACTCACAAAAGGCGAGGAGGCTTAGCACATGGCACACGAACTTCACATACAAGACGGTCTCGCTTCGATGATGTACGTTGGCGAAACTCCCTGGCATGAACTGGGCACGAAACTCGAAAAGCCTGCAACAGCGGCGGAAGCAATCGAAGCTGCAAACCTCGATTGGAGCGTTAGCAAACAGAAGTTATTCCTTAAGGGCGCGTCGCATCCAATCAAGAATAAATATGCTGTTGTGCGCGACGATAAGCTTAACGATCCTGATTGTCCGGTTTTCGGTATCGTCGGTGATAGTTACACGCCTTTGCAGAACAGTGATGCTTTCAAATTCTTCGATCCGATCGTCGGTGAAAAGAACGCTGCCATTTATCACACCGCTGGAGCATTAGGCGACGGCGAGCGCGTCTGGATTCTCGCCAAGTTGCCGGAAACGATTCGTGTCATTGGCGACGACATCGCTGACAAATACCTTCTCTTGAGCAACAGTCACGACGGACAAAGTAGCGTGCAAATCAAGTTCACGCCGATTCGTGTCGTTTGTCAGAACACCTTGACGATGGCACTAAGTAAGGGAAAGACATTGCGCGTTGCGCACATGCGCGACCTGCACTACCGCTTGCAGCAGACCGAAAGGATGCTAGGTACTATCAACGAGCGCTTCGGCAAGATTGAGGAAACCTTTCAAGCGATGACAAGGGTAGAGATGGACAACTCAAGATTAACCGTTTATATGAACCTTGTCTTTCCTGATCCGCTTGACAGGAAAGACGAACGAGCATTTGCGCACGCGCATGAGCGACGGGAGTTCGCTAAACACTTCTTCGCCGAAGGATCGGGAAACACGGTCACAGGAGTCAAAGGAACGCTTTGGGCTGCGTACAACGGCGTCACCGAACTCGTTGACCACCGCGTACCGGAAAACTCTCGAAACAAGAATCCAAAGTCTGCGCGCCTAAATAACGTCTGGTTCGGCGACGGTTATTTGACCAAAGCGCGCGCCTTTACAATTGCGAATGACAAACTGAGTTCATGGTTGAATTGAAGATGCCAACTTCTGGGGATATCAGATGAATTGTGTAAACGAGTTTCCGTCGGGCATCGGCACGCGACCTTCAAAGATGATTGAAAAAGCGTTATCTTTCAAGAAACAAAAAGGGGCGGAGTCTCACGCGGGCTTCGCCTCTTTCTCTGTGGAGACATTCGATAGAAAATTACTAACGCTTTGGTGGCGGTGGTGGCCGGTCAATACCATCTGTATTGCGGTTCTGCTCGCTTGATACTTTAGATGGTGCAACTAAGGTTGTGAGGTTGCTGGCTGGTGCTACTATAGCAGTGTAGCGATAAGCATTCCACAACGTTCTGGCCGAAACTCCAATGATGAAAGTAAGGGTTATCGCAATAAGGACAATTACTATACGATGCATAGCATGTAGAGTAAGGCAGAAGCGCGGAAATTCAAAGTATATATTTGTCAGCGGAATGGGAACAACCCGAAGCCAGTCGAGCCTGCGAAGTTAGTAGCAGTGGTTGCAAATCTCGCCAGACGAGTCCTCAACTAACGAGCAATCGAGGGCCAAACGCTGGACGCAGATTCGCTTCGTCAGTGTTTTGTTTATTGCCGTCAAGCGGGGTCGTTTGACGCAAGAGTGATGAGAATTTTCCGTGCGGGCCGACGGGTGTGCCGAATGACGGAGCCGGTGAGGTTAGACTTTGGGCTTCGGTTGTTTTTTCGGTTGGGCCGCGAATTGATCCTCGGCCATCACGTTGCGGTTTAAGTTCTTCACCAACTCTTTCGCCATTGCTATTGATTCGGGACGATATTGCTGCGTCGGTTTTGCCGAAGAATCCGCGCCGGGTGTAGTCTGGGACTGTGCCACCGCTTGCTTCTGTTTTTCGTATTCCGTCATTGATGGCCTCTCTTACTTATTTGCTGTGCGACATACGCTTTGCTTGCATAGTCATTATCCAACTTTTTCGCTACAAATTCAATGTTGGCGGGCTTGTTGTCCAAGCTAATAACGCGGGCATTTCCTTTGCCCAAACTGTTGTCAATGGTAAAAATACCAACATCAGTATCGCCGCTCTCTAGGTACCAAAGTGACTACTAGCTATGGTGTCATGCGACTCTCAAAATCACGCAGAGCCTCCAATAATTTGTCCTTTAGCACGAACTCTCTCACGCCGCCGAGCTGGATTTCTACCATTTTCCCATTCGTTATTCGCGCTAATGTCTCGCGGGATATAGGAAAGAATAATGTCTCTTCGACACCGCCAAGCTTAATATCAGAATTCCGCTCGCCTTCGCCTAGAGGCACACGTTCGCCATCTATCAAAGCTATCAATTGCCGATCACGCAAATACTTCCAATCCTTCGAGCTAGATTGGAAGTAAAGAGCAATTTTATCAACTGTCCTAGAAAGTTTCTGTCCGGGATGAATGAACATTGCGCCCATGCCAAGCATTTCGGAGGACATGACGTATCTTATCGTTCCGGTAACAGGGAACGGAGCTAATATGATAGATGTTTGATCTTTGAATTTATCGTACCTCGTTATAAAGCGCCCGTTATGCTTGAACTGTCGTTTTGCGGCTGGCGTGGGCGTAGGCATGGAAGGTTGATTTGTATTCTGGGCGAATCCAGAGACAGCGCAACCAAAGACAAAAACGATGGGTAGGATAAATCTCGCAAGTTTTCTCATGACAAATCCTTTCAGGGTTCTGCTTTCCCAAAACGCAACAGGCGTCCAACGCTCGGCATTACCCGCGCCCCTATTCAAGAAGCATGAGGGGCACGCTGGAGGAGCGTCGGGTGCCGCGCGCCACTTTACATGAAGGCAACGCTATAGCGCGAGGGAATCAAGCTGCTGTGTTAGCTCTGAAGTGAAGAACAAATTAGTGCGGTACGGATAAGATAGAAGAGGCGATGCTTTCGGGTGTCGCCTCTTTTACTTTTGCTGCATGTGGCGATTGTTTCCGGCGTTCCTTTTTTTAAGACTTTTTTTGCAGCCGCGACTGTGCGAGTCGAGACGTTGAGTTTTGTGGCAGCTTCGGATTGAGAGATAGAACCATTCGGCAAATTTGCCGAATGGTCGCTTCGCGTATCCCCACCGGGACTTAGGTTTGCAATCTTCGCTGCCACCATCGCCGCTGGCTTTCGTTCAAGTGCCGCCGATGTAGGTTGAGCGATACCACGAACGAAGCGAGCGAGCCGATGCCATCCCACTCTGTAAACTCCGGTTTAATCTTCGAGGATTATATTTGCGTTCACGTTTTTGCCCGTAAGGATTGAAAACGAATTGTCGAAAACCAGATAATAACTGCCGGGCGCTAAATGCAAATCAATTTGTTCTGCCACGACTCGACCCGACGAGTAGTAAGACCTGAACCCGCCGCGTATATTTGCGTACCCTTCTTCATCCACAACATATACATTAAGATCGCTCGAAGCGGCAAAGCTTCCCGATAGATGCCCTCGCCCGGATACATTGAAGTGTGAAGAGAAGTAATGTCCCGGCTGGACGGTGAATGAAGCAGGCGGGATGCGTTGCCCAGATGATGCGCTTTCAGTCGTTGTGTATGTAGCAGTAGGGGCTTCAAGGGCCGCTGCTCTTTGTGGTCGTTGCCTGACAGTTGGCAAATTTATCTTACCGGAGAAGCCGGAATCATTCCCACTCACATCGACAATCGGCTTTTCCTGCCCGATCCAATTCTTCTGTCGTTCCACCTGATACTTTAGAACAAACAGCAGCATACCCACGCTGCCCCCGCAAATTAAGAGGAGAAGAAGAAGCGCCTGTGCAGTGCTTCTCTTTTGTACAATGATTGTCTGCTTTGGCGGCACCGTTGGCTTCGGCGCTGGAGTAGAAGCAGCGGGAGTAGGAGTCGCCGCGACGAGCGAAGCTCCACATTCAGCGCAGAACTTCGCGCCGGTAGGATTTTGGTGTGCGCAACTCCAGCAATACATGCTTGCCCTTTCGTTGGTGAAGCGCGTGCATCCTAACACTCCATAGAATTGCTCTACAATATCTTTCGGCGGTGCAGCTATACACCGAGGCTTTGTTGAGTAAGTGACAGAGTGACACAACATATTCATCAACTGAGTGTTTTGATGAATATGTCAGGCAAGCAAAAAGGAAAGCGGCGAAATAAAAGCATTCGCGCAAGAGGGCAGGGAAGAGGGGCGATGCTTTCGGGCTTCGTCCCTTTTTGCTATCGAGGGTGTCAGATGAATTGTGTAAACGAGTTTCCATCAAGTGATGGCACTCTGCCTTCAAAGATGATTGAAAAAGCGTTCATCGCTTGATTCCAATGTGGAATCGGCATCGTCCACTTTTTAGCGAT
>MWWH01000401.1_pt1 | contig 12554 bp, 11 predicted proteins | sample 1047231 | NCBI WGS metagenome assembly MWWH01 (sample SAMN06349967, study PRJNA376086) | soil metagenome | isolation source: MG3-2 sample Antarctic (ecotone) soil | place: Antarctica | collected 2015-01-13 | reverse complement strand
TGTTATATTTTAGGTGAATCATGGAAGGGTAATGCAACGGGATGCCGGAATGCAATCTATCTCGCTGTGGGCACCGGCATAGGAGCAGGTATTTTAATTGATGGAAAAATTTTGCGTGGTCAACGTGATATTGCAGGAGCAATTGGTTGGCTGGCGCTTCAGCAACCATTTGAACAAAAATACATTTCCTGCGGATGTTTTGAACATCATGCATCCGGAGAAGGAATTGCTAAAGTGGCAAGAGAAATATTGCAGAAAGAAAATTACAATAGTGTGCTTAAGCAAAAACCAGCTGAAGAATTAACGGCACATGATGTATTTGTTGCTTATGAAGAAAATGATGAAGTGGCAAAAGAAGTGTTTGGCATTTGTATTCGGTTTTGGGGAATGGCAGTTGCAAATCTTGTTAGCTTATTCAATCCTGAAAAAATAATTTTGGGAGGTGGTGTTTTTGGACCTGCAATACAATTTATTCCAGCTTTAAAAGATGAGGCAACAAAGTGGGCGCAGCCGATAAGTATGAATCAGGTTAGTATTGAAGCCTCTGCATTAGGCACCGATGCAGGATTATATGGTGCAGGGTATTTGGCATTAAAGAAGGTTTCAGAAGTTTAAAAGGTTTCCAGCTTGCATTTCGGATTTATGGTTTTACTTTTTCCGGTGTGTTTCATCTTGTAGCTTACAGCTTCTAACTTGTAGCTCAACTTATGTATAACAAAAAATTTGTCTTCTCGTCTGCCTTCATAGGGATGTTGTTATTTGGTAGGGGATTAATAACGTTGGGTGCAGTAGCTCCTGAGCTGAAAGAAAAATTTCATCTTGATGAAATTGATGCAGGTACATTATTTTCTATTTTACCCATTGGCATTTTAGCAGGTTCGCTATTATTCGGTCCCATAGCAGACAGGCAGGGTTATAAATGGTTAATGATAATGGCGTGCATGGCAATGTGTTTAGGTTTTGAAGGCATTCCATACGCACCATCATTATTTTTATTAAAGGTTGCTGTTTTTATTTTTGGTATTGGCGGTGGAATTCTCAACGGCGCAACAAATGCTATGGTTGCGGATATTAGCGCAGATGCAAAAGGTGCAAATCTAAGTTTACTGGGTGTATTTTTTGGATTGGGTGCATTAGGTATGCCATTTATATTGGGACTATTAAAAGGTAGTGTTGCTGCTCACCAGGTAGTAGCAATTGTTGGGTGGCTTACTTTAGCGCTTGGCGTGTTATATGTTTTTATACAATTTCCTTCTTCAAAAAGAGCGCAGGGTTTTGTGCAAACGAAAAAAACATTATACTCTTCTGCTAAATTTTCTGCTGTTACACCCATTACATCCACGCCATACATTTTTTCCATTAGGGGATTTATGAAGCGCCATCCAAAGCTGCTGTCATACATCTGTGCATCGTTGCCAAACGCTTTAGTGCTTTTGGAAATAACATACGGTCCTCTTGTCATGTGCTCCACACCACCTGCGATAAGAATTTCTCCATCACCATTTTGAATAGCCCGTGCAGCATTCACTACCGCACTCATGCCCGAAGCACACAAACGGTTTACTGTTTCGCCGGGAATGGTGTAAGGCAAGCCTGCCAACAACAAAGACATTCTTGCCACGTTGCGGTTATCATCACCCGCCTGGTTTACACAGCCCATTATTACATCTGCAATTGCATTGGCAGGAATAGTGCTGTTTCGCTTCATCAATTCTTTAATCACCATTGCCAGCAGATCATCTGCACGAACAAGCGAAAGACTTCCTCCAAAGCTTCCAATGGGTGTACGAATGCCATCAACTATATAAGCGTTCATTTGTTTTTGTTTTTAAACTTCAATATTCCGTTTGTGGTTCTCTGTATTTAGTTTCATTTGGTAAGAATGGTTTGGGCATGCTGTGATGCAAGTTTAACCATTCATAAGTTACATGGTTAAACACCGTCTTTACTTAATTAATTGTAAGAACTAGTTCAATAATAATTCTTTGTAATAAGAAATAAATAAAAAACCGTTAACACATTGCTAAGGCAATATATTAACGGATATATACGCTGTAGGGGGAGGGTTCGAACCTCCACGAGGCAGTTAGCTATAGCACAAAGTTCAGTGGTCGACCCTGGTCGAGTCAATATTGCTATCGAAACGGCTCTATGCTACGTTTGTCCTGTTATCCTCACCCCCGAGACAAGAGGGCATGTCTGCCAAAAATTTCATCACCCCACAATTTTTAGGAACTTTATAGAAGGCAAAATTAAAATAAGTTCTAATTATAAAGAAATAAATCAAAATAAATTTAAAAGAAATACGTTTCATTCAATAATCACTTGTTTACTTGAAAACTTTCAAAAATTGATATTGTAAATGGCAGCGAAATTAAATCTTGACAAATTAGATCTCCAGATAATTCATGAAATGCTGGGAAATGCCGAAGTTCCATATGCAGAACTTGGTAAAAAATTATTTGTTAGCGGTGGAACCATCCATGTTCGTATTAAAAAATTGGAAGAGTTAGGCATAGTAAAGGGCAAGAGAATCAAAGTTGATTTGAAACAATTAGGTTATGATATTACTGCCTTTATAGGAATTTATTTAGAAAAAAGTTCTTTGTATGATACAGTTGCAAAAGAACTTGAGGCTATTCCTGAAATAGTGCGGTTGAATTATACAACCGGAAATTACAGCATGTTTATAGAGGTTGTGTGTAAAAATATCAGTGAGCTTAGAACCGTACTGCACGATGCCTTACAAAATATAAAAGGTATAGAAAGGACAGAGACATTTATTTCTCTGGATGAAGGTTTTAACAGAAATGTTGAAATAGTGCACAAATTAATTACTTCGCGAGCTAAAATTGTAATGAACGACAAATGAAAAATTTCACGTTGAATTCCTCGGATTTAATTTTGACTTACATTGAGTAAGTACATTAAAACTTTCCTCTCACATCCAGTGCATCTCTTAATCCATTTCCTAAAAGATTAAAAGCTAATACCAGAACCATTATTGCAATACCGGGCGCCAGTGCTAACATTGGATTATGCGTAATGATGAAGTTATAATTTTCTTTTATCATTAACCCCCAGCTTGGCTGTGGCGGCTGCACACCCACTCCTAAAAAACTTAAACCTGCCTCTACAATAATTGCTGTTGCAAAATTGGAAGCTGCAATAACAATCACAGGACCTAAAATATTCGGCAAAATGTGACGTATAATTATTCTCATATTTTTTATGCCCAATGCTTTTGCTGCCTGTATATATTCCATCTCTCTTAATGCAATTACTTGTCCACGTATCAATCGGGCAACAGAAACCCACATTGTTAACCCAACTGCAATAAAAATTTGCCAGAAGCCTTTACCCAAAGCAAGTGTGATGCCGAAAACCAATAATAATGTTGGGATGCTCCATATAACATTTATGAGCCACATGATAATATTATCGATCTTCCCCCGAAAATATCCGGCAACCGAACCGAGGATAACACCAATGGTTAAGGAAATTAAAACTGTTATCAAACCTACAGCCAGGCTAACTCTTACACCAACAATCAATCGGCTTAAAATGTCTCTGCCAAATCTATCAGTGCCCAGCCAAAAAGTTTTTGAGACAATATGATCTTCAGACAACTTCGATTTGGGAATGCTTATTCTATCTTCCACTCCATCATCAATAAATTTTTGGATAACAACCGAATCCATTTTTTCCTGGTAACCATTTATAGGGATCAAACTAAATGCATCTTCATTACCGTATAATAATCTTTTAAAAAAATTAGTGCGGGGTATACCTTTTTCTTTTTTTACTTTGATAAAGTCTTTTTTATATCCCGGTTTTTTTGCCTGTATCTCTACAATTTGCCTGTCAGCATTGGGTGTTGAATCATTAGCAATAAAATATGCAAAAATGCCTATGGTGATTGATATAAAAATTATCACTAACCCAACTATTGCACCTTTATTCTTTTTTAAGCGCTTCCATGCATTTTGGGAAAAGGAGAAAGATTGGTGAGGAAGTTTGCTCATTTATTTATTAGAAGATTCAGCAAATAAACAATTTTGTTTTTCATTTCACTTTTCTTTCCTTCCATTTATAAGAACCGAATTTACCAAGCCATCCGGCAACTATAGTATACAATATATGAAAGGGCTGTGCCAATGGGAACCACCATAACAGTTTTTCTTTTTTAAAGAACAGGGCAACAGGATATATAAAAAATAGTTCGACAATTGTTTTTGCGATAAGCACACTCATAAACCACAACAACATTAAAGGATAAAATATAGAAAGAATACCGAGAAAGAGAATCCAGGTATTAAATAAATACACCAGTAATAAAACAGCAGTAATCTTTTTGTCAGTGTATTTATCTGCTTTACTCGCCCAACGTATTCTTTGGTTAAAAAATTCTTTAAAAGTTTCTGCAGGCTTGGTTTGTACTATTGCATCAGGTCCTTTTAAAAACAAAACTCTTTCAGGATGACGTTTAGATATTTTATGCATTAGTAGCATATCATCCCCACTGGCAATATTGTCTATTCCAGCAAAACCATCAACTTCTAAAAAAGCTTTTTTCTCATAAGCGAGATTTGCTCCATTACACATGCTATGAAATTTTTTATAAACCGATGCACCTGTAATTCCCTGTAAGGTCATAAAGTCAAGGGACTGTAGTATTTTTAAAAACCCATTTTCTCCATAATAATTTACCGGAGCAGCAATAAAAGCGGGATGATATTTTTCGTAAAACGAAGCTATGTTTTGTAGCCATGTATCAGGCACAATACAATCTGCATCTGTAGTAACAATTAATTCCCCTTTTGCTTTTGTTATAGCAATTTCAATAGCTTTCTTTTTATAAGAATTTAGTTCACCTTCTTTTGTAAAATCTTTTAGAGAAAGCAAAATGACATTTTTCCCAGCAAAAGAGTTTATAATTTCCGCAGTTCTGTCCGTTGAAAAATCATCAACTACAATTACTTCGAATAAATTTTTAGGATATGTTTGAGAAGTAACTGACTCCAGGCATATATGTATATTTCCCTCCTCATTTCTTGCAGGAATAATTACAGAAATTGAAGTGCTAAATGTATTGCCACTTCCGACTTGCTCATTGCTTATAGGAATCTGCAGCCAACCCTGCCGATAATATATAATCAACCAGGCATAAAGTATAAAGAGAACTATGGTAATTGATATGACAATCATTCTTAACAAAAATAAATTTTTACAATTCAAACAAAATATTATCTTTGAGTAGTTGCATAAACAACTATATGCCTAACAACCAATTTAGAAAAGGAGAACTTTATAGCTTTATCACAGGTAAAGCTTCTACTGCCATTGCGAGGAGATTGCAAAAGAATTTTAAACAATCGGGATTGGACATTACGATTGAGCAATGGAGCGTTTTATATCATTTGTGGAAGGAAGAGGGGCAGAGCCAGCAGCAACTATGTGATGCAACTTTCCGAGATAAGCCGGGCATTACAAGGCTTGTTGATAATCTTGAAAAATTAAAACTGGTGAAAAGGGTTCCATCAAAAAATGACCGTAGAATCAATCTTATTTATTTAACCCGGGAGGCAATTCAACTACAGGAAAAATCGATGGAGCTCGCCAATCAAACACTGAACGAAGCATTACATGGAGTAACAAACGGACAGATAGAAATTGCCAAAGAAGTGCTACATACTGTTTATGAAAATTTAAAAACTCTTTAATTATAAAATTTATTTTATGGATACTATCAAAACAAATGCATTACTTAAAGGAGGCGAGTGGCTTATTAAAGAAAGCAATGCTTTTGAAACTTTTACTCCTGAAGATTATACCGAAGAGCAACTGATGGTTCGTGATATGTGCATCCAGTTTTTACTAACCGAGGTAATTCCTGTTGTAGAAAGGTTAGATAAAATGGAGCCCGGCCTTATGCCATCGTTGATGGAGAAAGCCGGTGAACAGGGCTTGCTGGGAGCATCTGTGCCGGAAGATTTAGGCGGATTGGGAAAAGATTTTGTAACCTCTACCCTGGTAAGTGAAGGACTTGGAGGCGGATATTCTTTCAGTGTAGCAATGAGTGCTCATGCAGGTATTGGTACTTTACCTATTTTATATTTTGGAACAGAAGAGCAAAAGAAAAAATATATTCCAAAGCTTGCTTCAGGAGAGTGGAAAGGAAGTTATGGATTAACAGAACCGGGGAGCGGCAGCGATGCATTAGGTGCAAAAACTACGGCCACACTTTCTGCCGATGGTAAACATTATATAGTTAACGGACAAAAATGCTGGATAACTAATGGAGGTTTTGCAGATGTATATACCGTTTTTGCGAAAGTTGATGGTGATAAATTCACTGCCTTTGTTATTGAAAAAGGAATGGAAGGTTTTACCCAGGGACCTGAAGAACATAAAATGGGAATTAAGGGATCATCGACCGTACAGCTTTATTTCCAGGATTGTAAAGTACCCGTCGAAAATGTTTTGGGAGAGATCGGTAAAGGTCACATTATTGCATTTAATATTTTGAATATCGGACGATTAAAGTTAGGCTCTGCTGCAATTGGTGGCGCTAAAATGGCTTTGAGTAATTCAATCAAGTACGCTAATACAAGAGAACAATTTAAAACTTCCATCTCTTCATTCGGTGCCATAAAACATAAGATAGCCGAAATGGCCATTAAAATATATGCTGATGAAAGTGCATTGTACCGCACTGCAAAATGGATTGATGAAAAAGAGCACGAATTATTATCTGCCGGCAAACCTTTTAATGCAGCAATGCTCGGTGCTGCAGAAGAATATGCTATCGAGTGTGCGATGCTAAAAGTTCATGGAAGTGAGGTGCTGGATTATATTGTTGACGAAGGTGTGCAGATACACGGGGGTAATGGATATAGCGATGAATATTTGATAAGCAGAGCTTACAGGGATAGCCGCATTAACCGTATCTACGAAGGAACGAATGAGATAAATCGCTTGCTTACTGTTGATATGATTTTGAAGAGAGCAATGAAAGGGAAGCTTGACTTGATGGGACCTGCGATGAATGTTCAAAAAGAATTAATGAGCATTCCTGAGTTTGGAAATGATGATGACCGTTCATTTGCAAATGAAAAAAAAGTAATAGTTAATTTGAAGAAGGCTATCTTAATGACAGCAGGGGCCGCAGTCCAAAAACTAATGTTGAATCTGCAAAATGAACAGGAGATACTAATGAATATTTCAGATATGATGATAGAAACTTTTGTGGCAGAGAGTTTATTATTAAGAGTAATAAAAATGAGTGATAAAAACGGGGAAGCTGCATCCCAAAATCAAATTGATATAATGCGTTGTTATTTAAATGATGCACTGGATAAAGTAAATAAATACGGAAAAGAAGCCATCAATGCTTTTGCCGCAGGTGATGAGCAAAGAATGATGTTGCTTGGTTTAAAGCGTTTTACAAAATCAGAGCCGTTCAATAGTAAAGACTCCCGAAGAAGAATTGCCGATAAATTGATAGCAGAGGGGAGATATTGTTGGTAAATCCCTCAATTATCTTTATATTAATTTTACTAAATTTTACCATCTTACTGATGTAACTTTAAGGTGAAATTACACCCATGATGAATGAAACAATAACACCTGCAAAGCCCACATTAACTGCTAAGGATTTTTCTACTGACCAGGAAGTAAGATGGTGTCCCGGATGTGGCGACTATTCTATTCTTGCACAGGTGCAAAAAATCATGCCTGGTCTCGGTATTCCAAGAGAAAACATTGTAATTATTTCGGGTATTGGCTGCAGCAGCCGCTTTCCTTATTACATGAATACTTATGGAATGCACAGCATTCATGGCAGGGCAACAGCAATAGCCAGTGGATTAAAAGCAAGTCGTCCTGAATTAAGTGTTTGGATTGTAACAGGTGATGGTGATAGTTTAAGCATCGGTGGTAATCATACTATACATTTATTAAGAAGAAATTTTGATCTCAATATTCTTCTTTTCAATAATGAAATATATGGCTTAACAAAAGGGCAGTATTCACCAACATCAAGAGAAAATAAAGTTACAAAAAGCACACCGTTTGGCAGTATCGATCATCCTTTCAATCCTGCTGCATTAGCAATGGGTGCTGATGCAAGTTTTGTTGCAAGGAGTATGGACAGGGATACAAAACATTTGCAGGCAATGATACTTAGAGCGCAGGAACATAAGGGTTCATCGTTCTTAGAGATATACCAAAACTGCAATATTTTTAATGATGGTGCTTTTGAAATTTTTACAGAAAAGACATCTAAGCCTGAAGAGGCTTTATTTCTTGAACAGGGACTGCCCCTGATATTTGGCGCTGCAAAAAATAAAGGAATAAAATTAAATGGACTGAAGCCTGTTGTTGTTGAAATAGGTAACGGAGTAAGCATTGATGATTTATGGATACATGACGAAAAAGATTTTTACAAAGCACAGATACTTTCCCGCATGTTTGATGATCCAAGAATAGAAGGTCATTTTCCAAGACCCTTCGGCGTTTTTTATCAAAACCAAAGAGCATGTTATGAAGACATGATGGCCATGCAGATTGACGAAACTGTTGCAACCAAAGGCAAAGGCGATCTGGATAAACTTTTGAGAGGAAGAGAAACGTGGACGATTAATTAGTAAGTTGTAAGTTATCAACAGGGTCTTCCTGATTCAATAAATTCTTCTCCAATAAATATTCTGCAATCTGAACAGCATTGGTTGCAGCACCTTTGCGAAGGTTATCACTAACTATCCAGCAGTTTAAAGTATTAGGCTGTGTTTCATCACGCCTTATTCTTCCAACAAACGTTTCATCTTTTTCCTGGGCAGTCAATGGCATGGGATAAATAAAATTATCAACATCGTCTTGTACAATTATTCCGGGTGATTTACTCAGGATCTCTCTCACTTCATTAATATCAAAATCATTTACAAATTCAATATTTACACTTTCACTATGCCCGCCCATTACTGGAATGCGTACACAAGTTGCAGTAACTTTTATAGAATCATCACCAATAATTTTTTTTGTTTCACTCACCATTTTCATCTCCTCTTTGGTATAACCATTCTCCAAAAAAACATCAATATGGGGAATCGCATTTTTATCAATTATATATTTATAAGCCATCTCACCCTCTACATTATTTCTTTCATTTGTTAATTGTGTAACAGCTTTTACTCCGGTTCCGGTAACACTTTGATAGGTGGATACAACCACTCTTTTTATAATATATTTTTTATGAAGAGGATTTAATACCAACACCATTTGAATAGTAGAGCAATTGGGGTTGGCAATTATTTTATCTTCTTTAGTAAGAACATCGGCATTCACTTCCGGCACAACTAATTTTTTTGTAGCATCCATTCGCCATGCGGAGGAATTGTCAATAACGGTTATACCTGCAGCAGCAAATTTTGGGGCAAGATCAAGCGATGTGCCACCGCCAGCAGAAAATAATGCTAGCTGTGGCTTTGCAGCAATAGCATCATCAGCTGAAATGATATTATATTTCTTTCCTTTAAATTCTATTTGTTTGCCAATAGATCTTTCTGAGGCTACGGGTAATAATTCATCTACCGGAAAATTTCTTTCTTCTAATATTTGCAACATTTTGCTCCCCACCAATCCGGTTGCGCCAACTACTGCTACTTTCATTTTAAATTATTTTGTAAAAATTCAGATGGTGAAAATATCGGCAATTTTGTCTTATAAAAATCATATGCATCTCTCGTTATAATAACATCAACGGGTTCGGCCTCGGCAGAGTAATATTGAAGCGCATCCTCAAAATCGTGTAAGTGTGAATACAATGCTTTTTTTACGATTTGCTGGTTAATTGAAGTGATTTTTATAATCTTTTCCAATGCCTGTATTTTTTTTAATGCTTCCTTTTCTGATGTGTTTTGTTTGAGAATAAAATAATTTGTTAGTAAAAAAGATACCGGTGAGATATAGCCGACATAATTTTTTTCCATTATTTGCTGTAAAATAAGCTTGGCGTATGTTCTGTTTAATTCGGATGTTTTTTTATCAAAGAGGTCAAAAACAACATTGGCATCTAAAAATATCTTCCTGTATTTTATCACTTCCGTTTCCGTTTAATAAGTTGCAATAAAAGATCATTTTTAGAAACCACAACTTTATTGTCTGAAGATGTTATCCAATCAATTACAGGCGATATTTTGGCTGTTTTTTTCAGATGCTCATCCGAAATTTTATCAAGATATTTTTCCACTATTTTAGAAACGCTTATCTTATGCCGGCTTGCATATTTCTTTGCTCTTGCCACCACGTTTTCATCAATATTTAATGTTAACTTGGTACTCATATTAAAAAATTATACGTGCAAATATAATTATTAATTACGTGAGTTTAAAAGCGAATTTTATTTTACTTATATTACTGCTGCCGGTTACACTATTTTCTCAAATTGCCAACCGCTATGATATTGTAATCGATGAAATAATGGCGGACCCAACACCACAGGTTGCACTGCCAAACAATGAATGGTTAGAATTAAGAAACACTTCTGCTGTTGCACTCAACCTGCAAGGTTTTAGAATTAGCGATCTTACAGGACAAAGTGGAGCAATGCCATTCTATGTGTTAAAACCGGACAGTTTTGTAATTGTCTGCACAGGGTCAGCGGTTACAGCCATGTCGGCTTTTGGCCCGGCAATTTCTGTAACCAGTTTCCCTTCTCTCGATAATAATGGTGATCAGCTTTCTCTAATTTCCCCGCAAGGAAAAATTATTCATGCTGTTAGTTATACTATTAGCTGGTATCAGAATGAATTAAAAAAAGATGGCGGTTGGACATTGGAAATGATCGACACCAAAAATCCATGCAGTGGTTTCGCCAACTGGAAGGCGAGTGTTGATATAAAAGGAGGAACTCCCGGAAAAAAAAATTCAGTAGATGCTTCTAATACAGATAAAACTTCACCAAAATTTTTACGGGCCTTTGCTGTTGATAATTTAAATATTAGATTGGTTTTCGATGAACCATTGGATAGCCTTAAAGGTGCTGCAGTTGCAAGTTATATTATCAGTGATGGTATAGGCATTCCTCAGTCTGCAATAACAGTTGCTCCTGTTTTTGATCAGGTAACACTAAAACTAAACACGCCTTTGGCAGTTAATAACGCGTACACCATTACAGCAAATAATGTAACAGATTGCGCGGGAAATTCTATTGGGTCAAAAAATTCAGCAAGGGTTGGATTATCATCTGTTGCTGATAGCTTCGACATTGTTATCAATGAAATATTATTCAATCCAAATTCTGGTGGTGTTGATTATGTTGAGATATATAACCGCTCACAAAAAATTATTGATGCCAAGCAGCTATACATTGCAAACAGGAACAGCGCAAATGTCATTAGCAGTATACAACAGTTAACTGCAGAAAGTGCTTTATTATTTCCGGGAGATTTTTTAGTAATAACTGAAGACCCACAAATTGTAAAGCAGCAATATATAACCACCAATCCGGATGCATTTATACAGGTGAACAGTATGCCATCATTTTCTGATGATAAGGGGGATGTAATAATTTTAAATGCGCAGGGAAAAATTGTTGATGAAGCTGCTTACTCGGATAAATGGCATTTTGCATTGATAGCAAATACTGAAGGTGTTTCGCTCGAACGGATAGATTATAATGCGCCTTCTGTTCAAAGTAATTTTCATTCCGCCGCAACTTCAGTTGGCTATGGAACACCGGGATATAAAAATTCTCAATTCAGAATTGATCAGCAGGTGCAGGGAGAAATAACAGTAACACCGGAAGTTTTTTCTCCAGATAATGACGGCATAGATGACTTTGCAACCATCAACTATAATTTTCCTTCGTCTGGTTATGTTGCTAACATTATGGTTTTCGATGCTTCAGGCAGACCTGTTCGTTACTTGCAAAAAAATGCCTTGAGTGGTATCAAGGGAAGCTACATTTGGGATGGGCTTGGCGAAAAGCAACAAAAACTTTCGCAAGGCATTTATATCATCTACACAGAGATATTTAATACTGACGGAAAAAAGAAACAGTTTAAGAATACCATTGTATTGGCAAGAAAGATGTAAAATAAATTTAAACATGACTGCTTTAGGAATTGACCTTGGTGGTACAAAATTATCCTTTGCTGTATTTTCACAACAAGGAGATATCCTGTATAAACATACAGTTGCGGTTGAAAAACGAAGTGGTAAAGATGTAGGCAATCTCATTACAGACGAAACACAAAAGTTAATTGCTTCTCACAATATTCAATCTATTGGCATTGCGGTGCCGGGTATCTATCATCAAACAGGCACAGTTTGGGCGCCCAACATCAAAGGTTGGGATGATTATCCTCTATTACAGCATATGCAAGCTTCTAGTGATATTCCTGTTACTATTGACAGCGATCGTGTCTGTTATATTTTAGGTGAATCATGGAAGGGTAATGCAACGGGATGCCGGAATGCAATCTATCTCGCTGTGGGCACCGGCATAGGAGCAGGTATTTTAATTGATGGAAAAATTTTGCGTGGTCAACGTG
>MWWH01000400.1_pt1 | contig 12561 bp, 15 predicted proteins | sample 1047231 | NCBI WGS metagenome assembly MWWH01 (sample SAMN06349967, study PRJNA376086) | soil metagenome | isolation source: MG3-2 sample Antarctic (ecotone) soil | place: Antarctica | collected 2015-01-13 | reverse complement strand
GTCGCCCTGTTCACGTTCGCCGCCAACGCGGCCTGTGTGGTGTTGGCGGCGGTCATCAAACATTCTATGGCTTTCCTTTGCCCAGGTGTTAACTTTTTTTCCGTCGCTAATTCTGTCATTCTGTAGCCTGTTCGCTCAACAAAGAATTAAGTTCAAGCTGATAACTCATCACACTATTTTCAAACCGCATTGACATCTCCGCCGCGCCCATCATGCGGTTGCGTGCATTAGCATACTTGGGCTCCAATTCAATGTAAACCTTCTCCCATTTTGCGGCCTCAGTGCTATATTCTGCGGCCTGCGCTTTTGCCTGTTCAAGTTGCTGGCGTTTCTGCGCAATCCGCGGGTCTGGTGCTTTAGCCATAGCCGTTTTTACTGCGGACTGGGCAATCACCACCGCGTCGCGTAATTGGTTCAATTGCGCGGCCAGGGTGTTAGCGTCGGTGGATAGTGCCAACTCACCTAATTGAGCATTGAACGTGTCAAGGTCACGCTGGGCGTCGTTTAACTTTTGTTGCCATTCCTGAAGTATCTGTGTAGCGTCCATATTACTCCTATCGATTGTTTGCTTGCTGAAGAAATCGCTCGACTAAATCGGTGCTGGCCAGTTTGTTGCCAACGTTCGCTAACGTGCGCTGTCGGACAATCTCCTCGCGCAAGGCTGGCCATGCAGAATCAAATCCCAGTTCCGAGCCATTGGCGACAATAAAACTTTCTCTCACCGACTGCTTGAACAAAACTTCTTTTTCAGCAGCCCGCGCTTCCAGTTCTTGCCGGTGCGCGGCTTCGGCCTCTGCTTTGCGTTGTGGTGCGCCCTCGATTAAATCAGCGAACAAATCCTCCCGTTGCTTTTTTTCTTCTGCCAGCGCCGCCTTTTTTTCGTCGTCTGACATGTTGATAAATAGTTTTTTCACTTTGAAATCTCCTGTCTCAAATTACGGTTTGCCGTGCTGACCAGTGCCAGCGCGGTTTACTTCGGTTTGATAATGCAAACAGCCACTACAAAAGCGACCCACAGCTCTCTCTCTCATGGATTTGCGTTGTTTGTTTTGCAATTTTTGTTGCTCAGTATATTTTTGCTCCGTTAGTTATCCAGTTTCATAACCGCTTTATGTAGGCTGTGTATACCGTGTAGGCATTTTCTGACAATTTTTTCCAACAGTATTTTATTTTCTCAGGAAGAGTACTTTACAGAAAATGCCTACACGGTATACACTCTCTTGTGTATTCAGCCTACGTAGGTATACACTTTGTGTAGGCTGTTTTTGCTTATGTTGATTTTAGCAACGTTACATGAGCCATACATAAGCCTACACAAAGTGTATTTCAATTTAATTTGACGGTTTGTTCAGGATTTATACCAATCCCTTTATAGTAGTTCCCGGCGTTATCACGTCCAGAATCAAAGATTTTCTTCATCCGTTGACCGAAAGTGTTACCATTCATTGGCTGCAAATTATTATGTGAGCACCATGACGTGTACATATTGTATAGGGCCGAAGCGGTGATTTTCAATATCTTATCAGCCTTGTCAACCTTGCACCAGTCCTCGACAAACTGAGCAAGCGTGTCCTCATTTTTCCGGTATTCAGCCGTCGCCATTCGCACACAGCCGGGTGTATGCAAACCAAAGCGTTGAAATTCAAGACAACCGCGCACGAGCCAAGCCAGCACGCCAGACGCTTCTTGTCTGAGTTCGTCTTTTAACTTGTCGTCGGCCTTGTGTTCATACGGGTTGTTGGGGTCTGGGTTCTCAACAAAGCGATGCAAGAATTTTATAAGTCGGATGCGTTCCCATAGAGCTGGGTCATGTGATGGTGCGTGTGGTAGGTTGTTGGTCAGCAGCAAAAGCAGGTGGGTTTGTTCAAAGCTGACTTCTGCTTTATGAAGTTGCCGCACTCGTAAAACGCCGCCGCCCGTCAAAAGCTTTATTTGTCCAGCGTCCAGGCGTTCACCCTCTTTTGTTTCGCTTGCCCACACTAGGCGCTTACCTCTCAGGGTCATAATGTGCGGTGATGCGCTCCCAGCTGCACGATCTTTCCGGTTGATTAGCACATCGTTGCTTACAGCGCTTGCGATACCTTCGCCCAACACAAAGAACAGCAGTTCCAACAATGTGTCTTTGCCGTTTCTGCCATCCTCACCATATAGTTGAATGAACAAATCAAGCTGTGCTGTGCCTAGCATGGAGTAGCCTAGGAGTGTTTGCAAATAGGCAATAACCTCAGGTTGTTCAGGTAAAATCTCAGAGAGAAATCTTTCAAAACGGGGTGCCGGTGTATCTATTCCAGTGTACTCAGTTGGTGCGACCGTGCGCATATAATCGGTTGGCCGTGATGGTATAAGCTCCCCTGTTGTCAGATTGATCGTTCCACTCACAGTCGGTAGAACGCCTGTCGCCTGATCCCATTCGTCGCCACTAATGCCAAGTCGTAAGCCAGTTTTGGCAAACTCTAACACCCGTTGAACTTCTCGCACGCCACGTAAGGCAACGGCCCGTTTTTTTGCTGCCCCTGCGGTTCTGCTTAGTTTTTCAAGTTGTGCGGCCTCATCGTCGGTAGCCTTATAATCTGGGCCCCTGGCTACCATTTCACCTTTTAGTTCAATTGCTGATTTAAATGACTCAACTGCTAGGCGTGTGTAGATGGTACAAGTGATATCAGATGCAACTTGCACGATTGAATTAGCGCGATCCGGTTCCCAAAATGAGCCATTCCACCAGAACCAAAGCTTTTCACTGTGATCGAAAATTAGGTTATCAATCATGATCTCAGTTAATAAACGAGCGTCGCCGGACTCGCCATCTTCCAGACATTCAGCGACAAACACAGGATTGTAAGTGCGTTGTGCACTGGCTTTTAGGTCTGACACCAGACGCTTGTATTTGCGCCGGGTGGTTGCCTGGGCTTTAACAGGTGGTGCCGCTTGGTCAGTGATCGGATGTACGCCCTTGGTGCCGTTGGTGTGAAATGTGGCGATTTTTGCCAGTTGCGTTTTTGTCGTCATGACTATCGCCCCCCATTGTAATCGTGTGCTGAGCATGCGAAGGGTAATGCATTCTGCTCGTATACGCTCATATCACCAAGGAATTTTCTAACACCACTTGGAAATGCCGCCGCAGCCTTGAATGGCACATTTCCAACGGTAACCCGTTGCACCGTTGTTGTCGGTTTACCAGAACGGGTAAATTCACCCTCAACAATTACCCGTTTCGGTTTTGACATTGCCGCCCTAACATCGTTCAAGCCGATCATGGGGGCGATTCGGTTGACCTCGCTTATCCATTCAGGCGAATTGTGTGAACTCTCACCCGTGTTGCCGCCTAGTAAATAATGCACCGAAATATGAATACATTCATGCAATAGTGTCTCATAGGCATAGCGAGCGCCAAGACATTTCCGGTCAATCCCCCACGGGTTTCGTGTAGGGCCTGCCCCTAGCAATGCGACGTGGAGAACGACTACAGGTGGCACGTTTGGAGTTTTCCTAATCCCCGTGGACGCCAGACAATTGCCGTATGGGGTTAGCAACCATTGGATATTAGGTGTTGGTAAATGACCCGCAAAAAACGCAGCATTGATATGGTCGAACGACTCGTAGGCCAACGTACCGCGCTGCCCGTAATAGTGGTGTGCCAACAGTTTGCACGCCGCGGCAATTTCGCTGTTATTTGTAACGCCCAATTGAATGTTACACATTATCGCCGCCCTCCCATGTAGTTGATTGCATCTCGGATCCGGCCATCAAGCCAAGTTTGATTCTTGCGTTTTTCATTCCACTTGGTCTTGTCTAAGTGGGCCTGATATATCATGCGTTCCATGCGTGCGGCATCGCCTTTGGTATGCAATGCCAGGCTATTCAGGAGCAAAATTACTGCTCGACTATTATCGCCATTGCGCACGTTGGATAAATCACCGTTGTAAATTGACCTGGCTAGGGTGTTGATTCTAAAGATGTAATCCCATAGCTCGCTATCATCCGACGATAGCGAAGCCCCACGGTTGACACAAGAGAAAGAAAGCTGTGGGTCGTTTTTGCTTTGTTGCTCTTGCTTGGGCACAAACTTATCAATGAACCAATCCAGTGAATCAACCTTTGTAATTGGTGCAGGGTTCACCACATCGCCGGTTAGGGTGGCAAAGCGTTCACGGCTGTAGATTTCGATTTCTGGGCGCTTAATGGCGTCTGGTTGCTCCTGACAGTGGACAAAAAGCCGTAAGCCTTTTTTGCTGGGTGAAAATTCGGTATAGGTGCGAAGCGTGCATATTACATCAATCGCCAGTTGAGAGAACTGGCCATCGATAATGCAATTGTCTATGTCTACCATTGCGTATGGGTCGTGAGCGGTCAACACGTAGGCAATGCCCGCTAGATCGTCATTTGCTTGATAGGCTGTAACTGCTGTGCGAATATCGGCCCAAGTGTTTGGCCATGTGCTACCAGCATTACCAAGCGTGCGCGCATTAACAGGCACCTTGTCAGGTTTAGGTTTGCCACGGTCAACATATTTCCAGGGCACGAATTGACGATAGGGCCATAACTCGCGCGGTGTTGCATTGGGGTCTAACAGGGTGCGTGTCATTCTGCACCCCCAAAACCGTACTCTTCGGCCAACATTTGCAAACTAATTTCCTTGCCAATGTCTAACACGTAATGTTTGGGTGGGGGTGGTGAATACTTGCGCCGCTTGACGTGCGCACCTGACAGGAGAATTGCACGCCGTTCTGGGTTGTCTGCGTAATTACTATACGAATTGACTTTGTACTGCTTTTTTGTTATACTCATGCCTGCCGCCTTAAAATGTCCCGTTTCACCCGCCGCCAGCTATCCACTGACGGCATTTTTTTGCCTTTTGACGGGTGAACTTTGGATAAAAAAAAGAACGCAACTGTCGTGGCTGGCTGCCAACAGTTGCGTTCAAATAGCAAAATTACGATTTTGACATAAGGGTTTGAGTAGGTATAATGAGGATTGGTTGATACCTCACGGGAACTGAACATTGGCAGCCAGCCAAAAAACTTTTAGTGTTCGATTCCTATTTACCCTAGCTCGCCAGGCGCAAAGAACACCTGGCGAGCTTCTCTTTTTACCCCAAAAAAATAATGTGCCAAATTATACCGCAGAAATTCAAATTTACCAACTGACAAAGATAGTGCGTTGCTACTATCTTAACGCATATACTGGCATTTTGTAAGCTAAACGGTCTATTGTAAGCAAATTGTCAAAAAGGTTATTCATCTCGCCCCTATCTCACTTTACCCACCCCCCCCAAACGCAATTTACACGAGAAGGTGTGTAAAAACGTACAAATTTACACACCTTCTAACACCTTCACTCACACACCTTCTAACACCTTCACTCACACAGTCTTACGTCGTGACGGTATGATTCTGGCATCTAAAGAACCTTGATTCTCGGTTGCAAATTTCAGCGTAGAAAGAAGCTTTTGCGCAATCAAAGCGCCGTCGTTGTTTGTGAACTCAGTCCCATCATGCACCCTTGCCAGGCGCAACATCGCTTTTCCAGCGTGAAATGACTGCTCACTTATGCCAGCTTTCCAACAGGACTTGCGGCCTGTTTTATAACCGGCTATGTGCAGAATCGTCATCTTGACGGCTGCGGCATAAGCACGCTGCACCAATCGAACGTGCGGTTGAACGTGATTAATCCGGCGAAGATGATGGTTCTCTTTTATCAATTGCGCGGACTTAACCTCTAGGCTCTCATTGAGGCGCTCAAGGGCTTCCAGGGCTTCAATAAGGTCTTGGTCGCGGATAATCTTGTTACGCATCATGTTTACCCTCCAGGCGCTTTAAAAACTCTAAGCCTAATTCCTTGCGTGCTGTGATTGACGCCAAACGTGCCTCTAGGTCGGCATCAATTTGGTGCTCGACCGTTTGGGCCTGTCGGTCTGAAATCCTTTCGCGGCTTTTGAGTTCGTGGTGTGCAATGCCCGTTGCACTGTGGTGCAGTCCTTGCCGCCGATTGAGTGACAGGATACCCAGCGCGAAAAACGACGTGCCACCAATCAGGATACCAAAAAATGCAGCCCCGTCGCCATCCGCAATATCAGTGATTATCAGCAACGCCAGGATAGCAATAAACACGACAATGATATAGGCTACTGAGTACAGCAAAGAAGCTTGCGCATTGGTCACTGGGTCGTCAACGTGGCGAACGTGGCCTGTGTGCGTGCTGTCAATCTTGGCAGTTGCTACCACGCTTATCGGTTCGTGTTCGTCACGCGTGAACGATTGCAATGCGCTACTTTCAGCCTCCGACATTGGCCGGACTGTGACTGATTTCCCTGCATCTGGTCTAACCATGCTCGTTTGGGCGTTGTATCGGTTGTTATCGCTCATAATGTGAACCCCGCAATCAATCCCGCACTAGCCATCAGCAGGAACAAACCACCCACCACCACCACCACCACGACAGCAAAGAGACACCCACTCAGGATACCCTTTGCTGCCACCGCGTTTACCGTGGACGGTTCCTCGTTTACCGCGTGATTCAAATCTTTGATAAACTTCTCGTCTTGCTTGCCTCCAGCCAAGAACAGTAGGCCACCCACCACGGCCAGCAGGCCAAAAGGCCACGCCAGTCCACCCGTTAGGATTGTACCCACGATACCGAAAAAGATAAGCAGCCAGCCCTGTCCCCCGAGAATGGGAGCTTTGCCATTGCTTACATCGACGCCGTGCTCTATGACCGTCTGGCGCGCTTGGTTGCGCTCGGCCATTTGTCGGTCATAATATGAAATATCACTCATGTTTTTGCCTCCAATAACTGAATACTGGTAGGCAAAAAAGAAATGCCTACCAACGGTTGAATGTTTCACCGCTGATAGGCATTGGGCGTATACTTGTGTACAGCCTATGCCGTTGGTCTGTTCAACGGTTTTATGGTTAGAAGTAAGGCAGAGTTGGGAGACCTGCCTTACTTTGTGTCATACGATTAACTTTGCTTCTTGACTCTGCCTGGCGTGCGCTTTCTTCCGCGCAATCGTTCGATTTCCTCCGCAGTAAATAACCAGAGGGCACCTATTTGCTGCGCTGGTTTAGCAATGCCGGTTCTAATCATGTTGCGCATATGGCTCGCGCTAACTCCTAACTGAGCAGCGGCCTCTGGCGTTGTATACAATTTGTTCTCCATAAATAAATATCCTGCACGCTAGTATGTAAGCCTTTGTGTTTATAGTATCACAGTATGATTGCTGCCGTCAATCCCCAATATTGCTGTTTGCTTATAGCTAATCGTGGCTGTATCATGGCGTTTGCATATCTGCAACTTGCACTTCAAGCCACCAATGAAAGCACAATAGCCATGCAATACCGCACAAGCGACGCTGCAACGATATGCAATGTGACTGTGAATACCGTCCGCAATTGGTGTAAAGACTATGGCGCTTTCCTGTCGCCTGGTGCCAGTGGTGCGGGTGGCAACCGTTCATTTAGTGGACGTGATTTAGAAGTGTTTAAGTACATTGCGCAGTTGCGTAGTGAGAACATGCAAAAGCCTGCAATCCTGCAAAGACTAAGTGAAACAACCTTTGCGGAGATAGACGAACACACAGACGCCACGGATACCACGTCCACCGCCATTCAAACCGCACCAGACGCGCCAGATTCAACGCCAGCAAGTATAGTGGCACTAGACGCCATAACAGCACTGCAACGCGATGTAGCGGCGCTTAAAGCTTCTGTGACTGAGAGCAAGCAGAGCCAGCGCGACGGTGTTGTTATGTTCGGCGTTGGCTTTATCGCTGCGCTGCTGTTTGTGGTGGTGATTATCGGTTTGGCCGTGCTATATGGTGGATTCAGGTAAACTTACGGGTTAGCTTACGGAATAGGGGTGACTCTACAGGCACTTGGGTTGAATACAGGGCAGACAAAACAAACATTACGATTGTAATGTTACTCTACAGGCGCTTGGGTTGAGTAAATACCGAGTACGAACCGAGTATGAACCTAGTATAGAAAATGGTGACTCTATGCGTGTGTGTCTGATAACTTTACAGCTTGACATAAGAACCACTATACAAAACATTAAACATCTTGTATAGTTGACTCTTTATCCTAGATACTATCTGATAAGCTTCAATTATCAGATAGTATTATCCGCGAAATAGGTTATGCTAATGTTTGTTAGCAATAGCTAGCTCTGAGTCAGGTAAATAGAAAAAAGGTTCCTGCGAAGGATAAGCATATAGGTTTGCGTCTCCCTTGTTTTTGCTGCGTTGTTCTGCTATACTGCTTCCAATTTGCCGCTTGCTTTCCCCAGCTGGCGGGCAAGATGCCTTGCTCAATTTCCATAGGCCCGCAACGCACCAGCTTCATTCAACCAGGGATAGACGGCGGCTTCCCGCGCCTTGGACGTTCGCTCTTTGCTCGTTTTGCCGCCGTCTATCCCTTAGTTCGTTCGGCAGCATACACAAGGAGCAGTGCCTATGAGCAAAAACAGCTAATCTTTACTGACATTGCTTACTAGCTACTGTGTGACTCAATCTGATGCGCACCAAATTTAGTTAAGGAGGGACTAGCTATGGAACAGTCAACCGAGTTGAAGGATCTTTATCTTCGAATTTGCGATGCTCTATCAAGTGGAGACTATTCATTTGCCGAACGCTACTTCTCGCAAAGTGATGGCGTACTTGCGATTGGCACTGACCAGACGGAATGGTGGGACGGTTATGCCACTATTACCAGGATGTTCAAGGCACAGCTAGAAGAATTGAATGGATCTCAGCTCCTGGCAGATACTCCCCAAGCCTATAGTGACGGTGCTATCGGTTGGATAGCGGGCCAACCCAAATTCAAACTACCAGATGGCACGGAATTCCCGGTACGATTGACCGCGGTCTTCCAAAAGGAGAATAATGACTGGAAGATCGTTCAGTGGCACGTTTCGTTTGGAACTTCCAATGAGTATATCGTTGGCAAGGCGCTCACGACCCAATAGCCAGCCAAGACGGGGGGTTGAGTAGCAATGGAACGAAAACTCCCGATAAGAGAAATTGCTTTGCCAAAGCCATGAACGTTCGCGATAAGGAACAGTATCGCGAACGTTCACCCCGCTTTACCCAGCTAACCTTGACGATAAGCTGTGCCAGACCCGCCCCTCCTCTACAAAACAGCATTGATGATAATCGGTGAAGATAGATATTCGGGCATTTTACCGGCTTTCTGGGCCTATTTTTTTGTCGAAAATGTTGCCTGTTTGGGCTTAACCGGACTTTTCGTTCCATTGCTACTCAGACCCCGTGAGATAGATACCTCTGTGTACTGTATACCCCTGCGCCCGATCCTGTACGCCCACGCCTCACGCGGACTTCGCCAACAGGATCCAATCTCGCTGGTACCCTTTCCTAATGAGAAGCTTCCTTCTCATTAGGAATTTTATCAAGATTTACGCCTATAAATAGAAGGGAATGTTATAAGTAGAAGTAAGCATACTGTCAGCACAATTAATGCTTCTCTTATGAGATAGTGAATCTACCTATTTACTTACCCCCTATTTGATAAGGAGAAAACTAAATGAAACGCTTTTCTATCAGTTTCGTGCTAGCTACAGTTTTGATTGCCGGATTGTGTATTTCAGTATGGAGTCAAGTCACCAAGACTATAACCGGCCAGTTTCAACCGTTTGTAATTGATATTGCTCAATCTGTTCCTGTTCAAGTAAGCGTGCCTCTTTCTGGTAGCAATCCTGTGACTATGACATTGCCGCTGACTGTTAGCGTAAACTTGCGTGTTCGTATTGATACCGCTTCTAGGACTGCGAAAGTTGAAACGCTAACGCCTCCTACGCCGGTTGTGACGGTCTCCACTATTACAGCTTCCCCATTTGCCGATGCGCCCGTTTTCGAGGGTGTCCTTTGGTCAATTGAAGATGCTCAGTCGCTAAAACCCCAGATGACTATCGGGGAGAATCAATTAAAATTTGATACTCAAGGTCAATTTGCTTTGCTGAATATCACCTTAAAAAACATAGGCAACGTACCTGTTTCTATTGATTACGGTTCAGGTCAAAAGTTGGAGATAGCAATCATTGACAGTCAAAATCGTGTATTTGCTCCCTACGCGACAGGCTACCAGATTCGTGAATTATGTGAATATGCAGAACTTAATCCTGGGTTGTCAGTTTCCTGTTTTATCCCTTTTGAATTGCCCAAAGATGCTAACAATCTGAAATTACGTCTAATCGGGATGGATGAAACCACGGGAAAAAAAGTATCTGAACTTGCTGTAGAACTAAAATGAGTAATTAAATAGTTGGTTACGCTAATGAGGCTTAGCAAAAACTATCGATTGCGTTTTTACTAGGTTCTGTTGACATTTGAGCATTTTACTCTGGTAGCCATTGCCCCGCAGCCTCATAGCTACCTCTGGACAATTTTGAAATGTCAACAGAACCTAGACAAATTACGCAAAATGGGGTAAATAGAGGAAGTGCCATGTCATTTGATACGTAGATATTAGATAGCTAGATTTTTCCAGGGCTGATGGCGAGCGATTAGGACAAACGCGTGCGCAATCAATCCTCTTTCAGGGCGAATTTCGCGCGGAAAAAGTGTAGCTAACCGCCACGCCAGGGGTGAGCGACGAAAGTTTTGCCGCGAACATCGCGAACTGGGGCGTAATCTGGAAAATTTCCTGAAACAAGGCCTTTCGCCGGTTTATTCGGAACAGTTCCATCTACTCTATGTTAGGCAGCTAAGTGTCGCGTAGCGATAGGATTAGTCGCCTGGAGGGTCGAGCCTTGACACAAAACTTACCGACGAGCCACTCTACGAGCGATCCTGTGCCCTCTGCCAATCAGGGCAACAGAACAACAACCAGATATGTTGTAGTAGGTGCCCTCCTTGGGTTGACATGGGGAGCATCACTACGCGCCTGGATGGTCCTGCTCACGCTTCAACTCGGAGACCGCCCCTTAGTTACATGGCAAGGTACTTTTGCAGGCATACTGCTTCCCGCAACGCTCGTAGGAGCCCTAGTCGGTCACGCTGTCTATGCTGCAAAGACATGGGAGCGAAAGCGGTGGCGGTGGGTGATCTTCGCGCCTATCCTTCTGGTCTTGGGCCCGGCGATAGTACAAAGTAATTTCATCTCCACTCTTCTTACGACGGGGATGGGTGGCGGCGCAATTGGAGTGGCGCTTGTTGGCATGCTTGGTGGATATGCCCTCTCAGGATTTGGCCCGCAATGGACGCGTGGGGTCTCTGCCCTCTTTGGGTTGCTCATCCTAGTTGCATCAATTGCCCCGGTTTACTTCGCCGGCCCTTCGTCGGCCCTTCCGCCTGGGGCCGACGAAGTCTTCAGTGTCCTTCTGTTTGTTCTACTCATGGCGCAGCTTGTAGCCGGGATCAGTGCTCCTTCCCGAGCCCAGTCTAGATGACATGCACCCGTTGACCATCGAATCTTGGCTGCCTAACACGCGCATGCAGTCCGAACGCTTCGCGCGAGATCGTCGGCATTTTGACGCAATCTGGTGCAGCGCGCTCGCGGCGGCTGATGCACAGGCCGTTAGGCGGCCGGCGTACGTCATTCAATAAGAAAGGAGGAACCTTCTAATGGGTACTCAGAATCTCATCCGTTGGAGTGGGCTAGCGCTGCTGGTGGCTGGCCTGCTTTGGATACTGAGCATCTTCCACCCGCCGGCTACACTCGACGGCATGTTAGCTCCCGCGTGGGGGCCCTCGCATTACGTCACTGCTGTCGCCAGCGTGTTTTTGGTGTTCGGCCTGATCGGCCTGTACGCTTACCAAGTAGCAAAAGTCGGCTGGTTGGGGCTGATCGCTTTCATCCTGACTTTGGCGGCCACCGCGATGCTTACAAGCACGGAACTCTTCGGTGGCGCGCTGGCGCCCACTCTGGCTGCAAACCCCGCAACCCAGTCGCTGGTGAATCCTCAGCAAGCGGGACCGTTTGTCATAGTGAATGGGGTGATCGTCGTGCTGGCCACGGTGGGAAACATCCTGCTGGGCATCGCCATCATGCGGGCGGGCGTCCTGCCGCGCTGGGCAGGGCTGTTGATCATCATTGGCTATGTACTTCTTGCCTTCGGTATAGGTCTGCCAGCCCTGGCGATCATTTCACCCGTCGGGATTGTTCTGTCGGGGCTGGGGTATGCCTGGTGCGGCTATAGTCTCTGGACGGCCAAGGGCGCGGTAGCGCCGCAAGCCAGACCAGCGCTATAGGGCGGGTGGGGTTTGGTCTGTTCTTTGCCGGATGAACCAAACCCCTAAATCACTATTACTATTGATATAACGTTGTAACGTATTTACAATAGTGCAGGGCTGGCTACAGTGTCAAGGGCTTAGTGTCATTACTGGCCTAATCAGTTTTATCAACTTGGGTAAGTCACAAAAATAACCTTACACAGAAGATTTTGCACTCCCCTGTTTGTCCTGCTATAATGCATCTCCTACGTGCACGTGTTCAGTTTCCTCACCCGAGGAGAAAGAAGCCCCTCATGTACGCTTCCGTTAGCACGTTCCCCATCCTGCCTGGGCAGTTGGACCAAGCCATCCGCATCCATGACGAAGTTCTTCCACTC
>MWWH01000398.1_pt1 | contig 12572 bp, 11 predicted proteins | sample 1047231 | NCBI WGS metagenome assembly MWWH01 (sample SAMN06349967, study PRJNA376086) | soil metagenome | isolation source: MG3-2 sample Antarctic (ecotone) soil | place: Antarctica | collected 2015-01-13 | reverse complement strand
GCGTATGTTCTGAATTCGATAACTCTGACTTTCGGTTTTTCGATTCGTGCTTTTGCTGTTGCTTTTTCGATTGATTCTTTCGTGATTTCTAGCATAGTGTTTTTGACTCCGTAAATTTTATTTAGTCATTACCGACTTACTAGAGTTATTCTACTACACAAACTGTGTAGTAGTCAATACTTATTTTGTGTATTACTACATAAAACGAAAATATATTTTTATCTTGTGTAGCATACACAAATTGTGTATATTGATTTTATGATTAAATTAAAACTCGATGAAATGTTAAGAGAAAAGAATATGACGGCGTATGCTCTGCACATCAAAAGCGGTTTGCATCAATCGGTTATCAGTAAAATAAAGCGCAATATGTCAAAGGCTTTGCAGTTGGACGTGCTAGATACGCTCTGCAAGGCTCTGGAATGTCAACCCGGCGAATTGATAGCCTATGAAAATGAAAGTGCTACACAGGACGTGAATACACAAAACGTGAATGCTACACAAATTGTGGAACGTGCTACACAAAACGTGAAGCAATCCGCGCCGAAGTCTAAAAAGCCGGGTCATTTGGATTGGTTGCAAAATCCTAAACCACTTCACGAAATTTTGAGCGAAGGTAAAAAGGATTCGGGCAAAGGTTTTAGTCATTCGGTTTTAGACATCGTTCAATCGTCGTCTGACAACGAAACATTGCTTTCGACTGCCGACATTGCACAAAGACTTGGCATCAATGAACGCACGGTAAGAGATAATTACAATAATGGTAAATTGCCTTTCGTGAAGCGTGGCACAAAGAATTTAGTCAGAGAGTCGGATTTTATTGCTTTTCGTGATAGTCGAAATTCGGCATAGATGATGAAACCGTAACCGGCTTTCAACTCTTTACCTTAGCTACGGTTTTAATTCTTGCCTTTAATTCCATTAAATTTTGTTTGTTAAATCGTTGAGAAAAAAAGGTTTGCTTTTTGCTTGACAGTTTTTGTTTGCGGGCTTTACTCTTAGTTCAGTTATTTTTGAAAACCAAAATGGAAAGACACCGAATAGTAATCAGCTATTCGATGTCTCTACAAAACTTTAACCAATTGCAACTTGGTTTTGTTTGCTCCGATAAAATCCTAGCCGATTTACTTCGTTATTGTCAATCAATTCCAAACAAGGAAATGATTTGACAGCCATCAGACACAAACAAAAATTAACCGAAAAAACCATAGACGACTTAAACGGTTGTTATGGTGGGCTTGCCGTGCGTCCTAAAGAGATTTTCGGGCTTACGATGCGTTTAGGTCATTGTATAGACGATTCAAACCTTTACATCGGCGAAGACTTGCACAATCGAGAAACCGGCGAATGTTTTGACGGTCGCGGCTCGCTCTGGTCGTGTGGTAGTCGGTTCTGTGCGTTCTGCGTCGGCAAACCGTCTAAACTCAATCGGTCAAAGGTTCGCTACGGAATGCAGAATGCAAAGTTGCTAGTCGGTGAGCATTGGTTTTTTATTACTTTTACGATGCCTGACTTGGTTTTGTCGGCTCTGCCTTTGCCGGTTATCGCAGAGATAAAGCAGACGGCTTGGGAAAAGTTTGCACATTACGAAACGAATGCGGCGAAAAGTCTGACTTGGTTTCAAAAGCACTTTCGAGGCGGTTTCAAAAACGCCGAATTTACTGTTAGTGAAAACGGAACTTATCATTATCACCTTCACAGCTTAATGATTGGTTCTTATAAAATTCAACGAAATAATTTTGTCGAGATTCGCTCCGAATGGACGAAGGCTTTACAGTTCGCATTCAAAAAACACGGTGTTAAATGGCAATGTAAAACCAAAGACGGTTTAGCGGTCGTCAACGTCCAGAAAGTAACCAACCGTGAAAAAGTCATCAATGAAGTATCAAAATACGTTACGAAAAATGATTCGTGGTCAAAAATTCCAGATGTTCAACTGCTAGAGATTGCTTCAATGGCTCGCTTCTGGCGTATGTTTGAATCTTTCGGCGTGTGCCGTCGTATCGTTCGCCGAATGAAGGAAAAGCCGGTAACGGCGAAGCAAACGACGGTTTCCAATCTACTAAATTTATTCTCAAACCTTGTATCGAACACTTATCTTGATACTACGTTCCTAATTCCTAGCGTTTTGGCTCTACTCTCCGAACATTTTCCGAATGCTCCGCCGAAAAAGAAAAAAAGAAACTGGTTCTTGCGTCTGAAAGACAAAGAAATCAGCCTAGACGACTACTCCGACGAATTAGAAGACACGATAGCGAAGGTTGTTAATTTTCGCAAAATACAACTGCGCCGGTTATATCCATACGCCACTTTTAAGACTGTCAACGGCTACGCTTTTTAAGTCATTATCGGACTCTGATTTTGACCATAAATCTAAGTCTTGTATCGCGCTCCGACGCTCTTCCGTTCGTTACTCGCAACTCGATTCTACGAGCGAAGCGAGTAGCAAGACTCTCGATGATGGTTTCGGGGAATGGTATAGGTTTGAATCCTATATTGTGTAGCTTTATTTTGTTTCGGTGCGTGTGCGATTAGTCGCACTCGCACAAACTCAATTATAGCTTTCGATAAACCACATTATCACAAGCTATTTTTATGTTTGCAACTTACTTTTGTGTTGTTGTGAATTTATGTGAATTTGATTAAATTCACATAAATTAGAAATTTGTAACTTTTAATTTTGATTTTGTGATGACCTGTAAAATAACGTCAGGAAGATAAAGTTCATTTAACCCTGAAATATCTAAAACTTCCTCTACATTCCCTTCATATTCAGTTCTAACTTGAACGATTTTTTCAGAGTCAACATCTTTTAGTTTTTCCATAAGTTCTCCGACTGTCATAATAATTATTTTCTCCTTATCTCCAAATCGCCTTTTTATGAGTATTATCCAACTCAAGAATTATTCCTTGTCTAATTTGTTAGCAACAACTTTTTGATGTCCTTATTCTGCTGATTATTCGCATAGTCACTGGCTGTCAATCCTTTCTTGTCTTTTACTTTGGTATCCGCTCCGGCTCTTATTAGTTGCTTTAGAACACCCTCGAAATCAGGTTTTGAATACAATTGACTCGAATACAATTGATTTGTTGTTGCTTTTACAGAGCTAGCTTCTACGACGTGTATTAGTGCCGTTTTCCCCTCAGCGTCCACTTTGTTTAACTCAGCTTTCAGCAGTATTAGTTGCTTGACTGCCTCCTCATTTCCGTTTCTGCTGGCTATCATTAAGGGCGTTAAACCAACTTTGTCTTGTATATTTATATTTGCCTCATTATCTATTAAGTATTTGACCCGTGTTGCAGGTAAATTACGGTCAAATTTGACCCGACCAATAAGGGATGCGTCTATGTCGGTAGTGGAATACTCAATATCGAACAAATATAATGCCCAATACTCTCGGTTTGGATTGCCTATCTTTTTGAACTCTCCGCCAAACAGCGCACCATATGAAAACTGAGCTTTTGCTTTATCCCGTATCAGTATTTCGGCAAGGTCGCCAAAGATTAGAATGTTTACGTTAGACGACGAAAATATTGGAGCAATGTATTCAAAGGTAGCTCCACTACCAGAGGAAACACCCACTACAAAGGCATTCTCCTGCTCCCGTCTTACATCTTCAACTTTAGCTCGAAAATACACTACTTTGTTTACGTATCTCTCAGGAAACGTCTTTAAGTCTGTAATAGTCGCATAAACAAATTCCTTTAGATGAGTAGGCGTTTTGTCTTCTTGTTTCTTTTCCTTTTCAGAACTATCAGTAGCGCACTTCGATTGCATCATTATTACAATGATAATGTCTGGCACATTGGCTTTTTTTAGTGCTTGTATTGCTGGAACGGACGTGTCAAATTGGCAGGTCGAGCTTGCTAATTTTGCTTTTATAATTTCAGTTGATAAACCAAGATTTACCATTTGAATTATCTCTTGATTTGTTAGTTTGTTTTCCTGCCCGTAAACCTGTGCAGAGATAAGAAAGAGTATAAGTATGGATAAAATACAATGTTTTTTCATATTCATAGTGATTCTTCCGTTTTATGTCGGTATGCCTGAAACTACTGTTAATCAGCACTATTATTACGCTAAACCCTATCGAAATATCAAACCACATCACAACCTGTTTTCTCAAAAGTATTACAAATCTTAAAAGTTACGATTCACCTTACCATAAGCTATTTTATGTTTCCGCCACTCTACTAAACATTGTTTAATCAAACTAATGTCAATGAATTAAATCTTTTGTTCTCAATATGATGCAAGCGTAAATTCGTAAATTTTACCTTGACAAGAGTGGGCTTTGAGTCTGATAATAAATATGTAGATTGTCCGCTCATTTCGGGTATTGAGCTACTTGGAATTTGTAGCAAAGATAATCTATTCTCCGGCGGCACTGGTTATATCGGTTGTAAAGATTCCGTCATTGTCCAGTGCCGCTACAAACTTTAAGGTTTTGCCGTGCCAACATCACACGGCAAAAGTCGGGTCTTAGACAGAGTGATGCCCGAAGACACTAAAGCGGCGGTCGAATGAGCCTACACAGCTAGGAAACTGTGGCTTTAGTTACTAATCATTGGAGCAAATAAATTATGAGCGCACTAAATGGATTGCAGAACGATTTAGAAAAAGTCGAGACGAAATTAAAGGAATGTTTCGAGGAAGGATTAGGGTTTGAAATTCAGAAGCAACTTGAATCTGAACGCGCCGAACTTTTGGACAAGATTTTTCACGAAAGAAATCTGTCAATGCAAAGGCGGGTTGTGGAATTAGAGTTAGAAGTCGAGGCGAAATTGGAGCTTGCCGAAACTCATCGAAAGTCTATGGCTGGTCTTGCTAAAGAAATTGACGATATGACTATCGAGCTTTTAGAGATGCAAAAACTTCACGCCGGTTGGTCTGCTCTGAAATACGTTGCCGAATCCAATGCTCAAACGATGCGCTCACAAATTCGGGAGCTTAAAAAGGAACGACAAATTTTAGTCGGTTCGAGAATAAACCGCATAAAAGGGGAAAATGGAATATGAAGGATTTAACATTAGCAGAACGTCAAACCGTCCAACGGATGACCGACGAATTTGCAAAAACACTCAAGAAACGTAAAGCGGCAACCGACGAAGCCGAACTAACTTTTTCCGGTCAAGTCAATTTCAGTGCCGACGATAAAGCCGATTTCTTTGCGCCGGAAAAGCGGGAAACTAGCATAAACGACATCAAAATCGAGTGTGCGAAATTCAGCGTTAGAGATTCGATAAAGCGGTATTTGACCCAACGGAACGACATTATCAAGCGCAACCGGGAACGACAAAAAGAGAAAGAAAAAGCGCAGGAAAACAAACACATCTCACATCCTTTTTGGTATTAAAACCGATAGTTTCCTCGCAGATTCGATTAGTTCTAGGGGCTGCGGTCGTTTAGGTAAGCCGGTAGTCTCTGATGTGCTATGCCTGTTCAAACGTCCGTATAACCTACTCGTTGAAACGTCGGACGTGCCTTTGCTCTCATTCCGCAAAAATTCAGAATTCGGAAAATGAGCGATTTTTCCTTGCGTTCGTGCTTACTTTTCAAAAATATCTCATATTGTCGCTAATTAGCAGGGATTGACAGCCTTATGAAAAATGTAACCGAGTTGAATCACGTTCAGGCGCAAATGTGCTTATATCTCACGTCTGGAAAGTCCTTAAAAGACACGGCGGCGGCTTTGAAGTTGTCGGAACGAACTCTATACAGATACTTAGAGATGCCGTTGGTGCAGTCGAGGATAAGAGACATCCGCAAAGTGATGATGGAACATAGTATCGGTCGCCTTCTTCGTCTGAATGATGCTGCAATTAGTTGTTTAGAGAGAAATTTAACAAGCGGGTCGCCTCCTTCTGAGGTTCGCAGTGCGAATACTATTATCCGGTTCAATCACGACTCATTAGAGTATTGGAATTTTGATAATCGTTTGGCTTTAATCGAGTCGAGGTTCTCTAACAATGAAAAATAGCAGACTGCAAAAATTTGAAAAACCTGTCGAGTTTGAGCCGTCGCCGGAACAGGTCGCGCAAGCTCGTGAAGCTGCGGTAAATATGATTATGGCGGTTTATGACCGAATGCCGAAGGATAATATCAAGCCGGTAGTCGAATCGTTCTCAGAGCTTGCTAGACAGGCTAAAGAGGGCGTTCCTCGTCAATCTACTATCATTCAGACGGGCGGCGGGTCGTCGGAAGTTCCGAAAAAATCTACTTTGATTATATCGGGCGGGTCGTCGGAAGTTCCGAAAAATGTTACTTCAAATATATTGAGCGATTCGGATTTGGAACTTTTAAGAAAAATTCAAAATGGCGAACAATAGAAAAGATTTTTCGGAAGGTGATTTGAAGTGCCGGAAGTGCGGCGAAGTCATTGGACGTAAAATTTACGATAATCAGATATTAGAATTAAGTTGCGGTTTGTTGATTCATAATTGGGTTAGAGCCGAATGCAACAAAATTCTCGCATCCGGTCGGTCGTGCGGTCGTGTGTTTGAATGGATTGCGCCGAAGTTGGAGCGTTCCAAAGATGAAATATCGCCTGACTCACTCCACGAGATTTTAAGTGCGGCTAAGGCGCATCTGACGGACAACAACAAACGGATTAAGACTTTACAAGTTGCTCAATAATTCGCCGATAATGCGGATTAGAGCGATGCCAGCCACGAAATAAACTATTGACATTAAACAGCCGGTTTTTGATTTTGCGCCGGTCGCGGTCGGTGCTGACTTTTCTTTTTCATCTCGAAGCCGGTCAAGCTCGCTTTCAATCGAAACAATTTCCCAATCTTCCATTGTAATTTCTCTTTTGATAATCATTTGTTGCCGCTAGGATTGCTCCTAGCGGCTTTTTTTCGTGTCTAGGCTGTCTGTATCATCTGCGAAGCCAAAACCAAGTGTATCGGCAAACAACTCGAAATGTGATAACAAACTTTCGTGGCTACACAATCGCATTCAGCCATTTTTCGACTACCGACTTTGTAGAACTTGACCGTGTAAGTTACGCCGGTTTTGTTAGTTACTGCGTATGTTCTGAATTCGATAACTCTGACTTTCGGTTTTTCGATTCGTGCTTTTGCTGTTGCTTTTTCGATTGATTCTTTCGTGATTTCTAGCATAGTGTTTTTGACTCCGTAAATTTTATTTAGTCATTACCGACTTACTAGAGTTATTCTACTACACAAACTGTGTAGTAGTCAATACTTATTTTGTGTATTACTACATAAAACGAAAATATATTTTTATCTTGTGTAGCATACACAAATTGTGTATATTGATTTTATGATTAAATTAAAACTCGATGAAATGTTAAGAGAAAAGAATATGACGGCGTATGCTCTGCACATCAAAAGCGGTTTGCATCAATCGGTTATCAGTAAAATAAAGCGCAATATGTCAAAGGCTTTGCAGTTGGACGTGCTAGATACGCTCTGCAAGGCTCTGGAATGTCAACCCGGCGAATTGATAGCCTATGAAAATGAAAGTGCTACACAGGACGTGAATACACAAAACGTGAATGCTACACAAATTGTGGAACGTGCTACACAAAACGTGAAGCAATCCGCGCCGAAGTCTAAAAAGCCGGGTCATTTGGATTGGTTGCAAAATCCTAAACCACTTCACGAAATTTTGAGCGAAGGTAAAAAGGATTCGGGCAAAGGTTTTAGTCATTCGGTTTTAGACATCGTTCAATCGTCGTCTGACAACGAAACATTGCTTTCGACTGCCGACATTGCACAAAGACTTGGCATCAATGAACGCACGGTAAGAGATAATTACAATAATGGTAAATTGCCTTTCGTGAAGCGTGGCACAAAGAATTTAGTCAGAGAGTCGGATTTTATTGCTTTTCGTGATAGTCGAAATTCGGCATAGATGATGAAACCGTAACCGGCTTTCAACTCTTTACCTTAGCTACGGTTTTAATTCTTGCCTTTAATTCCATTAAATTTTGTTTGTTAAATCGTTGAGAAAAAAAGGTTTGCTTTTTGCTTGACAGTTTTTGTTTGCGGGCTTTACTCTTAGTTCAGTTATTTTTGAAAACCAAAATGGAAAGACACCGAATAGTAATCAGCTATTCGATGTCTCTACAAAACTTTAACCAATTGCAACTTGGTTTTGTTTGCTCCGATAAAATCCTAGCCGATTTACTTCGTTATTGTCAATCAATTCCAAACAAGGAAATGATTTGACAGCCATCAGACACAAACAAAAATTAACCGAAAAAACCATAGACGACTTAAACGGTTGTTATGGTGGGCTTGCCGTGCGTCCTAAAGAGATTTTCGGGCTTACGATGCGTTTAGGTCATTGTATAGACGATTCAAACCTTTACATCGGCGAAGACTTGCACAATCGAGAAACCGGCGAATGTTTTGACGGTCGCGGCTCGCTCTGGTCGTGTGGTAGTCGGTTCTGTGCGTTCTGCGTCGGCAAACCGTCTAAACTCAATCGGTCAAAGGTTCGCTACGGAATGCAGAATGCAAAGTTGCTAGTCGGTGAGCATTGGTTTTTTATTACTTTTACGATGCCTGACTTGGTTTTGTCGGCTCTGCCTTTGCCGGTTATCGCAGAGATAAAGCAGACGGCTTGGGAAAAGTTTGCACATTACGAAACGAATGCGGCGAAAAGTCTGACTTGGTTTCAAAAGCACTTTCGAGGCGGTTTCAAAAACGCCGAATTTACTGTTAGTGAAAACGGAACTTATCATTATCACCTTCACAGCTTAATGATTGGTTCTTATAAAATTCAACGAAATAATTTTGTCGAGATTCGCTCCGAATGGACGAAGGCTTTACAGTTCGCATTCAAAAAACACGGTGTTAAATGGCAATGTAAAACCAAAGACGGTTTAGCGGTCGTCAACGTCCAGAAAGTAACCAACCGTGAAAAAGTCATCAATGAAGTATCAAAATACGTTACGAAAAATGATTCGTGGTCAAAAATTCCAGATGTTCAACTGCTAGAGATTGCTTCAATGGCTCGCTTCTGGCGTATGTTTGAATCTTTCGGCGTGTGCCGTCGTATCGTTCGCCGAATGAAGGAAAAGCCGGTAACGGCGAAGCAAACGACGGTTTCCAATCTACTAAATTTATTCTCAAACCTTGTATCGAACACTTATCTTGATACTACGTTCCTAATTCCTAGCGTTTTGGCTCTACTCTCCGAACATTTTCCGAATGCTCCGCCGAAAAAGAAAAAAAGAAACTGGTTCTTGCGTCTGAAAGACAAAGAAATCAGCCTAGACGACTACTCCGACGAATTAGAAGACACGATAGCGAAGGTTGTTAATTTTCGCAAAATACAACTGCGCCGGTTATATCCATACGCCACTTTTAAGACTGTCAACGGCTACGCTTTTTAAGTCATTATCGGACTCTGATTTTGACCATAAATCTAAGTCTTGTATCGCGCTCCGACGCTCTTCCGTTCGTTACTCGCAACTCGATTCTACGAGCGAAGCGAGTAGCAAGACTCTCGATGATGGTTTCGGGGAATGGTATAGGTTTGAATCCTATATTGTGTAGCTTTATTTTGTTTCGGTGCGTGTGCGATTAGTCGCACTCGCACAAACTCAATTATAGCTTTCGATAAACCACATTATCACAAGCTATTTTTATGTTTGCAACTTACTTTTGTGTTGTTGTGAATTTATGTGAATTTGATTAAATTCACATAAATTAGAAATTTGTAACTTTTAATTTTGATTTTGTGATGACCTGTAAAATAACGTCAGGAAGATAAAGTTCATTTAACCCTGAAATATCTAAAACTTCCTCTACATTCCCTTCATAGCGTATGTTCTGAATTCGATAACTCTGACTTTCGGTTTTTCGATTCGTGCTTTTGCTGTTGCTTTTTCGATTGATTCTTTCGTGATTTCTAGCATAGTGTTTTTGACTCCGTAAATTTTATTTAGTCATTACCGACTTACTAGAGTTATTCTACTACACAAACTGTGTAGTAGTCAATACTTATTTTGTGTATTACTACATAAAACGAAAATATATTTTTATCTTGTGTAGCATACACAAATTGTGTATATTGATTTTATGATTAAATTAAAACTCGATGAAATGTTAAGAGAAAAGAATATGACGGCGTATGCTCTGCACATCAAAAGCGGTTTGCATCAATCGGTTATCAGTAAAATAAAGCGCAATATGTCAAAGGCTTTGCAGTTGGACGTGCTAGATACGCTCTGCAAGGCTCTGGAATGTCAACCCGGCGAATTGATAGCCTATGAAAATGAAAGTGCTACACAGGACGTGAATACACAAAACGTGAATGCTACACAAATTGTGGAACGTGCTACACAAAACGTGAAGCAATCCGCGCCGAAGTCTAAAAAGCCGGGTCATTTGGATTGGTTGCAAAATCCTAAACCACTTCACGAAATTTTGAGCGAAGGTAAAAAGGATTCGGGCAAAGGTTTTAGTCATTCGGTTTTAGACATCGTTCAATCGTCGTCTGACAACGAAACATTGCTTTCGACTGCCGACATTGCACAAAGACTTGGCATCAATGAACGCACGGTAAGAGATAATTACAATAATGGTAAATTGCCTTTCGTGAAGCGTGGCACAAAGAATTTAGTCAGAGAGTCGGATTTTATTGCTTTTCGTGATAGTCGAAATTCGGCATAGATGATGAAACCGTAACCGGCTTTCAACTCTTTACCTTAGCTACGGTTTTAATTCTTGCCTTTAATTCCATTAAATTTTGTTTGTTAAATCGTTGAGAAAAAAAGGTTTGCTTTTTGCTTGACAGTTTTTGTTTGCGGGCTTTACTCTTAGTTCAGTTATTTTTGAAAACCAAAATGGAAAGACACCGAATAGTAATCAGCTATTCGATGTCTCTACAAAACTTTAACCAATTGCAACTTGGTTTTGTTTGCTCCGATAAAATCCTAGCCGATTTACTTCGTTATTGTCAATCAATTCCAAACAAGGAAATGATTTGACAGCCATCAGACACAAACAAAAATTAACCGAAAAAACCATAGACGACTTAAACGGTTGTTATGGTGGGCTTGCCGTGCGTCCTAAAGAGATTTTCGGGCTTACGATGCGTTTAGGTCATTGTATAGACGATTCAAACCTTTACATCGGCGAAGACTTGCACAATCGAGAAACCGGCGAATGTTTTGACGGTCGCGGCTCGCTCTGGTCGTGTGGTAGTCGGTTCTGTGCGTTCTGCGTCGGCAAACCGTCTAAACTCAATCGGTCAAAGGTTCGCTACGGAATGCAGAATGCAAAGTTGCTAGTCGGTGAGCATTGGTTTTTTATTACTTTTACGATGCCTGACTTGGTTTTGTCGGCTCTGCCTTTGCCGGTTATCGCAGAGATAAAGCAGACGGCTTGGGAAAAGTTTGCACATTACGAAACGAATGCGGCGAAAAGTCTGACTTGGTTTCAAAAGCACTTTCGAGGCGGTTTCAAAAACGCCGAATTTACTGTTAGTGAAAACGGAACTTATCATTATCACCTTCACAGCTTAATGATTGGTTCTTATAAAATTCAACGAAATAATTTTGTCGAGATTCGCTCCGAATGGACGAAGGCTTTACAGTTCGCATTCAAAAAACACGGTGTTAAATGGCAATGTAAAACCAAAGACGGTTTAGCGGTCGTCAACGTCCAGAAAGTAACCAACCGTGAAAAAGTCATCAATGAAGTATCAAAATACGTTACGAAAAATGATTCGTGGTCAAAAATTCCAGATGTTCAACTGCTAGAGATTGCTTCAATGGCTCGCTTCTGGCGTATGTTTGAATCTTTCGGCGTGTGCCGTCGTATCGTTCGCCGAATGAAGGAAAAGCCGGTAACGGCGAAGCAAACGACGGTTTCCAATCTACTAAATTTATTCTCAAACCTTGTATCGAACACTTATCTTGATACTACGTTCCTAATTCCTAGCGTTTTGGCTCTACTCTCCGAACATTTTCCGAATGCTCCGCCGAAAAAGAAAAAAAGAAACTGGTTCTTGCGTCTGAAAGACAAAGAAATCAGCCTAGACGACTACTCCGACGAATTAGAAGACACGATAGCGAAGGTTGTTAATTTTCGCAAAATACAACTGCGCCGGTTATATCCATACGCCACTTTTAAGACTGTCAACGGCTACGCTTTTTAAGTCATTATCGGACTCTGATTTTGACCATAAATCTAAGTCTTGTATCGCGCTCCGACGCTCTTCCGTTCGTTACTCGCAACTCGATTCTACGAGCGAAGCGAGTAGCAAGACTCTCGATGATGGTTTCGGGGAATGGTATAGGTTTGAATCCTATATTGTGTAGCTTTATTTTGTTTCGGTGCGTGTGCGATTAGTCGCACTCGCACAAACTCAATTATAGCTTTCGATAAACCACATTATCACAAGCTATTTTTATGTTTGCAACTTACTTTTGTGTTGTTGTGAATTTATGTGAATTTGATTAAATTCACATAAATTAGAAATTTGTAACTTTTAATTTTGATTTTGTGATGACCTGTAAAATAACGTCAGGAAGATAAAGTTCATTTAACCCTGAAATATCTAAAACTTCCTCTACATTCCCTTCATA
>MWWH01000397.1_pt1 | contig 12583 bp, 14 predicted proteins | sample 1047231 | NCBI WGS metagenome assembly MWWH01 (sample SAMN06349967, study PRJNA376086) | soil metagenome | isolation source: MG3-2 sample Antarctic (ecotone) soil | place: Antarctica | collected 2015-01-13 | reverse complement strand
CGTTATCAGTCGCGCCGCTTCCATTTCCGATCCTGCATAGTTGCCGCATAACTGCATAGTTGAAAATATCGCGTCCGACCTCAACATATTGTACTAACGCAGACGCACTCATTTTGCTACGCTATTAACCTTTGGTGCTAGTTGGATCACAAGGTGAACTCGGCAATCGAGAGATGAATCACGCCGTTTTCATCCGCTTGTAAACCATACCATTGCGCCAAGACATTGAACATCGACATGGTGTAGGCCAGCCGCATTTCAAAGTAGGCCCAAACTCGATGCATGACTTTCTTGAAATGAGTACAGAGCGTCAACATCGAAAGCACCGTCTCGACCACCATGCGGACGTTCCATGTGCCGCGTTTGCAGAGTTTCAAGTTCTGAGGGTCGCCACTTTTGGCATGAAAACCGGTATCCGCCAAGACAATCATGTCGTCTTCAAACTGCTTAATCAACGGCTGAAAGGTGGTGTCGTGGACATTGGCCGTATCACAGCCCCAGGCCACCACCAAACCGTCTTGATTGAGCAACAAGCATAGTTTGCCCCCGACGATCCAGCGGTGATTCGAGATGCCTTTCTTGCCGATCTGGTGGGACGTGCGTCGCTCTCTCACGGGATGAATCAATTCAATGCCGTAAGCGTCAATCACGCCCAACACAGAAGGCTCAGCCAAGAAACGTTGGGTCAAATCTTGGTGCGACTTGAAGAGGCGAAACAAACGTGTCCGGTCGGGCAAGTTGGGAAACAAGTGTCGCCAATCTCTTTTCAACCAGCGATAAAAGGCCCGATTGCCGACACCTTTGAGCGCGAACAAGAAAGCCAACGTCACGACTTCGCTCGGATAGAGTTTAGCTTGGCTGTGTTTCTCAACATCCAGCAATGCTTGGTCAAGGCGAAAGAACAATTCTATGGTAAAGTCTTCGGTGGTCACGGCTTTGGTCTCCTGTGCATTGGTTTGGTCGCCAACACATTTAGAGGCTATTCCGTGACTTTTTCAACTAGCACCAAAGGTTATTATCGGCGCGGTAATTTGAAACTCGGAGCATGAAAACCACGCAGGCCGACGCCCGTCGAAAAGCGCCCTCCACTCTTCCTGCGTGCGTTTTCTTCAAATTCTCTCGCTTCTCTTTGCTCGTCGTCATAAACCATCTGGCCGGTGATGGCGCGTGTCGCTTCTTCATTCGAGAGCCTTGCAATGTTCTCGTCTCTGAGGATGCCTGGCCGCGCAGCATTGCGGCGCTCAGCGTCCGTCATCGACGTCTGCGACGGAAAGCGATGCACGGCAAACGCACGCAGCGGATCGATTAAATCATCGTCAACTTTTCGCGGACGCATCAACCCCGCGGGCTTGCCTGCTTCTTCCGGTGGGTAGTGATAGCCGACGACTTGACGGCGCAGATTAAGCAGCCCGCCGCTGTCTCGTGCTCCGGTGACGAAGTAGCCGCCCATCCCGTTGGACAGCAGTTCGCCCTGACCATCGGCCACGATCAGATAAATCTTCGGGCGTCCCTGCAGTTGCGGCCTGATGGGGTGCGGCCTGTCTGTGTCGTGCAGAGAAAAACGATCCACAAGCTGCGCGATGCCGTTCTCGTAATCGGTGCGCCACTTGTGTAAGTGAAGGCCGTATTCCTTCGCGTAGGTGTCGCGCTCGCCCTGTGCCTCATGTGAATTAAGCGAGAGCGTCATCCTACCTTGCGCGCCCTCGCCATCGCGCTTCTCGAAGTCGAAGACGGCGCGGGCGATCTCACCGAGGCTCGCGCCAATCGGTGCCAGATATTCGCGGAAGATAAAACGGCTATCATCGAGCGGGTGCGAAGCTTTCGGCGTCGCTGCCCACAGCCAGCCATTGCGATGCGCTTCGGTTGCGCCCCTGTCATTCGCACGCCCAAGCGTCCACTCAAGCGGCATCCGCGCCAAGCCGTCGCCACTGTCGGGAACAACGACACCATGCTTCTTGAGATAGGCGCGCAGCTCTGAAACGGTAATTACAGAATGAGTATCGCGGAACTGCGGGAATACTCTGCCCGGCTGACTTGCTTCATAGTTTCGATCAACTTCCTGCGCGATGACTTCCGCGCTCATCGGCGCGCCGCCATAGCCGAAAGGCAAAGCGTCATACCAGCGCTGATCCTTCCACGGATGCTCGCGCCATTCCATCACAAACACGTTGGCATTCCCGCTGTGGCGTTCTTCGCTGAACTTGTTGTGCTTGCCCTGAACAGATGAAACTTTGACCATTGAGCGTGTCGTCTGCGATAGCGCGGTGTGCTGTGGATAACCACCGAACGGCCAGGCGGCGAATTCGTCGGCCAACACAAATGTCCGGCGGCGTTGGCGTCCGGCGTTCGCTGTCGGAGCCGTGCCGCTGATGACCGCGCCCGTCTCATCGTTGGCGATGTTCATGTACGGCGTATCGCGGTTCAGGTCGAAACCTTTGGGCAGCATCCACGACGGAGTAAGGCGAAGTTGAAAGCGCACTTTCTCGAAGAGGGTGTCCGGGTCTCTCTTCGAGTCAACGAGGTCTTCGGTGGCCGAAGCCAGAAGCGCGGAGAAGTGCGGGCGAAAGAGCCATTGCTTGACTGTCCAATTCAGTGCGCCGACGGTTGCGCCCATGTCGCGTGCCTTCTCGACGAGGCCGGACGTGCGTTTCTCGAAGACCATCGTTTCGAGCCAGCGCAGATAGTTGCGTTGAAACTCGAAGGGGTAAAAGGGCATGACCTGAAGCGGAGAATCATCGCGCGGATCAAAGCCCCACGCATACATCTCGAACCAGTAGACTGTGCCGTCAACTCCGTTGCGACAACGCTCACGTTCTCGCTCGTAATCAGCCTCTGAGTGAAGTGAATCGAGCAGTGCAAGGCGCGCTTCAGCGGCTTCGGCGGCGCGTTCGATTTGGAGTTTGATGAGATCGAATTGATAACGGCGAAAGTCGCGTTCGGTGTCGTTCTCTGCGGCTTCGATAAGGCGTCGCGTGTTTTCTTGTTCGGGCAGAATCAGCGCACGCGCAGCAACACAGGCGTCGAGGGCTTCACGTAGAGCATCGTCACCGCGCGCTTCAACGGGCGTGTTGAGCTGCGCCGCCGCGTCAATGGCGAGGGCTTCGGTGCGCGCTAAATCTGAGAGGTAGGATTCGATCACTGAATTAAGTGGTGCGCTTCCGGCGCGTAGGCAGCGAGCGCAACTGTGGCGTCTGTCCTGGTGAGAGTATGCCCGTCGGCGGCAGCACGTTCGATCATGCGATCAATGGCCTGATTGATCTGCTCGCGCCGATCAGTGGTCAGTGTGATGGTCTGCTTGGCTTTGCCTTCAACGCGATCAGCGATTTCTTTCAAGGCGGGCACGTCGCCGGTCTTGGCACGCTTGATCATCTTTTCGGCAAGCACTTCGGCAAAGGTGCGCTTGAGTGCATCGTGAGGGTCAACTTTAGCAAGTTCACGGCGATAAGCCTCCGAGAGCGTCAGGGATTTAGGACGCCCCGCAGGATTACCCGATTGACCGGGCTTCCACTGTGTGGCAACGGGCGGCGACGGTCGCGCCGCCGGGTTTCTGTCCCTGTTTTTATCCTGTTTATCAGTGGCATTAGTTGATGTCATGTTTTCGCCTCAAGGCCTCTGCTTTGATTGCCTGCCAGCGTTCATGCCCGCGCTTCTGTTTTTCGTACTCAAACAATGCCAGCTTTGACGCTGGCGATAATGAATTGAAGGTGCACGGATCGGTTGCGCGCAGACTGCCGAGTCGTTCGAAGAATCCGTTGGTCTCGAAGGCTCCCGGAGCGCGTAGTGCTGCGGTGTTGTGGGTCATCTCAATCCTCCTAAACAATTGTTTGGTTTGACCACACGGCTCGAGACCGCCGCGCCACACCACGCGGCCACTACCAGAGGCGCGCCTGAATCAATGCGGCATCGCAACTCGACTCCGACCGTATCGTACTGCTCGAAGCGATTGCCACAGGTGCGGCATCTGAGCTGTCGGGTAAGGGACGACCGCATTGATTCCGGCACGTGCAGTTCATCAAATAGATCGTCCAGGCAGATTGCGTCATCAATCCAGACGGGCGAGCCATCTTCATACGGTTGGCAATTTAAGCAACTCGTCATTTCGTTGCGGACTGCCGCCAGCAACAGATCAAATAAATTGTTTCTCATTTGGCCTCCCCCCAGTTGTCAACGATATGTGCGTCAACGCGCATCGGAACTTTAAATCCGTTCGGCGTTTGTTGCATCGCCGCCACGGTTATGCCGCGCACGTCCTCAGCGATGTCCGCGCGACATTCAACGATAATTTCGTCGTGTACCTGCGCGATGATGCGCGCCCCTTCGGGCAAGGACTCATGAACGGCTATCAACGCCCCTTTAAAGATGTCGGCGCTGCTCCCTTGTATGACGAAGTTTTGCGCCTGACGTACTTCACGCCATGTCTGGCCGCTTAGTCGTCGCCGTCGGCCATGAATTGTCGAAACGTATTTGTGCGACTTGATGCGGCGCTCGATGCGCTTCATGAATTCCTCGACCTGCCGGTATGTTTTGAAGTAACTCTTGATGAAGGAACCACATTGCGCTTCGGTGACATCAATGCCCAGCGGGTGCAGCCGCCTATAAAGTCCGACAGAAGATATTCCGTACACAATTCCGAAATTGAGCATCTTCGCTATCGAACGCTGCTCTTTCGTAATCTCCTGCACTTTGAACATTTTCTGAGCCGTCAGCGCATGTAAGTCAATCGCCTCTTCTGCCGTGTAGGCCTCGAGCAATAATGGGTCACTGCTGTAATGCGCGAGTACGCGGAGCTCCATTTGTGAATAATCAGCAACAATCAACTTATGACCTGCTTCGGCGATGAATGCGCTGCGCAATTTCTTGCCGAGTTCGGAGTGCGACGGTATTTGTTGCACATTCGGATCGACGCAACTGAATCGCCCCGTGACAGCGCCAAGCGATTTGTATTCGGGGTGGATGCGGCCGTTGTCGTCGGCGAACTTCGGCAGCACGTTGACGAACGTGGACGCAAGCTTATCAATCTGTCTAAACTCGAGAAGCTTGACGGCGACCGGATGCGCTAACTCCTTCAATGCCTCAACGTCAACGCTCTGTCGGCCTTTATCTGTTTTCTTCGGACATTTCAGACCGATCTTGTCGTAGAGTATGGCCGCTACCTTCGTCGTCGAGCGCAAGTCAAACTCACATCCGGCGAGCTCGAATACTTCTGCCTTTAACCGCGAAGTTTCGGCAGCAACATCGACGCGCATCGTATCGAGCAATCCGGCATCGATCTTCATGCCAGCGCTTTCCATCGCCCGCACGAGAGGGATAAGCCTCTTCTCCCTCTCGTACACAGGCATCAAGCCCTGCCGCTCAAGCTCAGGCTTGAATACCTCCCACAGCCGGAACGTATAGAGGGCGTCGTTGCGCGCATATTCGGAGAAAATTTCGGGGTCGAGAAGTTTCATCCGGTCGGCCTCTGCGAAGGTCATCGGAGCGGCGATGCCAAGAATATTCTTGGCTAAATCTTTGAGGCCGTGCTTGGCATTCTCGTCCAGCAGGTGTGTCGCGATGATCGTGTCTTCAAACTTTGATGGCAGCGGTAAGCCGGCGCGCTCGAGCACTCCCAGATCGAACTTAGCGTTATGGCAGACGACCGTCGCGTCAGGCTGCGGCAGCATCGTCGGCCACGACTCTGGATTGGTCTCATAAGCGGCCGCCACTCCGTCGCCACTCAAGCTCAGGCCGATCATCTTTGCGGTGCGTGGAGTGATGCCGCGCTTCTTGTCGAAAGGCTCGGTCTCGGTGTCCAGCGCGACATAGCGCGGCGCGTCCGTCGGAGCCGAAAAAGGTGCTTCAAAAACACTTGACCCCTCTTCTCCCTTTTTTGATGGGGGCAATGGGGGCACTACGTCTAAACTATTGACAGAGTTAGATTTAACCTGCCCCCATGAACTTGATTCACTGTCGGTTTCTTTTTCTTGATGGGGGCAGGTTAAACCATTGTCAGATAAGGCACTTACTGGACTGCCCCCATTGCCTCCATCAAAATCCGGGGGGAAGGGGTGTTCGGATTTAATAAAGAGCGTTTCGAGTCTTTGCCAGTCGAAAACGACAACAGACTTCTTATAAAAATCAGATGCTCGACGATTTACTTTGTGCGTGCGTAGCTCGAGCCTACGAACCTGTTTGCCTATCCATTTGGCTTGATGCTTTTTCTTGTCGGGCAGGTCTTCATTCAGACGGTCAGTGATCGTTTCGACGGGCAACAATTCGCACGGCTGACCGTCGACGGGCGGCATTATGTTGTCGGCCGTGCGCCAACTCACTGTGCCGTCTTCGGCGGTCTCGAAAAGTAAGTCATGAAGGACGCCGACAATCTGGCCGTCCAGGCTCTCGTGACGCTCCTCCGCGTCAGCCTCATCGCGCGTCTTCAGCATTTCAACGAATTCGGACTTGAGGCTTTCATCTTGCAGCAACGCATACAGAGGAATCCCTATTTGAATATATCTGGGCTCGATGCCGTGCGTCTTTAACTCCTCTTCGGCGCGGTCAAGGTCGGCTTCGAAGTTGCGATGCCAGTTACGCAACCTCCACAACGTTAATTTATTACGGAGCGATTCCGCTTCCCTCAGCATCGCATCGGACAGTCGCAGTTGAATATCTTTACGGTGTGTCCGCTCCAGTAGCACTCGAATGCAGCGCGACTCAAAGGCCTGAGACTCTCCCGTCTTAAGGGACGCAATTATCTTCGCTCCGAAGGGGTCAAACGTTTTTAGATCAAAACCGCCTGAGGGACGTCCCTCGCAGCGCGGGACTTTACCGACGCGCTGATAACCGCCATTCAACACCTGCAATAATGCGGCGGCATCATCTGAATCCTGCGCGCTGTTCGCTTCGTCTATGACGAGCGTTGGGCGATACCTGTCGACGATGCGATAGAGCACGGCCGCCGAGACGTTGATGATAATCACCGGACGATAACAGGCTAAGCCCGTCGCCATGATGAAGCGGCTCTTGCCGTTGCCGCGCTCGCCGACTGCGCGCAGGTATGAGAGCTCTTGCAGCTTGTCGCAGATGTAAGTCAGCCGAATATACTTCGCACTCAACTTAAGCTCTCTAGCAGGCAGATCGATGTAGCGGTGCAGATACGCTTGTATGCTGGCGTCTAGCTCCTTTTCGCTGTTGTATTCTTCGACTCCGGAAGGCATATACATGCCTCCGCCGACTTTCAGAAAATCGTCGGACAGAGGCACATAAATTTTATCGCCGTCCGCAATGCGGCTTGTGTCTGAGGTAGTACCGGCAGCGGGATCATAAAGCGCAAAGCCGCGCGTGGTTTGCTCGGCGATGCGTCCATCCGTTAAGGCGATGAATCCGACTTCCTCAACGTCCGGCTCTACTGCCTCTTCGACAGCACTGGCGGCACTCAGCGCACGGTCGGCTAGATCAACCAGCGACTGCCGCACTGTAAGGTGATCGTCGTCGGAGAGATCGAGCGCACGTAAGAATTTATCGCGTCCGGACGCGGCAGCTAAATCGAACGTGTCCACATGGAGCGTGCGCTCGCAGTTGCGCGCCATCACGCGGAACTTCCCGCGTGCGACGGGGTTGATATCAAGCTTGAGGCGTCCGTCAAGGATCGCCACTGAAATAAATTCAGACGGTGCAGCCGACACACCAAGCACCTGCAATATCTCACGGTTGTGCTCGCGCTTGGCCTCGTCATCAACAGAGGCGTACCTCACGCAAGAAAATGCGCCGTTTGCAAAGATGCGGAGTTTATCTTGCGCAGGGTCTTTTCCATCAAGAGCGCACACCGGACACTCTCCGCGATATGCGCCGTCAGCTTCGGCTTTAATTCCGTTGATTTTTTCGAGATTATCGATTAGATTAGTCATCGGTTAGATCCTTCCGTTACTGTTCTGTAAAAATCACCTAAAAACTGAGAAGGCTTAGAGCGCGCAAACGCTCTTGGCCTTCGTTTGTCGATCATGCGGCGACCGTCGTCGAGGATTCGTTCTGAGGCGCAACGGTGCGCGTGCGCTGAAGGTATGCGTCGGCGTCGGAACGCGCGACGATGATCCGCGCCCCCACACGGTGCGCCGGAAGTTCTTGGCGTGAAATTAGATTTAGTACGTGCTGGTACGACACGAGCCAAACCGAGGCGAGTTCTGTTAAGGAAATGAAATGGGAGGAGGCGGAGGTATCGATTGTTTTTGGCATGTGCTCCTTTTCGCCTTAATTTGAAGGCGCATTGAAAAGTTGTTGCGCGCGGGCAGGCTTTTGTGGCAACTTAGCGGGCAATAGAGCGCCGGGTACACAAAGCCTGTCGTTTTTGTTAAGCGGGAGTCAGCTGCGCGTCGTGGAAAACTAGCGCTGGCTCCCGGCCTTAAATCTCATTTCAAATAGATAGCCCAGTTAATTCCTACCAACAGGACAATCCCGACCATATATCAAAAAGGAAAAGGCAGGAAGGGGGTAATTTGACCAATTCTGTAAATAATAGAGGTGCATTTGGCGTGGTGAAGGTAATTGCGTAGATGATTGTGGTGCTAGCGTTCGACGTGATTGCGCAATGGTGGTAAGGATACGCACCCAGCAACTAGGAACAAACAAGCGATAAGTGTGGCTCCCTTGTTATTTATGAGCTACTACCCTTCGGTAAATTAGCGTGCTTGCATTTGGCGACGCCGCCATTGATTCCCTTCGGATAATAGAAACCACTTCCCTGACAATCCGGGCACTGTGAAGCATCCACTGATTTACTTGGCGCAGCCGGATTAAGAAATGCAGCAATCAATTCATCAGCCTCGCCGGTGCGCTTGATTGTCGTCGCGTAGCCACCCGGATTATTGATTCCCTGCCCAGTTGATTGCAGATGCTTGGCGTACCTTCGGCACTCTTCAATCGTGAATCTGGAACACACACGCACACCCGCACCGTCAGGCGTTTCCGCTGTGTTGTGTGTGTCTTTTGATTTGTTCTTTTCTTTATTGGGTGCGGTTTCCGCATGGGATGCGGAAACCGCATGGGATGCGGAAACCGCATGGGATGCAGGCTGAATTAAAACCTCAAAAGTTAAGCCACGCAGTTCTCTATTACTGTTCGTGTTGTCAACTCCAAGATTCCTGATAAGTCTTTTTTGCTCAAGACTGCGGACACACACACGAATCTGAGTTCTGCTTAAATGACAAGCATTTGCAAGGTTGTCGAGGCTAACTGTGCAGGTGGTTTTCTGGAACCCATGAGACAACGCGTAGAGTCTCAAGAATGCGATTGCTTCACTTGGTTTAAGGCTCGGTAAGGTGCGATAGATGAGGTCGTTTGGCACTTTTAAGAAGCCTCGAACGGGTGCGGAAACCGCATGGGGTGCGGAAACCGCATCCCATACTTTTTGCACGGGTTCCGAGACGGTTTCCGCATGGGGTGCGGTTTCCGCATGGGTTGCCGTGATGGATTCATCGGGAACAGCGTAGCGTTGCGCGATTGATTCGGAGTTGTCATCCTTCGGCGTCGCGATTGTGCGGGGTGGTTCGAGTGCCTTATCGAGATTCGCGCGCAGCTTGTTCAGTGTTGATTTCTTCACCTAACCAACTCCTTATCTCGTTTGCTAATTGTTTATAGGCCTTCGTCGCGGGACTAAATAGATCGGCTTCGTTGATGGCTTGCCCTGCGGCGATGGCCTGGGAGACGCCGACGGCGCGCGGGATCGTTGTCTCAAAGACGTTGCTGCTGAAATGTGCTTCAAGGCGTGCTCGCACTTCGCGGTCAAGGTTCTGACGGGCGACGTACATCGTCGAGAGCGCCATGATAATCATTTTCGTGCTGTACGCCTGGCGCACTTGTGAGATGACGCGCATCAACTGCGTCAGTCCGACGAGCGCGAATGATGACGGTTCAATTGGAATGATGGTTAAGTCAGAGAGGGCAAGCGCGTTTAATGTTGGTACTCTGAGAGCTGGCGGCGTGTCTATCACGCACAAGTCATAACGCTTGAAGAGGGAAGTGAGACGAGTTTTAAGCAAAAGCTCACGCGAGACGTGCGCCCCTTCGAGCAGCGTCTCGGCATCGTGATCGAGACATGCGGGAATTAGATCGAGCTTCGGGCGGGCGTGGATAAGATACGCGGTTGGATCGCCGGAACGGTCGAGCATCAAGCGGTGCGACGTAAGCCTTGATTGCTCTAACTCCTGCAAGTCAACGCCGAGCGCAGATGAAAGATTGCCTTGCGGGTCGAGGTCAACGGCCAGCACACGCGCGCCCTGTGATGCCAGCACGACGGCGAGATTAAGCACGGTCGTTGTCTTGGCGCAGCCTCCTTTGTGGTTGGCGATGCAAATGGTTTTCATGCTGCCTCCGCACGCTTCGGTTTGAGGGCAAGTAGTTCGGCTCGGCTGACGAGCTTCTCGCGCCCATCAAGCGGGTTACTAAAGCATCGTAGATCCCCGCGCTTGAGTAGCTGCGCGATTTTGACGCGACTTACGCCGAGCAAGGCGCGGGCTTCTGCAACAGTGATTAGATCAGATGGTTTTTGACGGGTCATAAAACTCTCCTGATAAGTCTCGCCAGCATACAGAAGAGTCAAGGATAGATCAAGATAGATTTAAGATAGGTAACGCCGCGTTTATGCGTGGGAAGACTTACCGCTTCACGGACGGGCGTGATGCTTGCAGCGCGGATTGAACGCAACAAAGCTTGGCTGCCATCCACACGCGCACGGGCGTGATCTCTAAATTAAAGACCGTGAATCACGGGGTTTATTTGCTTCCACACACGCGCGGGCGTCATTGTCTAGCCGGCTAGACGATTTAACGTTACTGCTTTCAGCCTCGCGTACATGGGCGTGATGGAAACAATTGTTTCCAAATTAGCCATCACACCATCCCTTCCACGCGTACACGGGCGTGATTCAACCTCATGATTCATGATTTTGATTTTATGCATTCCTTCCACGCGTACATGGGCGTGATAACCCTACATTGTCGGGTTTGATATTATTTGACATTCCTTCCACGCGTACATGGGCGTGATGAGTCCCGCTCCCTCCAGAGCATCGAGGAACCCATTCCTTCCACGCGTACATGGGCGTGATGAACCATCGACGACTTAGTGAAACGGGTTGCGATTCCTTCCACGCGTACATGGGCGTGATACTGCCTTTTCTTATGCTGCTGGCTTGTCGCAGTGATCGACAAGCGTTAACCGCTTCCGCTTAGTCAATGCAGAGTGTTCTTTAATTGCCGCAACTAGTTGTGCAAGTCCAGCATCCTTTTCCAAGCGTGCTTCCTGGTCAGGCATCGGCGGGAATTCTGCAAGCGATCCTGTAACATCTTGGTTGTGCGCCTCAAGGCCGTTTATAGCTTGCGCCCTATACTCTTCCGGCAATGCGTCAAGGTTGCGCGCCATCACAAGCGTGATCTTAGTAGTCGGCATAATGGCGAGTATCGGATAGCGCCCAATCGCCTGTAGCGACTCGAATGACGTGTGATGATGCGCGTTTTGTTGCGCCACAAACGCGTTCATAACGCGTTGCTTAAAGGCGTGTCGTTCTTCTCTTTTACCCATTACTTAACCTTACCTTTCTTCTTCGAGAGAGTGCCATTCTTGGCGTTTGCCGGCTGCGTGGCTGCTTTGTTGGCGGCGGACACCTTACCGGGCGGCCTGCCGGGTGAACGGTCTTTTATTAACTCCAAGTCGGACGCCACGATCACATGAGAGCGCCCGAATCTCTGCGCTGGCAAGCGTCCGGCAATAATCATCTGCCGCACACGCGCGGTAGTAACACCGAGCCGATGCGCCGCTTCTTCTGTGGTCAAAGTTTCCTTATCCATGCGCCCAAGTATAACGAAGAAAAAATATTTCGCAATAGTAAAGATTTAGCTTGACTAACTCTTACGACTTCGTTATAGTTTCACTCGTCAGCCACACTACACGAAACGGAGATAACAAGATGATTCAGCTAACGACAACCGAAGCGATGCAAAAGCAGATTGAAAAGGCACGCACCGTCAAGCCTTTTGTGAAAGTCACGGGCTGGAGACGCTACGAAGTTCGCAACCGCAAGACCAATGCGACATATCGCGTCAACTTTGAAGTGATAGACGGCGCACGCTTCGCGCATTGCACATGCAAAGCAGGCCAGCTTGACCGCTGCTGCTATCACGTCGCATCTGCCGCTGGCGCTCATGTCGTGATCGCCGCCAGCCAGACAGCGCACTAAAACAGAAGGGCTAGATAAGCGCGCCAAACGCCTCTAGCCCCTCCAACCTTTAACCCTTCAAAGAAAGGTCTTAGATTATGCAACGACAACTTACTTTAGTTAGACGCGAGCACGCAACACCAGCGCGCCGCATCCAGCCCGGCGATAGAGTCCGTATCTTCGACGGCTTTTACGATCAATATCATTGGCATGTTGTGACCGAAATAATCACGGGCGCGCATCTTCAATTCAAAGTTGACGCATACGGCTTTTACATCTCTGCCGCATGTGTGAGTGGTCATAGAAAGGGAGGTGCGCGCTAATGCCGAAGCCAAACAGAAAACTAAAATTAGTTGCGCCGCCTGTGGTTCAATCAACGCGTCAAATTTCCGTGTCGTATCC
>MWWH01000396.1_pt1 | contig 12583 bp, 19 predicted proteins | sample 1047231 | NCBI WGS metagenome assembly MWWH01 (sample SAMN06349967, study PRJNA376086) | soil metagenome | isolation source: MG3-2 sample Antarctic (ecotone) soil | place: Antarctica | collected 2015-01-13 | reverse complement strand
GCGCTGCTGTCCTTGGCGGGCGACATCGGCGCGCTGCGCGACTGACATCTGGCGATAAGCGGCCATCGCGTCCTCCGGGCTGATTCGATCCCTGCCGCTCGCTACATCGTCACGGTGAGAGGCTTCTAAAGCGGCCTGCTTTCTTTTGTCAGCGCCGCCTCCCTCGCGCATTTTGTCGAAAAGAGCCGTCGATTTCTTCTCGGCGTCGTCACCCGCCGCGTAGGGGTTCCCACCCAAAACGCTGGTGGCCGCTTCGTTCGCGTTCTGGCCAAGAAGCCGGTTCTTGTAATAGCCGCCGATTTCACCCGCGCTTGGCATTCCGTCTTCGCGTGTTGCGTTGTAGCCCACGACGCCAAGAGTAACGCCTGCCGCGACGACGCCCGCGCCTTTAACTAAGGGATTGGCGAGAAGGCCTGCGCCGCCCGCCGCGCCGCCAACTCCCGGCACACCTGCGCCGCCCGCCGCGCCTAAAGCGCGATTGGCGGCGGCATGTTCCAAGGTGGCTACGGTGGCCGCTTCGTGGCCTGCCGTTTCTGATGCCAGAATGGGCAGTTTGCGCGCTTCTGCTGCCGTCTCCGCGTTCTGGGCACCCGCCGCCGCGATGTTCGCGAGTTTGGCGAGATTCAAATAGTTGCGGAGTTCGCCGAAACCGCGCACGAGGGCAAAAAGCGGGGTTCCAACGTTTCCGGCGACGGTCGCATATTCGACGCTCGAACCGATGAGGGCCAAAAGTCCCTGATGGTTCGCGTTGAGGTCTTCGATGGTCGGGGTGAGCGCCTTTTGCCAGTTGGCCCGCGCTTCGGATGCCGCCGCGCCGACTGCTTCCATAGCGTTTCCCGTCTGAGTCGCAAAATAGCCCTGCGCGCGCGCCGCTTCGGTCGTGCCCGCGCCCGCTGCCACGGCATATTGAGAATATGAAGCTAAAACCCGGTTGAAAAGCTCTTGCTGCCCCGCTAGCGCGCTGATGCTGGAAGCGGCTTTGATCGCTTCTTTGTCAACGTCCGACAGCACGACACCCGAACGAGTCAGGCCACCCGCTTCGCCTGAAACAAAAGCACGTCCGAACGAATCGGCTACGCTGTCGAGGCTCTGTCCCATCGTGTCCGCTTGCCCGGTGATGCCCGGCAAAATCTGCTCGACTTGCTTTGCGCTCAGGCCAAACGACAGCAAATGCGCGGCGCTATCGGCAAAAGTGTCGTCGTCGATGCCCGTCTGCTTGGAAAGGTCAGACAGCGCCGCGTTGATTTCGTCCAGAGCGCCCGATTCGCCGCGCACGGCAAGCATAGCTTCGAGCTTCTGGTTGACATTGGCGGCCTCGTTTCCGGTCTGCACCAGGTCGTTCGATAGCGCGTTGAGGCCGGCCAGAGCCAACCCGCCCGCCAGAAGGCCCTTCAAACCTGCGAAGCGGTCCTCCGTCTCACCGACTCCACTTTGCAAACTGTCGAGACCGGCGCGCACGTCAGGAACACCGTTAATCTGACATTCTGTGATTAAGTAGTCAACGGACAAAATAAAACCTCATGCTCGGATTTCTCTTTTTCCTTTTGGTTTGCGCGGTCGCGCTGTGGCTGCTCGTTCGCGGCTATCACGCCCTCAATTCGCTCACGGACAAAACCATCGAGCGGGAAAACGCCCGCCGCCGCAAACCGAAATGAGAGCGGCACTTCCGCCGATCACGCCACGCCGCTCGCTGTTCTAACGGCGTCGTGGGCCACGATCTGAGCCGCTTCGCCGAATGTGATGCCCAGCGAGCGCGCCGCGTGCTTGGTGTGAAGAAAGGGTCGCATGGCGTGAACGGCTTCCTCGGCCTTTTTGATGTTGTGCGACGCCAACTCCTTTTCTTCTGGCGTCGCTGAAGGTGCCATAAAGTCGATGAGCGCCCGCCCAAGGCCCGACGAAAACAACAGCTCCCACAGCACAAAATCGGTTTGCGAGGCTGCGAACATTACCGCCACCTCTGCGGTCAATTGCTCGCGCGGCGGGTTTTGCGCTACCACCGCTCGAATCAGAGCGAAGTTCGAGGGGCCGCACTGGGGCGCTTTCATCATTTCCTGCACGAGTGCCGAATCTAAAAGGCGCCCGTCACCCGTCCAGACCGCATGCTCGAGCAAATAGGCATCGCTGTCACTGGTGCTGACGCGCGCGCCGTTTTGGGCGCCGCCGCTCTGCTCGTGCCGCGCTTGATCCAGGTGCTTGCGGGCCTGCCACCCGTCATATTCCGGCCCCGACATCGGGCCGACATAAAGCGCGAGATCGAGCGCGTTGTGATGAAAAACGGGGAGCTTCGAAACGTCGCTCGCTCCCTCCTTGAGGGATTTGAGGCGCGCGGCGATTTGCTCGTGAGTTGCGGCGGGCTTGTGCATCTGCTCTAAAGTCATCGGTCTCCTATGGGTCTAAAAAACGCTTTTGCAGCGCGCGGGTCAAGGATTTGATCTGCGGATCGGCGATGCGGCGAAGGATCGGCGCCGGGTTCATATCGAGGCGGTGCCCACCACTGGGTGAGGTGCCCTTCATATTAAGCCGTCGGCTCGCGTAACGGGCGCGGCTGAGATTGAAACCGACCTGCACCACGCTATTGCCAAGGTAGTAAGGCTGAATGCTGGCACGCATTTTCCCGGTTTTGGGGAGCGGCGAAACCTCGTAAAGCTCGGAATCTACGGCGCTTTGAAGTGCCGAAACGAGGATTTTGGCCACGTCGCCGCGAAAGCGCGCTTGCTCGCGGTCGAGCGCTTCAAGGCGCCGGGTGTAGCGGTCAGCAATTTTGCCCATGCTCAGGCACCCGCCGTTTGACCGACTTCGTGAAGCCCGATTTCCAGCATGGAAGGGCTTTCGCCGTCCGAGTGCTTCACATTGGCGGTTTGCACAACGAAATTGATGCCGGTTGGCAGACCCGAAATGCTGCTTGAGGGGAAGGTCGTGCCCTGCTTGTATTTGGCGATAAATGCGTCCTGAGTCGCTTTATCGGCACCGAGAATTTTGGTTTCCACCTTGAACATATATGGCTTGCGGTCATTCCCGGTGAGGTCGTAATCGAACAGCGGGGGGCCTCCAATGGGCGAGCAGTTGATCAAGGTTAGGTCGCCACCGGAACTGCTCGGCGAGCCGACCCAGTGCGTGATTTGGTTGCTTCCGTCCAAAATCTGGACGTTGAGATGATTCATTGTGGTTGACATAGTGTTTTGCTCCTAATTTAAAAAGGTGTCGGTGCTGCAACGCAGATTAAGTTGCTGTTTAAAGCTGGTGCCCTCGGCATCTTCATCGCCGTCCTGGATTAACCCTTTTGGTGTTTCCATGCACATATACGCGCCGGATGCTTCCAAAGCCATGCGCTCCGGCGTGCTGTCACGGTTCGCAAAGAGCGAACGGAGTGACCCAAAAACGGCGGATACGCTCTCAGCGCCGCCCGCCTTGCGGTCGGCTTTGACGAAAAGCGCGACCTGGTGCCAGTCTTCGATGACATCGCGGCCCTCGTGCTGAAAGTTCCACGGCGCTTGCGGGTCGGCTTGCGAGACTATCCGCACGACCACACCGGGCAGTTCCCGCTCGCCCTCTTCCAAAACCTTGAGGTGTTGCCGGGGCAAGCGCGCTTTATATTTGGCGTCGGCCAGCCACGTCTTAACGAAGTCGCGAATGACTCTCCGCAACTGGGCACCGGTATCAGTCCCAACGGGCCAGGGCGTCATTCTGGCCCCTGCTTAATGAACTCTCGAAGCCGCTCGGCAATGACTTCCTCGGGCGTCGGGGCAGGAGGGCCGAAAATCAGAGCGCTCATCTGAGGGAAGCGCTCTCGAAGCTCGCCCAGGCGGTGCGTGTCGATGACTCCGACGCCGCTCGTCGTCACGTTTCCCAACTTGTGCATGTCGATGGCCCCAATGCGCGCGCCTTGGTTTTCGGGAAGTTGGCTCATAATCGTTGCTTTAAAATAGCGGCCCGCGCGGTGGCGGCGCCAAATTCTCTCCTTTGACTTTGGCGAGTTCGAGCATGAAGCCGCCCGCTTGAGCGCGCCCCTGTCGAATCGCATCGATCCAATCCGACCAGTTGTCCACTCGTAACATTTCCGAGACGGACACGCCCAACGTCTGCGCCGCCTCACCCTGCAAGCGAGAAACGCGCTCCTCTTCACGCCGTTCTACTTGGCGCGCAGACTTACGCTCTTCGATCTCGCGCCGCTCGATCACGCCAGGCAGGAGCTTTTGCGCTGCCTGGAGCCGCGCCTCTCCGGGCGCCGCACCGCGCGGCGGCACACGCGAAGCGTCTCGTTCATTGAAGCCGTTTTTCGTGATGAGCCTATCGGCCTCGTCATCATGGGCATAAATTTGAGCGCGCGCCGTTTCGCGCGCGAGTGCTTGGATTTCAGCTTCGGTCATGGTGTCTCCTGTGGGTTTTGTGTGGCAAGCAAAGCGAGTTCTTCGTCACTTAGGTCTTGGCCCAGCTCTCGCTTGGTCGTCGCGAGTTGGAGCTTTAGGCCCGCGAGTTCCTCTTCGAGCGAGGGCAAGCCGAGGATTTTTCGGTCGTTGTCGTCGATCCGGTGCGGAGTGCCCTGCGATACGGCCTGATACCAGCGAAGCCAGGCCGCTGTGAACGGGTCAGTAACGACCAAGAGGCTATTTCCGCTCACATGGGCCATGTGCATCGCGTGAGCCGCGCGCTGCCGATCTTGCTCCTGCCGGTTTTTCGCTTCTTGAACCACCGCTCCCGCCTGGATCGCCGCGCGTGCCGCCGCCGGAACCACGTGCCCCGGCAGTTCTCCCGTGGTCATCTCCGGAACTGGATCAGGGCCAAAGGAAAAACTCATGGCATCAGCCCCATGCGCCCGGCGCATGCAATATCCATCATCAGCACTAACTCTCCCCCGTCTGAGTCGATGGTTACAACCAAAGCGCCGCCGTCGGAACTGATCTTGGGACGGGTTAGATTTAGCAACTCCTGTGTTTTGCGCCATTGGTCGTCCGCGGCAGTTTTACGGTCGAGGGGAATTCCCGGAAAATGACTCATTGGTCTCTTGTCTCCTTATTTGGTTTGAGAACAGCGTTGAAGCGGTTGTAACATTTCCGGCGGCGCTTCGACTGGCAAAATGAAACCAGCTCGTCCAGCCGGGACGCGTCGAATTTTTGGCGCAGACGCGGCGCTTCTCGCGGCTCCAATTCCCTCAGGTAAGAGCGCGCCGTTTCCGGAGAAATACCGCAACGCTCTGCAACTGTAACGGCTGTGATGTGATTGGAACTCATAATCTGGCCTTATAGGGTTAGAATTGCATTTAAGCATACCCTCGCGCGCGTGTTTATCACGTTAACTTAATAACGTTTCAACTCGATCTACTGAAATGAGTGGTTCCGAAGGCGCGACAAGAGGCGCGGCGCGCCTTTGAGGGCGAGTCGAGACGCCGCGCCCATCAAATCGAAGCCTTTGCCCGGTCGCTCCCTCGGCGGCGCGATGCAGCTCGAAAAGCCGCCGATCAGGGCATAGCCAGTGAATTTGTCGCCGCCGTGTCTCCGCGTAAGCGCGTAGGGCCAGAATCGCCATGAGTGCGGGCTTCTGGGCGCGAATCGCGCTGCGGAGGTCATCGGTCAGCGCGCCGCGCGGTTTGACCAGCAGCGCCGCGCCATCGAGCGAGGCCACGACGCCAATTTCGGCGAGGGTTTCGAGAAGTTCGAGCGCATCCATCAAAATCGCTCCGCTTCGTCGGCTTCGTTTGCCGATTCGTCGCCAGAGGCCGCGCTGGGGTTCGGCGTGGTTGGCGCCGCGCCGTAGGGTTCGCTCTCCTCCGCCGCGCGCGCTTTTTTGCTCTTGGCGCTGCTCCCATTTCTCACGCTTTCACTCCCAACTCCCACAACTCCCACTCCTAAAGGAGTTATGGGAGTTGTGGGAGTAGTTTTGGACGGGGATGTTTCCTCACTTCCATAACTACCATTGGGAGTTGTGGGAGTTGTGGGAGTAGATTCAAAGCGCCGGTAAACATCCCCGTCTTTTTGGATGAGGCCGGAGCCATTTTCGGGCGCCAACTCCTTGAGGTGCCGCCAAAAAGCGCCGCCCAAACAAACCTCTTGGGCCTCCGCTCTGGCTTTCCAAGTGCCCGCTCTGACGCCCGCGCCGTTGTATTCAAGCGCCAAGCCGTCAAATAGCTCCAAGAGCCGCTCCCGTGTCTTATTTCCCCGTTGGGCCTTGGGATGAGCGCGCGCGCTCGATTCTGGCACGTCGCAACGGTCAAAAATGAGGGATGAGACGGGGCGCCCATGCTCATCCGGCTCTGAAAGCCAAACCTCCTCACCCTTGAGCGCGAATTTGGGGAAACGGCGCCCGCGATGCTTGGAGCAGGAAACCAACGTGGTTAGCTCCTCCTCCTCCCCTTGGCGCTCAAAAGTGATGTGAGTGTCCGCGTCATTTTTGAGCGCCACCGCGCCCCGTAAATCTCCGCTTTTGTTGTTGTGGTGAATGACAACCACCGCCGCGCCGGTCGCTCTGGCTATGGCTTTCATGTGCCTCACAAACGTCGCCATATCCTCACTCGCGTTTTCCTTCAAACCCTCCGCACACGCGCTCAAGGTGTCAATCACTACCAGCCGGGGCGCGCGCTCTTGGATGAATGTGGAAAAGCTCGCAACCGTCGCAACGTCTCCAATGCTCACCGGCACTTCCAAGAGGTGAAACCGCTCCTCTGGCGCTTCGATGCCGCGCCCGGTCTCCCAGGCCTCCAAGCGGTCTCGTAACGTCCAACCGCCCTCCGCCGCGATGTAAACCACCGCGCCACTTTGGACGGGGCGTCCATGCCAAGGTGTGCCGGTCGCAACGCAGATCGCCATATCCAACGCGGAAAACGTCTTGAAAGATTGGCTGTCACCCGACAAAACAACCGCCGTTGCTTCTATCAAAAAATCTTGGATGAGCCACTTTGGACGGGGCCGCGCTTTAAGCTGGGAGAGGGGCGTGAAAGCAAACGCCAGAGCCTTGGAGAGCCGCTTGGCGATTTCTAAAGATCCCTTGGATGGATCTGAAAGTGCCGGGAGTGTCGCCAAGTCGCTCAAAGCGATTTCCCGGCACTTTTGCCAAAAATCGCGCTCGCTTGGCTCTTGGCGCGCTTTGCTCTGTGCTTGGCACTCCGCCGCGAGCGAGGCCGGGGAAAGCGGCTCTGCTCTATCCCACACGGCTTTCCCGGCGCTGAAAAGCCCGCGCGCCGTGTCATTGGTCAAAGCCTTGGCGTCAAGCTGGTAAAGGCCAAACACGTTTAGCGCTGCATCGTGGTCATTCACCACCGCCCGCAAGAGTGCCAACTCCTCCGGCCTTGGTATCCACAAAAGAGGAGCGATTGGCGCCGCGCCGTTGAGGGTGCCATTGGAATGGCCGTTGAGGTGATTGCGCGGGAGTTCCGCGTCTTGAGTTAAAATATTTTTCATCTGGAAGCTGCCTCTTCCAGCGCCCCGCTGCATTGCTCTCGCTTTGCAGCCACACCCCACGAGATTCGCGCCTCGTGGGGTTTTGTGTTTCTGGGATGCTGAAAAAATCTAAAAAAAAAGCGCCAACGATTGATCGGCTAAAAAAGCCGTTTGAATCGTTGGCGCTTCGGTTCCCTTGTCACCCGTGCCTGCGCGTCCCTTGTCCGCGCTATGTCTTGCTTTCCCTTGGAACCTTGTCCGAGGGCGCAATTGGCATTATACAAAGGAGGGAAATCCGCGCGCAATGACGCCGCCGCGCCCATGCCGCCACTCGTGGCGCGGTGTGGCTTGGGGTGTTCGGCGTCGCTGAGAAAATTGGCGTCCATAATCCACAGGCTTTTGGTCAAAAGCGTCAAATTATACCCCTTCAAATGGTCTGTTTTTAGTGGGTCTCCCAAAAACCCGATAAATCAGGTCGTTGATCTCGCTCAACTCCCCATCACCGTCCAGATTCCCGGTTTCTTCGCGTTCCGGCGTCATTTGCGGCCCGTTTTGCGCTGCACCCTCACTTTTCTCCGCCGCCGCGCTTTTTGATGCTCCTGGGCCGTTTATCGCGGTTTGAGCCGCCGTTTCCGGTGCGCCCGCCGTGATTTGCTTCGGCATCGCTCGAAGGGCTTCTCGCAAACTCGTGCGCAGTTCCGCTTCGCTTCGCTGATGCTGCTCGACCAAACCGCGCAAGAATGTGATCTCCGCCCGGTCGCGCTCGCGCTGCTCGATGAGCAAAGCGGTGGCGCCCTCGCCTTTTGTCGTGTCGCGTGTCGCGACATGACGCGACACGGTGTCGCGTTGTGTCGCGACACCATGTCGCGTTGTCGCTCTCTCTATCGCGTCGCTTTCGATCAGCACCAAACGTCGCCCATCGCGCTCTAACGAACGTAAAACACCACTGTCGAGCCGCCTTTGAACTGTGCGAACGCTCACGCCCAGACGCTTGGCCGCCGCCGTGATGGTGATACCGAGCGCGACATCTGACGCGACACGCGACACCTTTCTGTCGTGTCGCGTGTCGCCCTCTGTCGTGTCGCGTGTCGCGTCATTCATCGGATAAAAACGATGTCGGCCGCGCCCGCGCTTTGTAGGGCCGTGAGTTCGTGCCGGTCGCTCGTCCAAAACGGCGCGCTGACCTCGACGGCCAGGGCCACGCCGAAGCAATCCGCCAGAGACACCCGGCGAAACTGGCTTTTGATCTCACCCGCCCGTTTCCAGAGATCGGGGAAAGTTTCATCTCCCACGATTTGCACGCCCGTTGCCTCAACACGCGCCAGAGTTGAATCGGCGAAAATTCGGCCCGCCTCGGCATCGAAAACGGCGCCGTCGCTCATATCAAGCCCCGTCAGGTCAGGGCGCCCATCCGGTGCGATTCGTTGAGGATTGGCCGTTAAAAAGCGACTGAGCGCGCCTTGTCTGTGCATTTGATACCAGACCTCAGCGGCGTTTTGCCGGTGCATGAGCGCGCGCGAGTAGGAATCGAGCAGACACGCTTTCACTTTTTCGCCGCCCGGCTGCGCCTTCACATAAGAGACAACTGCACTGGCATCGAAAACAACGGTTTGAATCGCCATTTAGATTAAATCGCGCGCGTTCTCGGCTTCGATGTCGGCGGCTTTGTCTTCGTTGAAATCGGCCACGATCCAACCGGAAACCGAATCATTGCCGCGCGCGCAACCAAACGCGGCTTCCACGGCGGCGCGCCGCGCCGCCGTTTGAACTTGATAGGTGTTGGCGGCTTTCTCGGTTGCAGCTTCCATGATGAAGCTCGAAACATCGGTTCGTGTGATCGCCGCCGCCCGCTCGATTTGAGCCTCGATTTCAGGCGTAATTTCCAGAGTGAGTGTCATGGTGTTTTCCGGTGGGTTTGAGTGTCTTTCACGCGGCCACTTCGTTTTCGATGCTCACACCCGCGCGTCGCACAATCGCCAAAAGCTGAGGTTTGAGGCGCCGTGTCTTCTCCCTTTCCTCGTCGTCAATCGCCCTGCTGGGCGTCATCAATAAAAAGCCGTCTTCCTTTTCCGACAAGGTGATGCCGCGCGATTTGAGCGTTTCAAACCACGCCGCCGCTTCTATTCGGGCGCGTTGGTGAAGCAATCGCCCGCGAGGGCAAGTCGTTTTGTGGTCGCTCGTTTGAAGCGACGCGTCGCCGGTGCAGACGCAGGGCAAATCCATCGGGTCGCGCCGTCGAGCTTCACGCGCTTTAGCCACGTTTTCACGCGCGGCCTGCACCTTGGCTTTCGATCTCTTTGCCCCGATCTGGCTCATATAGGCCCGCACCTCATCCGGCACGGTTGTTGTTTTTGTTGCCATTTTCATCATTATACAACCGTTGTTATCGGGTTTCAACTTGAACCGCTAAAAACGAGTCTAATGTTATTCAAATTAAACCGGTGTATTTAATTGACAACAACAACCGTTGTTGTATAATTGAATAAGTCGGGCAAAAAAGAGCGCGTCGCTCCTCCCTCGAAAAGAAAAGCGACGCGCCCAAGTTGAATCAGCCCGACAAAAGGAGCCTTTCCAATGTTAGATTTTAGCACCCACTACGGCCTCACGAGGCCTGCCGCAATCGCGGCCAAAGTCGCCGCGCTGCAAACCCGATTCGCGCCGGTCGCAATCGAAGCACCCGCCGCGCCGGTTCTGTCCCTGGTTCCCGCCGCGCCCTCAAAAGCCGCTCGCGTGGCTTCGATGCAAACCGAACGCGCCACGCTACGCGGTGAACTCCCGCTCATGCGCTCGGCCCTCATCGAGGCCGCGTTCTACGCCGATTTCGAGGGCTATTGTGGCCCCACGCCTGACGAAATCGAAGCGATGCAAAGTCGCCTGAATGACTTGGACGACTACCTCATCCTCGAACCCGATTTTGCCGCCGCGCCGATGCTTCTCGCGGCCTGACTATTCCACCAGCGGCCCTTTGTCGGGGCCGCTCCCCTTCCGCTCGTTCTCACGGCCACGGAGCGCCGTAAATCATGCTTTTAAAGAATCAACCTCGCGCATCTCGCCGCGCATCTCGCGCCTCGCGTCTCCACCTCAACCTGAACGCTTCCGATCTGGGTCGTGAACCGATCTACGCGACCCAGCCGGTTTACGCGCCCGGTCGCACAGCCCGTCGTGCGACCCCCAGCACCCTGACGCCTTCCGACCTTGGCGCTCTCAAAGGCGACGACGCTGTGGTAGATGCCCAGCAAAACCCACTTTATCTGGGTGACGACCAAAAAGAAGCGTTTGCGCCCGACTTTGCGGCCTGGATCATCGCCGGGCATGAACGCTGCGCTTCAATGCCCCAAACCGACCAAACCCGCGCGTTTGCGGCCTATTACGGCTTCGCCCTTGATGGTGAGTTCGAAACCCTGATCTGGGGGGAAAGCGAGGATTTGGCGCTTTTGTGGAGCCTGTTCGCGCGCGCTTTGCGGGAAGGTGAGGCGTTGTGAACCCGACTTATTTGCGACTTCTGGGCGATTTACTGGCGCTGCGCGATTGGACTTTCGTTTTGTCGGAAGCGGTGGCCGCGCCCGGTTTCAACGCCCAGATCGCGCCCGTCAGAGCCAGACGCCGCGCTGTGATCCGAATGGCCGGCCACTTCGATTTTCTGTCGCCTCACGAACAGCGCCACACGCTCGTTCACGAACTTCTGCACTGCCATCTGGCGACTGCTCACGCCGCCGGTCAAGTGCTTTCCAAAAGCGCGAGGGCTGTTTTCGACCTCAATCTCGAAATGAGCGTGGACGCCCTGGCCGACGCCATTGCGCCCCATTTGCCACTCCCACCAGTTTAGAAGCCGATCATTAAGCCGTCGAGCAAAACAGCGCCCAGATTTTTGGGCGCTGTTTTGTTTTGAGCGCTTCGCGCTGTTGTTGGAATTTGATTCGATCAACAACAGCGGCGAAGCCGCTCAGACCCTCACGCTCTGGCGGCTTCGCGCTGTTGTTGGAGTTGTTCCCTTTTTTACTCCAAATATCAGTTTGTTAATCCCTCAGGTGTAAACCATTTCTGGAAAGAAAGAGAAAACGAGGACAGGTTTGAGGGCTTGATTTTGTGTGACTTGGCCGTATAATGACAGCATGCCGCGACACACAAGCCAGCCCGGAGCCAGAGAACGAGCCGCAAGCCGACGTCTCAAAGCCCTCGAATTCCGCAAAATGGGCATGAGCTACCGCGCTATCGCCGAGCAGCTTTCCATCAATGGGGAGACGCCGGTTAGCTTTGTTCAGATTTTCAAGGACGTGCGGCGCGCCAAACCGGGAAACGCTATTAGCCACCAAAGAAACCTGTGATGAGTTGGTCGCGCTCGAACGCGCCCGCCTGGATATGGCCCGCCTTTCCATCGCGCCGCGCGTAGCCAAAGGCAAGCTGGGCGCCATTGACCGGTGGATCAGGATTTCAGAGAGTGAGAGGAAACTGCTCGGCCTCGACAAACCGTTCAAATTCGAGGACGCGACGCCTACCTGCAAACGGCGCCTGAAAAACCTCAGCATCGCCGAGTTGCAACTGTTCGAGGCGCTATTGCAAAAGGTAGAACCGCCGCTTTTCGAGATTGAGGAAGAAGAAATGCCGCTTTGATCGGGGTGCAGCTTTAGGGACAGAACCTACCCTTAAATCGGCGTCTTATTGATAACCGGGCGCTCGCGCTCGCAACGGAGCCAAAGTTTGGGACAGGATAAGGCGCGAATTTACAAACCAAGATAATAACGTTTATGTTAGCGCGGCGCCGTCGTTCGCTCTGAGCCGCGCGTTTTGGCGCGTTGCCGCTCGCCGATTCGGGTAGACCTCTGATAGACCTCTGCGCGCCGTCGGGCTGTGCGTTTGCGGCGCGACGGTGGCAGCGATGGAAGGCGTTGCTCGCGCCCTCAGAGGTCTAAATCGGCGCTGCCTTACTTTAATATATGCGTGGGGTGAGTGTGTTGTAACGGGCCTTCCGCGCCAGATCGTCGCCCGGTGAGGCCGGGATAGTGACGGTGTGCTCGATTTTGAAGGTCTGCGCGCCGCTTCGATCCCGGCCCTGCTGCGCGATGCCCGTCTGAATATCGGGCTGGGTGCGCTGCTGTCCTTGGCGGGCGACATCGGCGCGCTGCGCGACTGACATCTGGCGATAAGCGGCCATCGCGTCCTCCGGGCTGATTCGATCCCTGCCGCTCGCTACATCGTCACGGTGAGAGGCTTCT